>JAAUYG010166229.1_pt1 | contig 11709 bp, 5 predicted proteins | sample 7278091 | NCBI WGS metagenome assembly JAAUYG01 (sample SAMN14350201, study PRJNA611818) | marine sediment metagenome | isolation source: surface marine sediment (0.6m) | place: French Polynesia: Moorea | collected 2018-08 | reverse complement strand
TGGAATTTTGTGACAACATTGGCTACCATGGTAAATCTAAATGCCTGTTAGAATACTGCAATGAGAAGTTGGCATCTAGTACCTGAGATAACATTCTATTTAAAACTTTTTAAAACATTCTTGTGTACTGGGTCTTCAGTTCAAGCAGAGCGTCAAGGCCCCTGGGCCGCTTGTTCCATAATTAGTATAAGTTTTGAATGTAGGTGTGGGATGTTTCAAGAACCCAGTGCCGGGATTTTAATTCCAGTTGATCCATGTTTTACAAATCCTTGCAACAATAACGCGACTTGCTCGGAAGAAGATGGCAATGGTGTATGTACTTGTCTCCCAGGTTTCTTTGGAAAAGCATGTGAGACAAGTAAGTTCCATTATTTATAACTGGATATTCATCATAACCTGTGTACCTCATGCACTCCCCACGAGCTTAATGCGTGCAAATTATTTTCTACTGCTCGTGGCTGTACATTAATTTATTCCAATAAATATGAGTTTTGGAAATTGTGCGAACATCTGTAATGCACTGTCAAACCTTGATATAAAACAATACACAGTCAGTGATTTTCTTTGACTTCCTTTAAATATCCCAGGTGCCTGTGATAGCGAACCCTGCAAACACGGAGGGACATGTTCCCTGAACGGTGCTTCAGGTGACATTATATGCGATTGCCCCGAGAACTATTACGGCGAGGACTGTGGCTCATGTGAGTTTCTTCGAGAGAAAAGACCACCTTTTATACTGTTTACACTTGGCTCCGCCTTGCCCTTGCTTAGTTTGCGGTCAAGTGCTTGGATATTGTGTTGACATTTACAGCCATTTTATCAGGAGTAATACCTGAAATATCAGACTGTCCTGGGGTAAACCAGCATAATCTAGAGAAAATTGATTCCGGTCAGTTTTATATGCATGTAAGTGCGCAGATGCCTTGGCAACGGGGTTTGGCCTACTGTTGCCGGTGACCGACGAATTTTTGGGGAAGCAACGAAAGAAAGTCATTTTTTCTGGGCCCGAGACCGATAGGTTGTTTCCCTACTTGGTAGATACTGACCTAGCTAAAAATGTGCTCTTCTGCCTGATAAATGCCATCTCCGGATGTCGTTATTGTGTCACGTTATTTCAGTATTGTTAACAATGGAAATGTTTGAGGGGAAATGGTACTACTATAAACTACACAGGATCGACCCCGGTCTCTGTTTACACCAGATCTGGCCCAGGAGAAAAACTAACCCTTGTTCATCCCACCTACATATATGGGATAGTTTTGACCCAGATTGGTTCCTTAACCTACGATAGGATATCCAGATAGGATCTTCAATGTAAACAGCAAATTTGGGTGAACCCGGCTTAAATCCCGGTGTAATAATATTATATATATAATATTATTATCATATTTGAATTTTATTTTTTTAAAGCATATACTGAATATTCTGGTGAGGTTGTTCTGCTTATTGTTAAGGATAGTATCGTTTGACATACAGACGTTCAGCAGTTTATCTAATAACGAAATTGAGCAAGAACATTTAAAAAAACCCAACATGTGATGGTAGGATTTATGCAATATGCCATCATTGTCAGTGATTTGCCATACAACTCATCGCCGCTGTGTATATTAGCCCTTGGGTGCATACTGTTTTGAAGCAAACCAAAAGTTTTGTACCTACTGCACATCCCCAATAAGTTGCGTGGCAATTGAGTCCCAAAGTTTGTATAATAGGCCATCCCACGATATTATGAGCAATATTAGCCAATAGCCTTTTTAACACTTTTAACTTGTTCACAAAACCAATTTTAGAATAGTCTGTGTAAAGCCAACATTCACATATTGACTGTTCTCTACCTATCCTTTTCAGACCAGGCTCCTGATCCCTGTGATGGCTTCACGTGCTACAACGGTGGCTCTTGTTGGGCAGATAAACATGGAAATGCGCAGTGCTCTTGCACTGAAGGTTATATTGGGACAGACTGTGCCACAGGTATAAAATTAGCATATCTGAACAGATATGACACAAGCATTTCATGCACTTTTCACACACTCACCATCCTTCGAATGGATTTCTTTTAGGGTGGGATATATGCTTTTGATAGATTTGTACACCGTAAACAATTGGAAAACGTTTCGTAGTGAGAAAATGCGTCATGGACATCTATACGGTTAAATTCAATAAATACATTAAATGTAACTGTATCGTGCTGTGCCGTGCTGCTTGTGAACAAGGGCGAATTTCCGAAAAAAAAGTCTTTTTTATGTTGGGCCTTTCAATAATGAGCTCGTTGTCCATTGTACGTCCATGCTTAATATAAGTTTTGAACCTAAGATGCTTAGGAATCAGCTCTTGAACTTTAATTTCAGTTGATCCATGTTTTACAAATCCTTGCAACAATAACGGGACTTGTTCGGAAGAAGATGGCCATGGTGTATGTGCTTGTCTCCCAGGTTTCTTTGGCAAAGCGTGTGAGACAAGTAAGTTCCATTATTATTAACTAAACATTCATTATAATCTGTGCACAGATATTTTCCAAAAGGTTAATGCGCGCAAGTTGTACTCTATTGCTAATGAGTGCACACGACTTTTCAGTTTTAAAATGTCATAATAAGCTTTTAAAACTTGATAAATATTAATACCTAGTGACTGTCATTGCGTTTCTTTGACGTCCTTTAAAATTTTCCAGGTGCCTGTGATAGCGAACCCTGCAAACACGGAGGGACATGTTCCCTAAACGGCACTACAGGTGACATTATATGCGATTGCCCCGAGAACTATTATGGCGAGGACTGTGGTTCATGTAAGTCTCTTCAGGAAGACAATTAAATAAATTAGTAACATTATCATATCTGAGTTACTTTTGCAAGGCATATATAATACTAAAATAACTCCGTGATGTTGTTGTGCTTAATATTTTGGGTAAAAGCCCTTGTGGTGCAGAGTCACGTGATCCAACAACATCGACAGTGGAACATTGCCAGACATGCGCCCTGATGTACACTGTTCCCGTGGACTGCAATATATCGTGGTATCTCAGGATATATCCCCTCCAATATGCCACCCAATAGATATAAGCATGTACGTTACATGCAACTCAACACGCACCGATACATGTCACAAGAGCAATCACTGTCACTAGCTGTGGAAGAATGCCGTAGGTAGGAATTCCACACCACTCCGAACATTTTTAGGAAACTGACAATAAGTTATTGGCCGACTTATATCCTGTGATGCCGTGATACATCAGCCCAGTGGATTACTACCCTTTCCGGGGTGGGTGGATGGGTGGGTGCGGAGTAACGCTAAAGTTCTACTGGGGGCTACTGTATCAGTGGCAAGGTCATGTATATTTCGTTTGATTTCTTGTTGCAGCTTGAATTATAAATCTTTCCTCTCACTTGTGATATTGTCCCATTTTAGGTCTGCTTGTACTACCACATAGAAGAGCTACTGTCATTACTCGATCATCCGTTGTCCTTCGTTGTCATCCACCTGTTAAACGCATTTTTCTCAGAAACTGTCAGGCAAATTAATACCAAATTTTACCTAAAGATATCTATCCACCATATCTCTAGATATTTTTCATTTTTGTTTTCCAAAATTTTAAAATTTTTATATCTATGATTTTTTTTTCTTTTTCGTGAACATGGGACAATGTGAGAGGAAACATCCAAACGACATTTTCTCTAGTACACAAGAGATTCACTCAAAAATTCATGTATATTGCTAGGGAGAGTCTCCACCAAAGTTATTAAAACAATTATAAAAATTCAAAATTATTTTCTCGCGTCCATTAACATGTAGTAAAAGCTTCAAAGACATCTCCTCTGAACAGCAGATTCACTCCCCAAAGTTTATTTATATTCCTATGGAGGGTATTGACCAATGCTGTCCAAAGAATTGTAAAAGTTCGTATTTTAAATGTTTGGCAAATTTTATTATTCTTTTTCATGGCCATTTAATATGGTAGTCAACGTTGAATTATAAAATGTGCGATATCTTAAAATCGGCTGGCTGTGGACAAAAACGAACCAAAATGTGGGTATCATGGACAAGTACTAGGTGTATACAGCATCCTTTTGACCGTTAAGTGTCCAAAGAAATTCTGAAGTCGTTCGGTGTATTTCCAATTCTTCAGATATTTGGCAACCTTGTAACCTACGGCTGGTCGTAGAGCAAAGTGGTCCCAAATTTGGACATCGGGGATACTTACTTAATATATGCGTGATACTTCTAACAATTAAGTGTTGAAGGTCAATCTTAGGTCGTTCAGTACATTTCCGATTTTCGGCAACCTTGTATGTCATAAATGGCTGTTCGTAGAGCAAAACGGGCCAAACATTTTGCCATCGGGGACACTGACTTAGTGTATGTAGGATATTTTTACTATTAAGTGCTCAAGGTCTCTCTGAGGTCGTTCTGTGCGATATTTCCGATTTTCAGCCACCTTGTATATCAACATAGGCCGGCCGTAGAGGCAAAATGACCCAAGATTTGACCTCGGGAGTACATACTTTTGTATATGGGCTACTTTTGACTGTTAACTGTTCAAGGTTTGATGTCATTCAGCATATTTCCGATATTTCTGAATTTCAACACCCTTGTATCTCGAAAACGACTATTCATTGTGGGAAAGGGACCTAAATTTGGGTCTCACAGGGTGTACTTAGTGTACATAGGGTACTTGTGACTTAAGTGTTCAAGGTCATTCTGAGGTGATTCAGTGCATTTCCAATCTTCAACAACCTCGCATCTCGTAAATGATTGGTCGTAGAACAAAACTGACCAAAATTTGTGCCTCGGGAGTAAGTACTTAGTATATATAGATTACTTATCAGTCAAAATCTAAGGCCATTCTGAGTCCATTCAGTGCATATGTACTTTTTGACAACCTGGTATCTCAAAAAACGGCTGGTTGTCAAGCGAAACGGCCAAAATTTGTGTCCCGTTCACCACGCACTTACTGTATATAGAGTACTTTGACATTTAAATGTTTAAGGTCATTCGGTATAGTTCCGATTTTCGACAAACTTGTATCTCAAAAACGTCTGGTGGTAGAGTAACAGAAACCAAAGTTTGGCCGTCAGAGGTACATAGTAGTGCATAAGGGTACTCTTGACTGTTAAGTTCAAACTCATTCAATGCATTTCCAATTCTTGTCAGGGTTATATAGTCACCTCAGCTACTTTGTTTCTATCCGGCAAGTTACCAAGCAGATCATCAAGGTCCTTCTCCTCTTGTTTGTTCACGGTGGCCGTTACTCAATAAAACAAACAAAAAAATAAAAATATTAAAATATGTAATAGTTGTATCGCTTTTCAGACCATGCCCCAGATCCATGTGATACACATGAATGTCGCAACGGCGGTTCTTGTGCAGTTGACCTTGATGGAAATACCGTATGCATATGCAAACCTGGGTATGAGGGAGCGGACTGTAGCATAGGTAAATTAAAATATGAAATATATTTAGCGGAGAAGTGGTGATCAAGATAATGACTCAAAATTGCTGAAGTAATGTTTATATCTCTTTTTAACACATACAGTGTTCAAGATGTATATCAACTAAATATTTGAAAACCAGTGTCAAACGTTATAGGGCATTTTTCTTGTACAACTTTGCCATTCTGTGTATACACTTCACTGTGTTTTGTTTAATACGTTCGTCTGTTTCAACTAAGTAATGCAAGCCGCTCTGGGATGCTGCTACGAAACAATTGGAGATAGTAATAAATTAATTGTGGAATGTGTAATGTAGTTGCGTGGTGGATAATATATGTGGTCAAAGTTCATTGCAAGTTTTGACACATCATTTGTGTAGTGTGATCACCAAATATTACTGCTAATAATAGCATATATGCCTATATGTTCGATTGCAGAGACAACTACTTCCGCAACTACTGCCATTGGACCTACCTTGCCTCGTAAGCAATTCATGATATACATAATTGTTGCAGCGAAGTAATATGCTAATTTTTGGCGTAAGGTTTACATATCAGTGGCTGAAGGTCATGGTAACTATATAACTGTTTAAGCTAGATAATTAGTTTAAGCTGGTCATTAAGAGATGAACAATAGGCACAATCCTATTCCAGACAAATAATATCGCAGTTATGAATTATGTACTGTACATGTGCATACCGAATATTAAATATTTTAAATATTCTTTGCTTGAAAATTTTTAAACCTTTCTTTACTTAAAAAAATATGAATCTATTCTGCTTTTTGTTACTTGCCCAGCCATCCAGTGCCTGGAAGGTATGGAGTACCGCCCCTCTGGCCCTGCCTGTCATGCCACCTGTGCTGATCCCGCGGCTCCAGATCAGTGTCGTCAGTGTGGGGTTCCAGACATTGAGGGATGCTTTTGTCCAGATGGTCTCCTGGAGAAACGTGGAAAATGTGTACTACCACACGAGTGTGGCTGTAGACTCTCTGATGGGAATTATATTGAGGTAGAAAATTATCTGGTTACTTACATATACATACACTACACAAAAAGGTTAAGCATATTAAATATCCTTAACTTTTTTGTGTAGTGGAGACAACTGTGGAACGTATAGCATGTAGACACTACACAAAAAGTTAAGGATATTTAATATCCCTAACTTTTTCTGTAGTGTATGTTCACATACATGTTCCTTTGTATTTATGTTTACCACAATATTCATATGATGTAAATTTTTAGACATTAATTAGAAATAACAATTATACTTACTGGACAGAACAATAAAGCAAGTAACACGTCTATACAACAGGCCGCCGCTTTTAACAATGATTTAACATACAATGTGCCCTCTTGCATGTAGGTGGGCACTGTCTGGCCTGGTGATGGCTGTGCAAACTACAGATGTGAACTCTGCGAGACCAGTGACTGTAACGTACCAGCTATTATTGTGGAAAGTGGTTGCAACGAAGGAGAACAGTGCCAGGCCATACCAATGTGTGTACCTGTGGACCCATTTACAACCAGATTTTCATCGAGTGCATGGATCTCGACTACAGCAAAAGGTATTACAAAACCAATTAGACCAGTATGCCATTATTTAATGTCATTGGATTTGTTTCATTGCGCCATCAATTGTATGGCATTTCTATATGGGTTTATCTAAGAAACTACATGGCAATGTTTCATCCACTATTTTATTCTGATAATAAAAATGCCATATTTTTAAAACATTTAAGTTTCAGCCCAACCATCATCTAATAAGTCAAAACAGCAGGTATATGGGTCTTTTGTTAATATTGATATTGTTGGGCAGCTATAAAGTTGCATTTAATAACATAATGCTGTATCATTTGGGACTCAATTTACAAGATTCAGCCTTATTTTGGACACTTTTACTTGCCCTAACTGCTATGGACATGCTGGCTTGGGTGTTCTCTTGTTTACCCCCTCTTCTCTATAGAGATTTTTTCCAAGGGCTATTGATGGAGGAAGAACATAGTTACATTTTAATCAGCGGCCAGGAACCACACGTGCAATGTAAATCAATTCTCACCTATTTCACCATTGTATCAGAAAATTCTGTAACACAAATATGTTGCATTCCGTTTTATAGTCTACAGAATATGTCTTTCACAACCATTCCGAAATTGCCGACGTATCAATCCTCACTGTTACTTCACAATCCTAAACAGTAAGAAATGGTATTTTCTACATTCGCATCATCGTTTACATCTTTTATCAAGAACATGATTTTTTTTTATTCTGGCAAATTTATGTTCGAAAAGCATTAATTATTTGTTGTTATTATCTCAATGATGACAGGACCATCAACTCATAAACCTAAAACTACGTGCATACCTAAGTTATTTATTAAAAATTATCGTTCAAATATTACTCTTTATTTACTCTTAGCCTTCTTTCTCTGAATAATATCTTACTATGTGACAACATAGCTGAGGACAGAACAAAATGTTTGAAAACCACACTTGAACGGAATATCAAACAGTATACTGCTGGTACAATTTTGAGAAGGACAGTAACATAATATTGCAGAAAACACGCCTTGTATTTTTATGTTATTTCTTTCTCCTTTTACATCATTTTTCATAAATATTTGATTCAGTGTTTTCAAAATTGTCTCATATCTTTTGTTAATATGGTTGTTTGTTCTGGCAAGCAACTCATGTCTGAACAGCAGTATTTGAGTTTTGTCAGTGCCCACGCAACCATACTACAGTAAATCCAAAAACCACAGGTGGGACTTAACTAATCTAATTTCTGTAACCCAAGATCGATTAAAAACATAGCCCAGCTGCATGACACTCTTTGCCTGGATAATACCCTAGTATGTACGTGTATCAGGACTATAACTGAACACTGTATCAAACAGAGATGCTGCTTGTGCAAATTTTGGGAAAATTAGTAATTTAATTTTGTAGAGAAAATGCCGTTCATTTTTATGTATTTCTTTAACTTTTTATCTGACTGCCTATAAATATTTGATTTGGTGCTTTTCAAGATGGTTTCATATATTTTATTTGTGCGATTTCCTATTTTCGTTAACTACTCATATCATACGTATGTAAGCAGAATTAATTACTTGCTTTTTTCAGTGCCTACAGTGATCTCAACTAGTAAACCAGAAACCACAGGCATGCTTTAATTCATTCTTTTAAATCAAGATCCAGTCAAACAGTACATCAAATGCAAAACACACTTTTTCTGGATGTCTTTATAGGTTCCACATTATACTTCCCCAACATATCTGATGGCAGACAAAATATGTTTGGACACTAGATCTGAACACTGTATGAAGCAGATATATGTTGTTGAGGAAGGTGACAAATTTAATTTTGCATAAAGCATACCTTGCTGCTTTGTTAGTTCTTTCCCCTTTTATCCGACTGTCTATAAATATTTTATGTAGGGTTTCCCAAGACCATTTAAGATCTTTTTGTTAGTACGTAGTATCTTTTAATAGTATAATTTCTCAGTTTAACAAACAAATCATATCTGAACAGCATTAAAATTATTTGTATTTTTTTCAGTGCCTACGCAGCCATCAACCAGTAAACCCGAAACCACATGTATGTCTTAATTTATTTCTTAAAACAAGATCGCTTCAAATGGTAGACCAAATGTATGACACTGTTTCTCTGAATAATAGCGTACAGTTTCCACCATATGTAGGCCCTAACATATGCAGGGAGAGAAAAATACTTTTAAGCAATATATCTTAAGAGTGTATCAAACAGATATATCAATTGGTGCATGTTTGAGGGAGGTCACTGATTAAATATTGCAAAAATATATCCTACAGTTTTAATGTATACTCCGCCCTGTGTTTGTCACGTTGTATAAAAATACTTGATTTGGGGATATCAACGTTTTCTCTCATCTTTTATTAGTATGAGTTATTATTTTGGTAAACTATTCTCATCTGAAGAGAATTGGTTGTTCTTCTTTTTTTCAGTGCCTACACAACCACCAACTGGTAAACCCGAAACCACAGGTATTCCTGAATTGATTTTTTAAACCAAAATTCGCTCAAAGAGTACTGAATACTGTAAATGCATGGCACTCCTTCTCTGAATAATATCTTTATATGTTCCACCTTAAACGTCACCAACATATCTGAATTATTTCTTGTTTTTTTTTTTTCAGTGCCTACACTGCTATCAATTAGTAAACCCGAACCACGACTATGCCTTTAATTTATTGTTTTAAAGTAACCTCTGTTCAAAGAATAACTCGTTTGTAAGACACTCTTTCGCTGAATACCTTTATAGATTCCACCTTATACATCCCCAACGTTATCTGGGGGCAGGCACAATATGTTTCAAAACTTTATCTGCACACTGTCTCGCAGATACATCTTGTTGGTACATATCTGAGGAAGTACACCAGTTTAACTTTGCAAAAAATCATACCTTGTGGTTTTATATCATTTATTTCCCTTTTTACTCACTTTTCTATGAATATTTGATTTAAAATTTCCGAAGGTCTTTAAAATTTTCTTTTATTAGTATGAGGTTTTAGTTTAACAAACAAATCATGTCTGAACAGCATTAATTATTTGAATTTTTCAGTGCCTACAGAGTCATCAACTAGTAAACCCCAAACCACAGGTATGTCTTAATATATTTTTTCTCAAGTAAACTCGTTTCAAAGGGTAGCATAATTGTGTGACACTGTTTCTCCAAATAATATGTTTGTATAGGTTACACGTAATATAAGCTCCAACATATGCAGGGGGGGAGATATGTTTGGACAATACATCTGTACAGTGCATCAAAGAAATATATGTTTTGGTGAATATTTGAGGGAGGTCACTAATTAAATTTTGCAGAAAATATATCATTCAGTTTTATTTTAGCCCCAGGTCTGTATTTCTCACGTTGTCTATAAATACTTGATTTAGTATTGCCAACGTTTTCTCATATTTTTTATTCGTGTGAGTTCTTATTTGGTAAACTGCTGACATCTGAGCAATATTGTTTGTTCTTGTTTCAGTGCCGACACAACCATCAACTAATAAACCCGAAACCACAGGTACACGTTAATTCATTTCTCTAAAGTGATATCAGCCCACAGGGTATACGTAGCTCAAGTGTGTGGCACACTTTCTCTGAACATGTTCACATGTCAGTTACAGCTTATATGTCAGCAACATAATTATCTGGGTGCAGAAAAGATATGCTTGAACGTTATATCTGAACACTCTAACAGATATCTGCTGAAGGTCACTACTTAATTTTTGTAGAAAAAAATACCATGAAGTTTTATTTTATTTCTCTCCTTTTTATACAAGTTTCTATAAATATTTGATTTAGTGTTTCTCAGAATCATCTCATATCTTTTATTAGTGTGATTTTTTTATAGCAAACAATTCTTATCTAAACAGCAATAAGTATTTGTTTTCTTTCAGTGACTATACAGCCACCAACTAGTAAAACTGAAAGCACGAATACGCCTGAATTATATTCTATATGACAAAGTCAGTTCAAAGAGTAGTCCTACTGTGTCCGTCACTTATATATTGTACACCTGATATGCCCCAAAATTATATTAATTGTTAATTTTTACAATGCCTACACAATTATTAACTAGTATACCATATATATACTTTAATTCATTTAATATCGATTAAAAAAGTAACCCAAATGTATGGTGGTCTTGTTCTGAATATGTCTACAGGTTCCACTTTGTACATCGGCAAAATAGGTGGGGGCAGAAAAAATATGTTTCAGCACTATATCTGAACCTAGTATGAAAAAAACATATATGCTGTGTTTGTAAGTCTTGGGATGGTCACTAGTTTCAGTTGGCAGACACACACCATGCAGTTTTATACATTTCTTCCGCTGTTTACCTGATTGTCTCTAGATATTTGATTTAGTGTTTCTCAAGTTCGTCTCATATCTTTCATTAGCATGATTTCTTGTTTGGTAAACTACTCATATTATACATATCTGAATAAAATCAATTACTTGTTGCTTTTTTATTTTTGCAGTGCCTACACAGCCATCAACTACTAAACCCAAAACCACAGGTAGGCATTAATTCATTTCGTTAAAGTAAGGTCAATTCAAAGAGAACCCCAGATGTAAGATACAATTTATCTGAATGTCTTTATAGGTGCCACCTTACATTGCACAATATATCTGAGAACAAGCAAAATATGTTTGAACACTACATCTGAACATTATATCAAACCGATATATGTTGTTGATGAATGTCAGAGAAAAGTCACTAATTTAATCTTGTAGAAAACCATACCTT
>JAAUYG010089140.1_pt1 | contig 11709 bp, 9 predicted proteins | sample 7278091 | NCBI WGS metagenome assembly JAAUYG01 (sample SAMN14350201, study PRJNA611818) | marine sediment metagenome | isolation source: surface marine sediment (0.6m) | place: French Polynesia: Moorea | collected 2018-08 | reverse complement strand
TACCCATCATTTGTTTAAAATCCTTTTAATTTTTACTGAATTTTTTTTCCCGTCCTTAAAAAAAAAAAACCTGAAATATAAAAAATTTTAAAAAAAAAAAAAAAAAAAAAAAAAAAAAGAAACAGACAAAAAAAAAAAAGAAAAAGAAAAGAAACACATCTGAGCCAGACTGTCTTTTGGCCATCGGGAAACAAATACTAGGCCAGAATGTTTGAGATTTATTTCCTTCTTGCCCACGCGCCAGAAATTTCTTTAATTCTAATGCAGCGGTACTAATATCAAAAGTATATAGTAGAATATATTTGTAGGAGGGATGATAAGCTAGTTCAGATATACGGTCTCATATGCAGCTTGGTCCGGCAATCTTGCAGTAGCAAGAGGGCCGGACTACTGTTGGAAAAAGACCTTAATTCAAAGATAGCTTCAGTTCAGTCGCACTTTCAAGATGTCTGTCTGATCACTTAGAAACTCGTACCAAGTGCAGGCCAAAAGTAAAGCAATCCTTTTTGGCCGCCACAGGTGGTTATACATTCAGCCAATGGCCATCTAGTCTTAATTACTCACCTGCTTTCATTGAGTAAAATTCGGGCACTTCTCAGCGCTTTACACAATGCGATATATAGATGATGCTAAAGGGTGGTTATACGTTTGAGAAGTACTCCGTTGCTTTCCATATAAGGAAGTTGATGACACATAAACGGGTGTTGCGGCCAATGAAGCCAGAGCCTTGCCGTGCGTGCAAGCTCGCATATGGCTCTGATAAGCCAGAATGGTGTTTATAGGATAATGTAACCCTCATACCTGGCTGGATGTTGTCAAAGTTCACCCAGACCCAGTCATCCCTGTCGCTGCGACTCTGCTCGTGGTAGAAGCCGTACGCGTGCAGGAACTCGTGCATGATGGTGCCGTGACGGGTGACACAGGAGTCGACCAGGGACATGCTCTGGGCCCCGCCAGTGTATCCCACGACAGAGGAACAGCTACAACAGTAAATATATATGTGTATATTCATTGGAGTATGTAGAATAAGGGTTCTTGTCGTCTGTTGTTACCCATTGCAAACAAGTAGCTGTGACATGTAGTTATTAGACAGTGACTGACTTGGAATAGGTTCTGTGGCTGACTTTTGGAACAGCCAGACTCATTTCGATTGTTGGTGATATGGTGTAAATCTGTCATAAAAATTTGAACACAGGGACACAAAACTACATGTGATATCTTTAACACCAAACCCAGCAACGTTAGTCCCATTGTCCAATTTGTGCCAAGGATTTCTAAATATTGCCAAGGAACTTTTAAAATGCAAAATAATATATTTGCCAAGTATATCCCATTCAGCTGATCCTCTTCAGCAAGGGTTGCCCCCCCCCCCTTCCATACACAAACACATACATTCACCCCACCCCACCCTCACCTCAAGACAGTAGCGACCCTGTTAAGCTCTATTGGGGAGTATCGGGTATATCTGTTTACACACGAATGCACATGACCATACATAGACCATTGGAGAAACATGTCTTTGCTCTACGTTAATACGTTAATATCGACAAATTAATGTACCCTAGCTCATATATTTAACTATTAATGACAAAATTAACTAAACTACAGCCACTATTTCTAAAGGGAGCCGTTTTAGAAATCCGCCGGCCCATGCTGGTTTCCTACCCGCTGTTTTTGCCGACGTTGATGTAGGCGGATTCCGTGGTTCTCGGGAGGATTTCGATGCACAGTTCCCCGTTAACCCTGACGCTATCAACCAAGTCGTCAATTCCAGCCTGGATCAGGGCCATTTGCTCCTCATCTGAAAAGCCGCCGGAGATCAAGTCAGCAGCAGTAGTTAATTGCAGACTAATTGTGGAATGCGTCTATTTATTTACCTTAAATATACAAATGTAGTGTCACGTGGTATTCCCTCGGGTAAAGCTGGCTCCCCACAATTTTGGGGGTATAATTGTTAAATATTTGCCATGCTATACTAAAAGAACAGAAGCGTAATTATAAAACATTGTGAAGGCCAAAGTACAACATCCAATGCTTGGTAAATGCCAGAATTCGTGTGTTTTGACCAACTTTAATAGTAATAGTAGTAGTAGTAGTAGTACTACTACTACTACTACTACTACTACTACTACTACTACTACTACTACTACTACTACTACTACTACTACTACTACTCAACATTGAATCAAAGCGGACGTTCCTTACCGTATGCACTGGACAGTTGAAAGTGTGAAACTCCGTCTGGCCACAGCCGGTTTGGATCCACCACAGCATTGAATGGGTTTCCGACCTCCTGCAATTACCCACAACAGGTTCTTATGCGCACTAGAACCAACTCTTTTACAAGCAGCTACATATTGGAAGTTAAAGAATGAAACAAAGAAAAACAGAAAATAGAAGTACATAGGCCTTTTAGTCTCTGTTGGTGGGTTTATCATTAACCATTAACCAATAATTTTCCGTCGATACAAATTTTTGAGATCGGTACATAATGTAATTGTTATTTGAAATAATTTTCTTCTTAATTTCAAAAATTTAATTCCAAGTAACACGTTTTGGGGCCTGACAGATAGAATCCTTATAAACTGTATCCTCAGAAAAAAATACATAGCTGAAGTAGAAAGAATAGCATTTTGAAAGTGCAACTGCATGGAATGACCCGCAAAGAGGCCTTATTCCACAAGGCCAAAATTATTCCATAGAGATAACACAATCACATTTTAAAAAAAAACCTAGATTTTTTCCCGTTAGCTCTACAACAAGCTGTTTTAGATACTTGCATGATAGATTTCCCCATTGAGCAAATTTTTTTATTTCAATATTAAAAAAAAAATATAAGTGATATTTTTGTATAGGCAGTCTCGGGATAGAGACTGTCGAAAAAGAATCAAATACAGAAGCATAGCGCACTTGTATGTACGATCCATCTTGGCTGATGCACAGCGACAGACTAAAAGTGCACAGTACCTGGGCCTGTTGCTTGTACGCTACACACATGCGTTTTGACATAATGTGTCACCCTTCAGCAATCCTTCCAATTTGTCTCACTACTTTCTTTTCTGAATTGGGTGATATATGAATTCAATTGACAACTACTACTAGGCGCAATATTTCTTACGGGTATTTCGGTGACTTCGCATTCCTCGTGTCCTGGAAGAAGAGACGGGACACTAATCGAAAAGTGGCAACGTGTTTAAAGGAGTGACTTAAACAAAGCGTCTTCCAAGACACAGATCACTACAAACCATCACAATACTGCACACAATGCACCAATATGCTCTCTTAGTGTAGCAAGTGTTGGTCTCAAACTGCTCGAGATTTAACTACATTTATCCTACACATATTAAATAAATCCCATACACTGTTATTTTGGGATACGGTCTAATTCCCTGCTATTTTCAATACCAAGGCAAATATGAGGGACGATATGAGGGATGATACAAATTTCCACCAATGAGACTCCTTGCAGTCTTTTTGGACCAGTGATCCAAACACAAAGGGGGTCCAAAGTATGTTTTGAACAGTGGTTGGCTGGTGGTGGCTCTATAACATGATAACGTTACTGAGCAAAGACAATGACTATATACATATCATGATGACAAAAAAAATAAGGATATTAAATATCCTTAAGTTTTTGTGTAGTTGATATATGCTATACGTGCACGCATAGCATTATGACATACACAAAAAGTTAAGGATATTTAAATTCCTTACCTTTTTGTGTAGTGTATATACATATCGATCATGTTGACAGTCTTTGATAATTTAAAGCCCAGAATTGAGTGAGAAGCAGGCCCAGTGCTCAACATATGAATAAGGGTTGCTGTTTGAATGAAATTCTACGCATGCTTTCCCATTGTTCAATAGCCTTTCCATGTTTCATTTTTTTTGTTTTCGTTTTTGTTTTTTTTTGTTTTGTCTAGACCCTTTTCTTAGTCCAGGTTTGCAACAGGCGCCCTGGGGGCATTTTAATGCTCGCCACTTCTCTACGGGTGGCCTCAGACAGCATGATGCTTGAAAAGTTATGTCTAACGCATATGAGCCCATTAATCCAATTTGAATTAAACTTACTAATAAAATCGGATATTAAAATGACAGTTTTGCTGAACCAAGGAATTTATTTAGTATGTACTGGAAAAGGACGTTTTACATGGGTAGTTTTGTATCGTTCCCTGTATCCTTCACTTTGTTCTCATCAGCCCTCGAGCTGCGCTCTCGGGATGATATGAGCCTCGGGAAGGATACAGGGACGATACGAAACTACCCATCGTCAAAATGTCTGCTCATTCACTTTCGTATTCACTCATTTGTGTTCGTATCTCTGTGTCCTGGAAGAACCTTTGTAGATGTATCTGAAACGTTTCAGTATTTCTATGTTTTCATTGGTCTACTCTGTGCTACAGACACACGAATCAAAAACTTTATCAGGAAAAAAAAAATAACATTTCTTTCACATGACATGCATCTATGAAGTATGGAGATGGTGATAAACATAATAAAGGATCTAGTAGATGAAATCATGTAATAAATTTGGGAACTAAATATCTGGTTTTGCAGAAAGGAAAAACATCTGTGGCTTTTAACATATTTGAGGGGGTGAATGAGAAGTACAAAACACGTGTTAATAGAATACACAGATGAAAAGGTTATTACCGTCGTAGGGATGTCGCTTTGCCCATTCTGCCATCAGCTGCCGCAGAAAAAGATATATCAGTAAGTAGATTTTTGTAACTAAGTTTTGTGCGGTAAACTGTCTTTTTTTCAGCAAACCTTGACCTTGTTTGTATACATAGTGGGTGAAACAATATACAAAAAAGTCTAAAATCTTCGTTTCCCGAACATGTTCTCTCATAATTATGTTCTCAAGCAATTTATTTATTTATTTGTGTCGGAAACGAGAGAAATGCACACAGTAAACCGTTAAATCAGTAATTCTAAGAAAAGTATTTGACGTGATAAATTCCAAATGTCTTTCGAGTGTGCAAAGCAGTTACAAAACACACGTTGCATATTTGGCATATTTAAAATACCGAAGCACGAATCAATACTTAAAAGTGACTCAGGTAACCTCTTATGAAGAAACAATTATCTATTCACATATTAAAGTTAAGCTGTAAATTAACTGTTTGTTTAACTCCCGTGCTATTTAAATGGATAGGCTTATATAATAGATTAGTTATCTCTCTACCTGGCTGTCAGGTCCACCCTCGCAAGGACCTGGAGTTTCCTGGGCCAGCACAGCAGTCGCTAGGAGAAAAAGTTGCCACATCGTGAAGGATTAATGAGTCGCTTTGCGTGGCATTACACAGCGTTCATATTTATATTGGATGTATTTTGCGGTTTGTGTGCAAAACCAGACTGATATAATCAGTGTGCAATGGTTTTGCACACAGACCGCAATTGCATAGTCGTTTTTGCTTGCAGCCATTTAAATGAATTTTAACCGTGTTATCTGAGTTTATGTTAAGTTAATTTGCTGAACGATTTTCCATTTCGCAACGTGACTTTAAATTTTTTATTCATAATCTACAGAACACATATGGTACAATATTTTGAAACGTACTACATCTGAAACCGTACTACATTTGAAACGTCATACGTATAAACCGGTAACCAATTTCTGCACGAATATTTACATTTGACCATCACAACTACATGTAGATGTACTTAGAATGTTCTGAATCAATAATATATGTCACATTATCTACGCGACAATTTTCATCTCCTTTGCATGTTGTGCTACAAACTGGTTCAAAGTCTCCTACCACTAGATATGAATTTGCGGATTCAAGTAGTACAATATTCATTGCCATTACTTTAACTATATGCACAGTTGTGCAACGTGAGATTATCACGTTATGGGTTTATTGCAGGCATAATAATTGGACATGGTCAGGCATTGTCACAGTTGAATGGTTCCTACGTTGACAATCAACATGTCAATGCAGTTTTTCTGGGTTTTACCAGACTGCCACCTGATACAAGACGCCCCCCCCCCCTTCCCATACTGGTCACCGGTTAGATTACACGATTATCTAAATGGCGACCATGGGCGTAAAAGAGCTTTTGCGGGCACACGGAGAAACGCAAATACAATGTATTTCTTTAAAACCTTCATCTCTGGTATCTATGATCTCAAGAGCAATTTGCATAGGTTAAAACTGCCAGAGCACATATATCAGTGCCATCTAATATGACTCTGTATTTACTAGCCCTTAGTCATGTACTGTACTATTTGTGATCAATACTGCGCAACTGGATCCAGTCTGCGAAGGAACATTTGTCATTTTAAACAACGCAATTCGTCTCTAAAGATCTTAATCGGCCTAAACATTTGGTGATGTCGCCACGTCGCGTCTGGTGATCTCTTTATCTTCATGAGAGAAGACATATGCTAGTTCCACGTCAGAAGCGCACGACCCATTTATGATAGCAATTAGTTGTGCCAGAACTTTCATTAATTGGGTTGCCTTTATCTCGACCTAATTTTGGCTATAGATTTGTGCGCTGCGCTACATTTACATGCTGTGTACATAGTATTTACATCACTGAGGTGTGGCTTGTGTTTCTTTGGATCCATGCCAAACGAAGCTAGTGTTTTAATCAGCAGTTCGGTCTGACGTGCTAGGGTAGTTTGAATGGATTAAAAATATGTTGCATATATATGCAGAGGGTAGCTTGTAAAATACACAAATAAAGTGCAACATTGCATGCAAAAATGAACACAATAATAAAAACACTGAGTGCAATAGTCTCTTGAAGGCTTTTGCAAGGACACTGTGAATTGAAATAAATGAAGTAAATTTGAAATATTTGAAAAGCCCAAAAGGGTTTTCTCAATGAAAAAAGCTCACCTGAACATTTAATTGTCATCATCCAAGATCTTTAGAGTTAAGCTCAGAGTTGAGCCATTTATTTTTCAGTTTTTCCGTCTGAATGTTTTCATGTCCTATAACATCACGCATTGCACGTACATCCATGAGGCTTCCAAAAGAGGATGATAGTAACAAATATACAAAATACCATACTATATTACGAATTCCAGGTATTCTATTTCCCAGCATATGTTTATGTCACACGAGAGTTTAATAATTAAAAAGTAACCCAAATCACAATGTGTAGGGCACAGTAAGGCAAATTATCAGCTTAATTTCAACGCCAATGGTCCATCGTTGAACTAAGTTTGAACATCAATTTGCGTCGTATGGAACAGAATAGTCACTATTGTCTAAACCACGGGCGTCGCTATTGAAATATTACATTCGCACGGAAGGGATGCATCCAGTTTTGTTTGTCATTCTGGCAGCCGGCGCGGCCGGTCAGCCATGTTGGGACCTACAGGGCAAGGACCTCGGGCAGGTCAGTAGGGACACAATAGGAAGGTTTGTCAACACAAGGTTTACAACATTTAAAAAAAATAGTACACATTTCCAGAGTTTCAGTATAAAGAAGAAGAAGACCAGGTATCTATCTGTAAATTGTAACTCAAGCTGTTTAAGTAGATTTTCCAGGATAACATTGATAATTGTATCTCAAGCTGTATAAGTAGATTTTCCAGGATAACATGGATAATTGTATCTTAAGCTGTATAACTAGATTTTCTAGGATAACATGGATAATTTTATCTCAAGCTGTTAAATAGATTTTTCAGGATAACATGGATAATTGTATCTCAAGCTGTATAAGTTGGTTTTCCTGGATAACATGGATATTTATATCTCAAGCTGTATAAATAGGTTTTCCAGGATAACATGGATAATTGTATCTCAAGCTGTATAAATAGGTTTTACAGGATAACATGGATAATTGTATCTCAAGCTGTATAAGTAGATTTTTCAGGATTACATGGATAATGCGCTAATTGTTCTGATACATGTTGCATATGGTGGATAATTCCTCTCATAGGGTTATCACAAATCGGTTTCTGAATAAAATGATTGGCAAATATATACATAAGAAAATATTGCACATGCATTTATATGTTAAATAAAAAAAAGATCTAAATAATGGTAGTTTCAATGGTAAAAGGTTATTTTAAATCCCACTTCAGCTCTTTACGGAATATGCGGAAAAATATCCAAACCATGGTAAGTTGATTGAATCCACGCATTTTATTGATACACAAATTTTTGATAGATTTAGAGTAACAAAAAGAATAAAATAAAATAAAGAACGAAAGAAAGAACATGAAGAAGGCACGAAAGAAACAAGAGAGAAAGAGAAAGAAAAAGAAAGACAGAACCGAAAGAACACGAAGAAAGAGAAAGAAATCGAAATTTTCCGTTGGACATGTTAATCAGAAAAGTTTCAGGTTCTAGACTCTCCCCGTACTTTTGCTTACCTGATGTCGGTGTACATGTTTCGGTTAAGGGGTCATGTATGAAATTATGCTCGAGCAATCCATAATATGGAAGTTTTAGACACGGATTTAGATTAATTACTAGCAATGTTTATTTAGGGAAACTCTCACAGAGTTAAATTTGTTCTTTTTTCTCAGGAGACGGCTTTGATTGCGACGTTGTGGATGATGATGATGTAAGTACGGTGTTACATTTGTGTTATAGACGGTTATTGAACTAACGTTAGTTCATGAATTATCTTTGTATGGGTGTACCACTTGAGCAGGAGGGAACAGCTTGCCATACCACAATTAATTCTTGAATTAGTTCAATAACCCTAGCTGTTATTATATATCATATATACATCTTGGGCGAAAAGCCTGACTCAGAGCCCATCTGCACGAGTTCAACGATTTATTTTTGTATGGACCAACGACTGCTGTTGGTCCATTCTTATCGGCTATTATTATATACCTGCTACTTCACTTTTAATAGCACAAGTTACGTGATATTAAGTTTTATTTTACACAAGAAAAGCCCATTGCTCCGAATGTTGTTTTTCCTATTCCTGCCTCTAGGGCATAATATAGCAACGGCCCGGGATCTTGGTAGCGCAGCCGAAACAAACTGTTGATATATGTAAACATAGAGCACACGCGAATTGGTTTTGAACAAGAAAGGCGGCTAGTACAGCGGAAAACCCCGCCCGCCCACAAATTCTCTTATGTGAAATCCATTTTAGTATATTACTCCTACCACTCAAAATCTAAGTGCCCTTGCCTTTGACCTTTCAAGGTCAGCCAAGTTCGAAACTGATAGCACGACTGGACTCCCCATACATGATTAGTCCTTAATGATAGTAACATGTATATGTCCTAACATGGCTCCTCTACGAGATATTATTCGAAATCTGAGTGACTTTGACCTTGAAAAGTCCCCCAAGGTCAAATCTGAGGGTCCAATTGGATACCCATATGGTTTCCTATTAAGTAAGCTCCTTTTCGAGTTATAAGAATATTGAATCGTCAAATTCAAGGTCACTCAAGATCAAATGTGATGATGCCATTGGGCTCCCCATATATAACTTCCTATAAGTGTCTTTCAGTATTGACATGTCTATCTCTCACCGTTTAGCTGTTATAGGCAGTTGAAAATTCCCCCCATCTTATCATCGGGCCAACATTTTTGACCCCATACACCCCCACTTCCCCCAGTGCGATTGTTTTTTTGTTTGTTTTTTTTTTTAAATCGAATCACTTCCTCCCTGCGCCAGAGGGAAGGCTTCTACCAAAAATCAACTTATTTAACCAATCAACTTCAGTGAAGTTGCTTGATTAAATAATATTTGAGATAGTTAAACAGACAGATAGCGCACACGAGTATCACAATAAAACCCGCCCAACATACCTGGCGGGGTTCAATAACGTAATATAATAATCTGTATTCGAGTATTGTAGTGGTCAATATGTTCTTTCCGGAATTCAGACTATTTCCGGTCCTCTCAACGCCGTGGTTGATCCAGAGAGACTGTGGCCTGGAGGACGTCTGTACTATGAAATTACCGAAGACTTCAGTAAGTATGGCCCAGCGACTGCATAATCACACCTACTCTCCTAAGTGCTACATATTGCTAGAACAACCCCCAGGGCAAGTTATTACAGTTCCCAACTAAAAATGACCTCATTATTTTTCTGTCTAAACACTACCCACTAATTACTTTTTTCTACAATGCGAATGTCATAGAACTTTGCTATTCTTTGAAACTAAATTCCCCACCCTTCCTTTTTTTTCAAGGAAGTAATCCAATGAACTAATAATCAAACTGGCGTGGCCCAATGGGTTTTCCTTCAAATGACCAACAATGTATATCTACTAGGCTAAAAGTCTGCCGCATGCCCTTGAAGCTACTATGTTTTGGACAGATATGATCAGTGGACTCTAAAAAGGTTCATCGTGTTGCAAACTAAAATCCATATGAAATGTATACTTTAAATGAAATTAAATAAAACATGTGTTCATAATGTAAGATTTAATTTTGTCGTCAGCTGATGAATTGATGCTGCCCAGGAGTACCAGTAATCCATAATGCAAATGTAACGGTTAATATTCGTTTTGACGAGTTTTCGGTAAGAATGTTGGGGTTAGCTTTTGATGCTTTCATATTATACAACTTTAGTTGGGGCAGGTCTGGTGGGCACAAGTTACGAGTACCATTACGGAATTTCTAATCGATCGACCAATGAGTATCCGTTATGAGGAAGCATGTTTATTGAGACCTTCTGATTGGCTGTCAGCGTCCGAGCAGGTGGAGCAAATCGAGGCAGGTATCGCGGATCTGATGCAGAGCACCATGGTGGACGGCCAGGTGTGTGTCGACATCATACCACGTGAACAGGAACCGGATGCGGAAGATTACGTCATTGTGCAGAAGAGCACAGGGTAAACTATCTGTTGGAGAGAAACATGAAAAACAACAACAACAACAACAACAACAACAACAACAACAACAACAACAACAAAACCAACCCATGTAATTACGCTAAAACGCTCTAAAGCCCCATAATGTTATTTGTGGTATTTTAAGCGCGTTTAAATATCTATTTAATGTTGACGAAATGGTGCACTCTCTTCATTCATATATGTTTAATTAAAATATGGACCAAAGTTCTTTAAGTGTTCTTAAAGAACGCATGTATTCGTCACATTCCATTTTATCTACTCCATTTTGTTGTCACTGTAGGATAATAGTGCTACATAATCTCTAAAGTTCCATTGCTAAATCTTGTACCGGCGCTAAACACAGTTTTATTCTATTCTTATTCTTGTTCTTTTACTCTGCTATACGTATTTTGCAACATTCATGGTTCACCAAAATCAGTTTACCGACATGGCGTATTGTAAACTGGATTCTATGTACCATTTAAATTCTTCTCGGGGGTGGGGCGAGGCGGGAAGCACTGAAAAATGTGTCATGTTTAGCCCTCGCTGGCGTTGCCTCCCCCAGTTGTTCGTCCTCGGTGGGTCGGAGAGGCGGCTCCCAGACCCTCTCTCTCACGGACTCCTGTGTCAACAGACATGGCACCATCATGCACGAATTCCTGCACGCCTATGGTTTCCACCACGAGCAGAAACGTTCCGATGCGGACGGTTGGATCATTGTCAACTGGGACAATATACAAGAAGGTAGAACACCCGCAGTATTCTGCTTGCACCAGAATCGAAGCTTCGATATTAGAGCAAGGGCGCTATATTGATGATGATTTATTTATTTATTTATTTATTTATTTATTTATTTATTTATTTATTGAATATATTTATACTGGGTAGGCCAGTTACAAAAAGCTGTATTCTACCCTGTCACCCAGTAGAT
>JAAUYG010165875.1_pt1 | contig 11710 bp, 8 predicted proteins | sample 7278091 | NCBI WGS metagenome assembly JAAUYG01 (sample SAMN14350201, study PRJNA611818) | marine sediment metagenome | isolation source: surface marine sediment (0.6m) | place: French Polynesia: Moorea | collected 2018-08 | reverse complement strand
CTTCTGGAAGGCCTGCAGGCGCTCGGCTGCATGCAACTCCTGCCCTTGCGGCCCGCCCCGGCCGAGCCCGCGAACGTGGCGAGCCCCCGGGCCGAGGCGGCCTACAAGGCCTTGCGCTTCCTCACCGACATGCGGGAGAAGCGCAAGCAGGTCACCAAGGATCCGGAATTCGACGTGGAAAGAGTGGTCCAGGACGCGCTTGCCGTGAAGGATCGGCTGCGCGACGCCACCGACCGTCGGGACTTCCTGGAGCACCGCATCGCTCAGGTCGAACCCTGGGGGGACATCGCCTTTCCGCCGCACGCGGAACTCGCCGGCTATCGGCTGTGGTTCTACATCCTGCCCTCGGGCAAGGCCGACGCCCTCAGAGAGGTCGCGCTGCCCTGGCAGATCGTCCGCAAGGACAACCACTTCACCTATGTCGTGGTCATCGCCGAGGAGGAGCCGCCTGGCGACCTCCTGCCGGTGCCGCGGACCCATACCGGCGCGCTGCCGCTTCTGGCGCTGAAGGACCGGCTCGAAGAGACCGAGATCGAGATCGAGGACATCGTCGCTCAGCGGCAGGCGCTCACGCGCTACATCTATCTGCTGAGCGTCAACCTCGCCGAGGCCGAGAACCGGGCCTCGCTCGCCTATGCCGACCAGCAGTTGCGCGAGGAGGACGGCATCGTCGCGGTCCAGGGCTGGGTCCCCGAGGACGTGATCCCCGGAGTCGAGACCTTTGCCGAAGAGAGGGGGCTCGCCTGCCTGCTGGAGGAGCCCAAGCCGGACGAGCAGCCACCGACCTTGATCGAGGAGGCGCCCGAGATGGTGGCCGGCGTTGACCTGGCCATGTTCTACACGGTGCCGCCCTACCGCATGTGGGACCCCAGCGTGGTCCTGTTCTTCTCCTTCTCGGTCTTCTTCGCCATGATCGTCGCCGACGCCGGCTATGCCGTGGTCCTGCTGGCCGGCCTCTTCGCGTTCTGGAAACGGCTGGGGCGGAGCACGCGGGGCCGGTCCTACCGCCTGCTCGGCCTTTCCATGCTCGGCTGCACCCTGGCCTACGGGGTCTTGACCGGCAGCTACTTCGGCGTGGCGCCGCCGGAGGACTCGCTGCCCGGCGCGCTCCAGGTTCTCGACTTGAACGACTACGAGGCGATGATGCGGCTCTCGATCGTCATCGGCGTGCTGCACCTGGTGATGGGCAATGCCGTGGTGGCTTATACCAACCGCAGGAGCACGACCGCGATCGCAAACCTCGGCTGGATCGCGGGGCTGATCGGCGCGACGGCCCTGGTCTTCGCCGCGCCCGGCAGCGCCCTGGCGGTGGCCGCCCCCTACGTTCTCGGCGCCGGGGTGGCCGCGATCTTCCTGTTCTCCAGCGACCGGCCGATCGTCGACCGCCCGATGGACTACGTCTGGCGGCTGCTCGACGGCCTCAAGGCCCTGATGGGGATCATGGGGGCCTTCGGCGACGTGCTGAGCTACATGCGCCTCTTCGCGCTGGGCCTGGCGAGCGCCTCGCTCGCCTTGACCTTCAACGGCCTGGCGATGCAGGCCAAGGACGCGGCGCCGGGCCTCGGCCTGCTCTTCGCGATCCTGATCCTGATCGGCGGTCACGTCGTCAACCTGGGCCTGGCGATCATGAGCGGCGTCGTACACGGCCTCAGGCTCAACTTCATCGAATTCTACAAATGGGGGATGCCGGGAGAGGGGAGTCCCTTCCGGAGGTTTGCCCGCAAGGAGGTGCAACCGTGAACGAACTCGTAGTGGCACTGGGCTGGGTCGGCATCTACTCGCCGATGGCCATCGGCGCGATCGGCAGCTCCATCGGCTGCGCCCTCGCAGGGGCGGCGGCCTGCGGGGCAATGCTCGAGACCGAGGGCGGCTACGGCCGCTTCATCGGGCTGACGGCGCTGCCGTCGTCCTTCGTGATCTACGGCATCGTCGTCATGTTCACGCTCAACCGCGAGGTGACGCCCGAGAACGCCGGGGCCTTGTTCGGGATCGGCTTCTTCGCCGGCCTCGCCTTTCTCTACGCGGGAATCTACCAGGGCCGCTCCTGCGCCGACGCGATCAATGCCGCCAAGGAGAAGCCCGAGATCTTCGGCCTCTCGATCGCGCCGGCCGCGATCATCGAGGGCTTCGCGGTCTTTGCCTTCGTCTTCGCGCTGGTCGTCAGCGCGAACATCCCGGCGGTTGGAGGCTCCTGATGGCCAAGGCAGCGAAGGAGGCGCTGCCTCCCGCGAGCGGGGTCGACGCGCTGATCGCCAAGCTACGCGACGAGGGGGTTTCCGCGGGCCGCAGCGAGGCCGAGAAGATCGTCGCCGACGCCCACGCCAAGGCGAAGCAGATCGTCGACAAGGCGAAGGCCGAGGCCAAGCAGCACCTTGCGGCCGCCCAGAAGGAGGGCGATGCCTATCAGTCGGCCGGTCAGGAGGCGGTGAAGACCGCCATGCGCGACACCGTGCTCGACATGAAGTCCCAGCTGATGCAGCGCTTCAGCGCCGACGTCAAGCGGCTGACCTCCGAGGAGCTTGGGAAGGACGAGACCCTCAAGCAGATGATCCTCGAGCTGGTCGGCCGGGTGGGCCAGGACACCGGTCTCGCCAAGGCGGACAGCGTCGAGGTCATTCTCCCGGAGAAGGCCGCGGGACTGGAGGAGCTGCGCAAGAACCCGGCGGAGCTGCAGAAGGGCAGGGCGACCAGGTACGTCCTGGGCCTGACCGAGGAGATGCTGCGCGAAGGCGTGACCTTCTCGGCATCGGAAGACATCGATTCGGGCGTCCGGATCCGCGTGGTCAAGGGCAACATCACGATCGACCTCACCGACGAAGCGATCGCCGCCTTGCTGCTGCAGCATCTGCAGCCGCGGTTCCGTGCCGTGCTCGAAGGCATCGTGAAGTAGCGGCGGGCCAGGCGCCGATGAACGATACCGACGTCTACATCATGCTGATGTCGAGCCTCCCGAGTCCGGAGGCCCTCTTCCTCGCGAAGCGGCCGCCTCTGTCCCGCCTGAAGCTCGACCGCCGCCTGCGCATCCTCGCTCCCGAGCACGCGCGGGCGCTCAGGCTGACCGAGAAGGTCCTGCACTGGGGCGACATCCCGCTCTCGACCACGGATGCCGAGCTCGTCGCGCGGGCGAGAACGGCGGTGCGGGAGATCGAGAACGAGACCGTCCGGCTGCTGATCCGCGACCGGCTCGAGATCCGCACCTGCATGGTGGCCCTGCGCCGGCGCCAGCGTGGCGAGTCGGCCCCGGCGTCCGGAACCGCCTGGGGATTCGGGCGCTGGACGCGGCACATAGCGCGCAACTGGACGGAAGCGAGCTTTCGCCTGGACGCCGTCTTCCCCTGGCTGCGCGAGGCCGACACGCTCTTGAAGGCAGGCGAGACCCTGCCGCTGCAACGACTGATCCTGCAGCAGGCCTGGAAGAGCGCGAACCGCCGCAAGGGCGCGCATCAATACGACTTCGAGGCCGTCGTCGTCTACGTGCTCAAGTGGAACATCGTCGACCGCTGGGGCCGCTACCACGGCGAGACGGCGGTCAAACGCTTCGATCGGCTGACCGAGGACGCGCTGGGCGATGACGCGAACCTCTTCGGGGAAGGGCAAGCCTGATGGCGAGGGACGACAAGCCAAGAGTCTCCGGCGCCGATGGCAGGAGGTCGGGGAGGGTGGGCAAAGCGGCCCGGAAGCCGGCGGCGGCCCTTCCCATCAAACCCAAGACCAGCAAACCCAAGACCAGCAAACCGCGGGAGCGCCAGATGGTGGAAGCAAACCTGCAGGCGACGGCGCGCGTGGTCGCCGTCCAAGACGACCTCGTCGAGATCGAGGCCTTGGACGACCTCGAGGGGAAGCCCGCCGACCTGGTCAAGAACGAGGTGGTGTTCATCTGCCCCAGGAAGGTCAACGAACTGGGCGAGCAGGAGAAGCTGAAGGCCGAGGTTCTGCGGGTTCGTGGGCGGACCGCCGATGCGCAGGTCTACGAGGACACCGCCGGCGTCGCCATCGGCGACGCGGTCGAGCAGAGCGGCGAGATGCTTGCCGTCGAGCTGGGGCCCGGGCTCCTCGGCCAGGTCTACGACGGGCTGCAGAACCCCTTGCACGATCTCGCCACGCGCTACGGCATCTTCCTGCCGCGGGGCGTTGCCACGACGCCCCTGGACCCTAAGACCAAATGGTCCTTCGTGCCGAGGGTCAAGGTGGGCGCCGCGGTCGCCGCGGGCGACACGATCGGAACCGTCCAGGAAGGCCGCTACAAGCACAAGATCATGGTGCCCTTCGGCTGGCCGGGCGAGTTCAAGGTCTCCTGGATTCAAGAGGGCAACTTTACCGTCAGCGAAACGGTCGCCCAGGTCGAGGACAAGGCGGGCCGGGCGCAGGACATCCGCCTGGCGCAGAAGTGGCCGGTGCGCCGCGCGGTCGACTCGAACCTGATGCAGAGCCGGCGGTCTGAGCGGCTCTATCCCGACGAGCCGCTGGTGACCACGCAGCGCATCATCGACACCTTCTTCCCGGTGGCGCGGGGCGGGACGGCCTGCATTCCGGGGCCCTTCGGCGCCGGCAAGACGGTGCTGCAGAACATGATCTCGCGCTACTCCGCGGTCGACGTGGTCATCGTGGTGGCCTGCGGCGAGCGCGCCGGCGAGGTGGTGGAGACCATCAACGAGTTCCCCCAGATGAAGGACCCGCGCACGGGCGGCTCTCTGATGGACCGCACCATCATCATCTGCAACACCTCCTCGATGCCGGTGGCCGCCCGCGAGGCCTCGATCTACACGGGACTGACGCTCGGCGAGTACTACCGGCAGATGGGCTTCGACGTCCTGATGATCGCCGATTCCACGTCCCGCTGGGCCCAGGCCATGCGCGAGACATCGGGGCGGCTGGAGGAGATTCCCGGCGAAGAGGGCTTCCCGGCCTACCTGGAGTCCTCGATCAAGAGCGTCTACGAGCGGGCCGGCGTGATCAGGACCAACGACGGCTCGGTCGGCAGCCTGACCATGATCGGCACCGTGTCGCCGGCGGGCGGCAATTTCGACGAGCCGGTCACCCAGGCGACCTTGTCGACGGTGAAGGACTTCCTCGGCCTGTCCTACGATCGCGCCTACAAGCGCTTCTATCCGGCGGTCGATCCGCTGATCTCCTGGTCGCGCTACTCGACGCAGCTGGAGACCTGGTTCGACAAGAATATCGAGGCCGGCTGGACCAAGCGGGTCGCGGAGATGCAGGACCTGCTGCACAAGGGCGAGGGCGTCTCGCAGATGATGCAGGTGACAGGGGAGGAGGGCATCACGACCGAGGACTTCGTGGTCCAGCAGAAGGCGCTCTTCCTCGACATGGTCTACCTGCAGCAGGACGCCTTCGATTCGGTCGACGCCTCGGCGCCCCTGGAGCGCCAGAAGCTGACCTTCAACAAGGTCTACGACCTGGTGACGCGCAGCTACGCCTTTGCCGACAAGGAGGCGGTCCGGGACTACTTCACCAAGCTCACGGGCCTGTTCAAGAACTTCAACTATGCCGCTGAAGATGCGCCTGATTACGACAGCCTGTGGAAGCAGATCGACGACCTCGCAGCCGGGGCGCCTCAGTGATGCGCTGGACGGCGAAGGACGGACGCAGGACAACGGTCAGAGCCACGCGACCGATTCTCGCGGCTTGGTCATGCGGCGCAAACTCTGGTGCAATGTGCTTATGCTGCAAGTGCGAAAAACGCCGCGATTCTCGATACTTGATCGACTGGGACGTTCTTCCCGGCAACTCGAAATGTAATCGTGATCACAAAAGCTTAACGTTCCATTTATAGCCAGCCTGTGCTATAACATATGTAATAAATCAATATTTCGCAGTTGCGAATACATCTCACGGGGAGGCAGGTGATGCCACCGTCCAAGCAGCTCGAGCGCACCCAAGATCAGACTCATTCCACACCGCAGTTGCCGTGGCAGGCCTTCTGGGACTACGCGACCGATTGTTGGCAACGCAACATTCTCTATGCCGACGTCATGCGGCAGCGTGGCAATCAGTACTTGGAGCATATGGCGCAGCCGGTTCAGCACGTCCTCCACTACAACTTCGATTTGGTCATGGACGGGCGCGAACTGGCGCGGCCGGTCAACTACGGGCTCGTCCGGATCCGACCTCCGGAGGGGATCGAGGTCGACGACAACAAGCGGCCCTTCGTCGTTGTCGACCCGCGGGCCGGGCATGGGCCGGGGATTGGTGGCTTCAAGCCCGACAGCCAGGTCGGAGCCATCCTCAATGCGGGCCATCCCTGCTACTTCATCGGCTTTCTGTCCGATCCGGTTCCGGGTCAGACGATCGAAGACGTCGGCAGCGCCGAACTCGCCTTCCTGGAGCATGTTGCCGAACTTCACCCCGGAACCGAAGGCAAACCCTGCGTGATCGGCAATTGCCAGGCGGGCTGGGCGATCATGATGCTGGCGGCCCTTGCCCCGGACTCGGTCGGCCCACTGTTGATCGCCGGTTCGCCGCTGTCCTACTGGGCCGGTGTGCGGGGCAAGAACCCGATGCGCTACACGGGCGGGCTGCTGGGCGGCACCTGGCTGACGGCGCTCTCCGGGGACCTGGGACACGGCATCTTCGACGGCGCCCACCTGGTCTCCAACTTCGAGAACTTGAACCCGGCCAACACCCTGTGGAGCAAGCAGTACAATCTCTGGTCCAAGATCGACACCGAGCCGGAGCGCTACCTGGCATTCGAGCGCTGGTGGGGCGGCCACGTGTTGATGACCGACGAGGAGATGCAGTACATCGCCGACGAGCTTTTCGTCGGGAATCGCCTGGTCCAGGGCAAGATGCAGACCTCCGACGGGGTCGCCATCGACCTGCGCAACATCCGCTCCCCGATCGTGGTCTTCTGCTCCCAGGGCGACAACATCACGCCGCCCCAGCAGGCTCTGGGCTGGATCCTCGACCTTTACGATGACGTCGATGAAGTCCGGGCCTACGGCCAAACGATCATCTACGCCCTGCACCATGATATCGGACACCTTGGGATCTTCGTCTCCGGCCGGGTCGGCAAGAAAGAACACGATCAGTTCACCCAGAACATGGATCTGATCGATGTTCTGCCGCCGGGTCTCTACGAAGCGGTGATCCGGGAAAAGACGGCCGAAGACAGCAATGTCGACCTCGCCTACGGTGACTACATCGTCACCTTCGAGAATCGAACCTTGGACGACATCCGCGCCTTGGGCGACCAAGACGGCGAGGATGACCTCGCCTTTGAAACCGTGGCCCGCGTCTCGGAGATCAATCAGGGCCTCTACAGGACCTTCCTGTCTCCGCTTGTGCGCGGAGCGGTCACGGAACAAGGCGCCAAGTGGTCGCGGGACACCCATCCTGCCCGTCTTCAGTACAGCGTTTTCTCGGACCGGAATCCCTTCATGGCCTGGACCAAGGACGCGGCCGAGAGCGTCCGCGCCGCCCGGCAGACGGTCGGGCCGGACAACCCATTCAGAGTGCTCGAGAAGCAGGTTTCCGACGGTATCGTCGCTTGGCTAGAGTCCTGGCGCGAATTGCGCGATCGGAACCAAGAACAGCTCTTCTTTTCGGTCTACGGGTCCGAGGTCTTGCAGGCTCTGGTCGGCTTGAAGTCGAGCGCTGCGGAGCGACGGCCCCTGGCCGCCGCGCGTGATCCTGCCCGGGAGGCCTTGGTCCACGAGAAGATCAGGGACCTGAAGCAGAGGATCGGGTCGGGCGGAATGCATGAAGCCGCAGTTCGCGCCTTGATCTACGCTGGCCTTCCAAAAGGTTACGTGGACGAGCGCGGATTCGGCGCCTTGAAGCTGATCCACGAGCAGACTTCGCCAGGCGAGCGCATGTCGCTCGGCGACTTCAAGCAGCTTGTGCGCGAGCAGTTCTTCATGCTGCTGATCGACGAGGAAGCGGCGCTGGCGGCGCTGTCCGACTTGTTGCCGGAAGACCCGAAGGCGCGCCGTGGGCTGTTCGATCGAGTCATGACAGTCTCGACGGCTTCCGGACCGCCGGGCGAGGCGCAGCGCAGCCATTTGCGTGAGCTGGCCGAGCGCTTCGGACTGGATCCCGACGCGGTGGTGGACGCACGAAAACTGGAGGTCGTGACCAAGGCACAATCCGAGGAGCCAAAGGAGGCGACCGTGCCCGCCCCGTCGGTCCGTCGCACGTCGCCGGCTCGGCCGCGTCGCCGTACCGTCGCACGCCAGCAAACGACCTAGGCGTCCTTCTGGACTCCCTGAATTCGCCGCCATTTGGTGAGGAGCGATCACGGCATGACGGACACGGCGTCTTTGAAGGACACGGACCCCTTGGCACGCAAGGGAGAAAAATACGAGCGGCTCATCGCCCGAACCAAAGGGGCGCCGACGATTGCCACGGTGGTGGTTCACCCTTGCGACCGCTCCTCGCTTGAGGGTGCGCTCGATGCGGCCCACGCCGAGATCATCGAGCCGATCCTGGTCGGCCCGCGGCAGAAGATCGAGGCTGTTGCCGCCGAGCACGACCTGGACGTCTCGGCCTGCGAGATCATCGACGCGCCGCACAGCCACGCGGCGGCGGCGCGCGGCGTCGAGTTGCTGCGCGAGGCGCGCGGCGAGATCCTGATGAAGGGCAGCCTGCACACCGACGAACTGATGCGCGCGATCGTTCGCAGCGATGCCGGGCTGCGCACCGAGCGGCGCGTGTCCCACGTCTTCGCCATGGACGTCCCGAGCTATCCAAAGCCGCTGTTCATCACCGACGCCGCTGTGAACATCTTCCCCGACCTCGAAGCCAAGGTCGACATCGTTCAGAACGTGATCGACATGGCCGTGGGGCTGGAGGTGGAGGAGCCGCGCGTGGCGGTCCTCTCCGCCGTCGAGATCGTGAACCCGAAGATTCCCTCCACCATCGATGCGGCGGCCCTGTGCAAGATGGCTGACCGCGGCCAGATCACCGGCGGCCTGCTCGACGGCCCGCTCGCGCTCGACAACGCGATCAGCCCGGAAGCGGCGCGGGTCAAGCAGATCGACTCCCCGGTCGCCGGACAGGCCGATATTCTGGTCACGCCGGATCTTGAGGCCGGCAACATGCTGGCAAAGAACCTGACCTTCCTGGCCGGGGCCTACGCCGCAGGGGTCGTGCTCGGCGCCCGCGTGCCCATCATCCTGACCAGCCGCGCGGACTCGCTCGAGACGCGCATGGCGTCCTGTGCCGTCGCCGCGCTCTACGCGCTCGCCCTGCGGTCGAGCAAGCCGGTCTCGGCCTGACGATGACCGAGACGATTCTGGTCCTCAACGCGGGGTCCTCCAGCATCAAGTTCGAGCTTTTCGCGATCGGAGACGGCGCGCCCTCGCGGCTGTTCAAGGGCCAGATCGAGGGCATCGGCGCCAAGCCGCGGCTGTCGGCCAAGGATGCGGAAGGAGCCTCCCTGGTGAAGGAGGCCTTCGAGCCTGGGGCAGTCGCCGACTTGCCGAGCGCCCTGGAGATCCTCCGGGGCTGGCTCGTCGAGCGCCTGGCCGGCCGCTTGCCGGTCGCGGTCGGCCATCGGGTCGTGCACGGCGGTCCGCACTTCGACCAGCCGGTCTTGGTCGACGACGAGGTGCTCGTCGAGCTGGAGCGCCTGGTCTCACTGGCGCCGCTGCATCAGCCCAATAACCTAGCGCCGATAAAGGCGATCCGGACGCTCTTGCCGAAGATGCGCCAAGTCGCTTGCTTCGACACCGCCTTTCACCGCAGCCACGGAAGTCTCGCAGACCGCTTCGCCTTGCCAGAAGAGCTCTACGACGAGGGCATTCGCCGCTACGGCTTCCACGGGCTGTCCTACGAGTACATCGTGGCCACCCTGCCGGCGGTGGCGCCCGAGGCTGCCGCGGGCCGGGTGATCGCCGCCCACCTGGGCAGCGGGGCCTCGCTTTGCGCCCTGAAGGGCGGGCGCAGCGTCGACAGCACGATGGGTTTCACGGCGCTCGACGGTCTGCCGATGGGCACGCGCCCGGGGCAACTCGATCCCGGCGTCGTGCTCTACCTCGTCGGGCACAAGGGCATGAGCCCGCAGGAGGTCGAGCGTCTGCTCTATCACGACTGCGGCCTGAAGGGCCTGTCCGGGATCAGCAACGACGTCCGCGATCTCCTGGCGAGCCAGGATCCGAGGGCCCGCCTTGCGCTGGACTACTTCGCGTTCCGCGCGGCCAAGGAGGTCGGCGCCCTGACCTCCGTGCTCGGCGGCCTCGACGCGCTGGTCTTCACCGCCGGCGTCGGCGAGAACGCACCGTCGGTGCGCAAGAACATCTGCGACCGGCTGGCCTGGCTAGGGGTCGAGCTCGACGACCGGGCCAACGCAGGGAACGCTGAGCGGGTTAATCGGGACGGGGAGGGGCCGCGGGTCTACGTCATCCCGACCGACGAGGAGCGGATGATCGCCCGGCATGCCCTGCGGATCGTCAGCGCCGCGGCCTGACCCTTCCAACGACGTCCTTGGCCCGTGGCCGGGACCAGTGGAGTGAAGACGAGATGTTCGATCCGAAAGCGCGATCGCTGGACGGCAAGAAGGGCTTGGTCGTGGGCATCGCCAACGAGCAGTCCATCGCCTATGGCTGCGCCAAGGCCTTTAAGTTCCTGGGAGCCGACGACCTGGCCGTGACCTACCTGAACGAGAAGGCGAAGCCCCACGTCCAGCCCCTCGCGGAGGAGCTCCAGGCCGGCATCTTCATGCCCCTCGATGCCCGCGCCGAGGGCCAGATGGAAGCCGTCTTCGAGGAGATCGAGCGGCGCTGGGAGCGGCTGGACTTCGTCCTGCACTCCATCGCCTTCGCGCCGAAGGAAGACCTGCATGGCCGACTCGTCGATTCCTCGCGCGAGGGCTTCCTCCTCGCGATGGACGTTTCCTGCCATTCCTTCATCCGCATGGCGCGCCTTGCCGAGCCGCTGATGACGAACGGCGGCGCCCTCTTCACCATGAGCTACTACGGCGCCGACAAGGTGATCGAGAACTACAACCTCATGGGTCCGGTCAAGTCGGCGCTGGAGTCGGCCGTGCGGTACCTGTCCTGGGAGCTTGGCCGCAAGGGCATCCGGGTACACGCGATCTCGCCCGGGCCTTTGAAGACCCGCGCGGCATCGGGCATCAAGGATTTCGACGAGTTTCTCGACCGGGCGGCGACCGAGGCGCCAGCCGGCCAACTGGTCATGATCGACGACGTGGGGATCGCCTGCGCCAGCCTCGCCACCGACGCGGCGAAGCTGATCACCGGTCAGACCATCTATATCGACGGTGGCCTGCACATCATGGGATGAGACGAGGAGGCCGATTCATGGCCGGCGGTTTGGCCGGTCCACTCGGGCTGTCGCGGATACATCAGTAAAACCAGTCAATTGAGCGTACAAGTTCAGGCGAAAATCGAAGTTGATTCCCGAGACAGGCCGCCTGAGCCCCGGGCGGTGACCAAAGCGTGGCAAAGTGCCTTTGGCCCTTGGCAGCCGGAGAGGCCGCGCCAATAATCCTGCCGACTTTCGCCGGCAACGTCTCTGCCGGCTTGCATGAGACAGCAAAGGGCCATCCAGGATGACCATCTTCGATCGCTTCTGCCGGGCCTTGGCGATGCCCTTGGCCCTGGTGGTTCTTATCGTCTCCCTTCCGGTCAACCTGGCCCAGGGCGCCCTGGTCACGACCGACCAGGTTCTGGCCGAGAGCCAGTCCGAGGCGGATCGGGCGCGCGTGCTCGCCTTCCTCGCCCGGGAGGACGTT
>JAAUYG010021091.1_pt1 | contig 11711 bp, 4 predicted proteins | sample 7278091 | NCBI WGS metagenome assembly JAAUYG01 (sample SAMN14350201, study PRJNA611818) | marine sediment metagenome | isolation source: surface marine sediment (0.6m) | place: French Polynesia: Moorea | collected 2018-08 | reverse complement strand
CCAGAGGAAGCCACAAAGGAAATATGAAAGTCATCCTTGAACCAACTTCAGAGATAATCGATGACACAGACGGACGACGGAGGGGATGACGTACGACGGATGAATTTCGATTTCATGAGCACAGCTGACATAGTCAAGCAAAGCTAAAAATAAAAAAATACTTTTGTTAAGCCTGTTGGGAAGAAAATTCGGGAGTAGTTTCAAAATATTCTGTAGTGATTTGAGGGAGGAGTATTTTGAAGATTTTGCTCCAATAGGGTCCCATGTTAACGAAAACGAAAAATATTCGCAATTAATCCAAATCAATTTTTTTTCAAAAATTCAAAAAAGTCCGAGCGCATGGCCCAGGGGAAGCAACAACCAAAATTTGAAAGAAATTCCCGCATTAGGTCCAGAGATAATTGCGACACGGACGGACGACAGACGAATTTCGATTTTATGAGCTCTGTCAACATAGTCATACGTATAACAACTAAGCGGTGAGAGATATAACATGCTGTTACTATCATATAGCTTAACAATTTGGATGAGTCAAATTGGGATGATTTTTGGAGAAGATTTAAGGTGGTTCTAAGAGTGAGAATCCATATGCTGAATTGTGGGAAATTGGCTTGATAAATCTGGTCTTTCTGTCTGGATATAGTACATACACAGGTACCAGAGATTTACTTCCTTGTACCTGTCAACTGGACTTTAATTATTCCATTGGGGAGTAACGATAGCCTTGTTGAAATACTGCCCCCCCCCGGAAGTGCAGTTTAAGGAAACCTTGCTATGTTGCCATGTCAGTCGTTCATCCGTTCTTTGCTCTTTGCGTACTGACAGCGGGTTGATTTTGCGAGGAAAGTTATTTCACCAGTGGTTATTAAACCCAATTTAACATATTCGCCCACGACATTTGGTGTCCATTGCTCTACTGCACCGGGTATACAGTGGAGCAATGGGCAGGCAAAGGGGTGTTTATGACCCAACATGCACGTATACACACCGACAGAAAAAACACGCTGTACAGCTGTCCTCCGTGGCTTAGTCTGTAGGGTTCTGGGCTTCGGTGCTGTATCACAAATCCCCCTTTCTGTCAAGGCTCTTTTTCCTGGGTGCACGGGTTCGAATCTTTCCCAAGACACTTTTTAACTAAATTCTGTATCCTGGTGTATCAGGGTATACCTCCAACCCAGTAGAGGAGTTGACTCATAAAGGCTTGTCTGCACAGTGCCCCACTGGACGGAAAAGTTGGATCGACAGGATCACTTCTATCCTAACTTTATTAATCTATTTGTTTATGTATCACCGTATTTCATTCTATTGATACTTGGCCGTATCTGGTTAATTTATCAGGGATACGTGGACTAGATGGTATACCACGGTAGAATTTGTCCAGGCATTCCGTCCCTTGGTTACAGTGCTTTACACCACAGCTCAGGCAAGTGACAATACTCATGTATTACTGTTATAGTTAATACGTATTTATTTGTACCGTTATCATCAATCCTCTTTATTCACAATCATTTAATGCCCTACATATACTAACCACAGACTACCAAATTGGTATATAATCACTACCAAATTTGCATATATTCACTTGTCGTTTTATCTATAATATTAAAATGCCCTTGCATCTAACTTCTGTGCCAGTGTTTCACACCACATCTGATCATTCCAGTAGAATAAAGCGTCGAGCCGATATCGGTGTTTGTTGTCTCTTCTGGTAACTGTCTGTGAAAGATGCAATATCCATCTTTGCACTGAAGAATAATGAAATACTGATTTCCAAAGAAATAATCATCGTTGGAATGCTGTGGCTGGATAGATAGCTTAATGGTTTATTACCATGCACGCTTCGACAGTTATTCCAATGCAGAAGAGTACAGACTCAAGTAGTAGCATCAAACAGGAATTCCTTGTTGCCAGTCGCCTCTGCGAGCATTTTATTGTAAGGAGCGAAAAACTTTCGCAATATTTTTCTTGTTGTGTCTAGCATCGGGGCACTATACGTTCCCTTGTTTTGTACGTCTGCTTCCTTTACAGATGTCCTGTCTGTAAAGATAAAGATGGAATAAGTTTCAAAGCATTCATGCCAAATGTATTTGGTTCTTTAAAAAACACAGCATTTCATTTTACCTGTGACTCTTCTAAAGCCCCTCTTGAAAATGTAATTCAAAATTTTGAAAATTTCTGATGCTCTAAAGATGTAACATAGTGGCAGCAGAACCCAAGTCAAAGAAGAGAGAAAACTCATATGTCAGTGGCGATGATAGAGAACATTTTTACTGAAGGCGATGTATGGAGTAGAAACCAAACCGACAGTGACTCAACACAGCGCAAAACGAAACAGGCGTAAGTCGTAACCTCGTGGTTTTCCGGCTTCGAACACAGTGTCCCATCAGTGCTTTGCTCACACTGTGAGTAATCATATGACTACAGACAGTGACAGTGTCATTGCAGAGCGATCATAATATTACCCAATAACTTGATGAACTCTCCCCGTCAGCAATGACCCACTACAAGCAGTCGGTTAACCTATTAATCACTGTTAACTGCTCATTCTCATCAAAATGTCAGCACAGCAGCAAACCGTAGTGTTGTCTAACGACCAGTCAGGCATCAAACCACCCAGCTTCAACTGGGACTCACATGATTTACCACAAGAATTCAAGAATTTTAGCTGATATTGCCAACACTTACTCACTACATCGATCTACAAAGGTCGAGAGAACTGGGGAAAGGTGAACTCTATTTACTGTGTATGGGCCCAGCTGGGGTACAACTATTTTTCAACTGGTCGTACCTGTCAGTGGACAACAAAAAGGACCCCGATAAGGGTTGGACCGCATTCAAGCAGTATTTAGTACAGAAATCTAACTATCGGCTCCCACGTTTTCAGTTACGTGACATGAAACGAGGCAACGAAGCAATTGACTCCTTCGTAACTAGGTTTCGTTCACAAGTTCAGAAATGCAACTTTACTACTCGCACCGAAGATGATAACCTCATTGACCAATTGATCAAAGGAGTCGCACATGACGAAACGGACAACGGACAAATGTGTCGACTATGCACGCACATTCGAAGGAACTGCAACACAGCTACAGCAATTAGCAGCAAGTTCTACAGTTTCCGCTGCCTGACAGAAAAAGTTTGCCCAGACTTACGCGAAACCAACAGAAGCCAAGCCACACAGAGCAAAGGTCAAGACATGCTTCTTCTGGGGAGGGGAGCCACACAAACGTGAGCAATGTCCAGCACAGGACAAGCTGGGCAACAAATGCCACAACAAAGGACACTGGGAAAATCTATGCCAAAACTGCAAAACAGTTACGGCCGTGAGCAAACCACGCACTGAGGGAACTATACTCCGGCTTTGTACCAATTATTCCCATGCCTACTGGACGGAAAGGGTTTTCTAAGGACCATAAAACCATTCAACATGAAACTGACAGCATATAATGGCACCGAAATACAGCATTTGGGCACACTGACATTGCAGGGCACATCCAACAACAGTTCCCCCTAATGTCGCGACCTTCTATGTAGCAGAGACAAACGGTCCTGTTATATTCGGTCTGCCGATGTGCAAGTACATCGGACTAGTCACTATTCATTGTGATATCTCGGAGACTCACACTCTGGAAGTTCCACAAACACACCTACAGTCCCCATTCGCCAATTGTCACAACTCAAGCAGCTTTATCCTGACCGATTCACTGGCAGCCGGAAACTCCCTGGGGTATACAAACTTACATTGATGCTCAGCCTGTAATCCACCCACCGAGGTGCGTCCCAATCCAGCTGAAGGACAAACTAAAAGCTGAATTTGTGCGAATGGTGTCATTGGATGTCATAAGACTAACAACGGAACCAACCAAATGGGTTTCCAACATCACGTACGCTGCAATACAAGACGGATCTGTCCGGATATGTCTCGATCCAAAGGATCTAAATGCTGCAATGAGACGCAACCCACACCACTACCCAAAATGGAGGAACTAGCGCACAAGTTCAACAATGCAACAGTTTTCAGCACACTGGGCGCAGGTTCTGGTACTGGAACATCTTCCTCGACCCTGAGAGCCAGCCTCTTACAACGTGTAACACCCCGATATTGCTATTGTTCGATATTGCTCCAAACGCCTGCCGTCTGGGGTTAACATAAGCCATGACGTCTTTCAGTCCACAATGGATCAGATACTAAGGCTTCCTGGTGTTATATCCATTGCCGACGACATTGGTGTCTCCGGAGATCGTGATTCTGCTCATGATGCCAACTTGCACCTGCTCATATAACGAGCTCAATAAGTCAACCTTGATTTCAATGAGGACAAATCTCTCATCAAAGCTCCAGAAATCGCTTTCTTTGGCAACCTGTGTTCATAAAACGGTATGAGAGTGGAACCAAGTTAAGTTGAAGCCATACACAACCTCAGAGCCCTACAGAACATTGCACAGCTCCAATCCCTCCTAGACATAACTATCGAAGATGGGATAATTCTGAAAGGATCCCAATTGGTGATTCCTGAAGCACTACGCCCAAGTTTCAAGAAGCTATCCATACAGACCACCAGGGCACCACGCTTTGCCAGCAACATGCCAGAGCATGTTTATACCGGCCAGGGATCAATGGACACCATCACCTAGTCTGAAATAGACCAGAAGAACCAGGCATCACAGCCCAAGGAGAAACCCTTATCTGTCGCCGACGATGAAACAAACCTACTATGGTACACCCTAGGCACCGACCTCTTTACTCTCTATGCTCAAGATTATCTTCTTATATCAGTTTATCACTCCAAATTGCCTATTGTAGAAGAATTCGGCACAGACTCCAACAGTCAACACGTCGCAAAGATCACCAGCCATATCTTTTCCATATTTGGTGTCCCACATAGTATGATATGAGACAAAGGCCCACAGTTCATTGGCAAGGCATACCAGGAGAACCAGTACGGGATCTCCCATATCACCAGCTCACCATACCATCTCACATCTCATGGCTTCATATAGAGAGCCTTTCACACCGCGAAAGCCTTAATAAGGAAACCCCCAAGAGACACAGATTTTGCCCTCTTGGCACACCACACCACACCATTGGGACCTTATCCGATACAGTACCTTCCCCCACAGAATTACTACGTGGACGCGTTCTGCCTCACAACCTGCCTATGCAAAGACGTGGGACGACACATGACACATTTCGCGAAAGGAAAGAAAAGCAGGCCCTTCACCAACAGTCACACCATACCAGAGCTGAACACTTCGATGTAGTAATATAGGCCGGCACCTCCGACGAAACTGGATTCTGCTAAGAGAACAGAAGCAAAGAGGCCCTCCGTTACAACTCGAGGCACCCGTGCATCCCAAGGGTACTGTGCTTTCGGACACCACAGCCCAAGATGTCTATCCAGGACCACAACGCTACGCCCAGGAGAACCCCGACACTGAGCAGCCCACAACTGACGTTACTCAAGTCCCGATGTCCAGAGGCAGACGCATGAACAAGCCACCGCAGAGACTTGAGTCAATCTAGTGTAGTCCTTCATAGACAGTTAAAATTACGTGGTTACACCAAGGAACAGTTTACATAGTTTAGCTGGTACCACAAGGTAATTCTCGTAGTATGCTTTAACACAACGATACCGGACAATTTTCTTAAATGTTTTGCTTTTCACAACAGGAGGGCTGTAACAGTTGTGATATTTCCCGAACTCCTATAAGAATTGTAGAAACAAGCATATGTCTAAAGCTCCTACTTCCGCAAGCATGTACGCATGCGCAGTAGTATACCAGTAAAACGTATGTTCAAGAATCTTCGAGCCTTCTGTGTATCTTTCATGCCCATAAATATATAACAGCTAGAACATCACAGGATGGTTTTGTTTTTCAAATTTGTTGCTAACGACGTTTTTCTCACACAGCTAAAAATACCAGCAACAATTGAATAAACGGAAGTATTAAGTTAACATTGAAAAAGGCAACTCTTTGAGCAATATTTCACGAATCTCAAGTTTCTCGTAACCTGTGTGGAAATTTAATTTCGCGTTTAAACAATAATGATCATGTGTGTGTGAGTATGGACGAGAGTCAACTATAGACAACTGCTTGGGTGAAAATCACGTAATAATATCTTATCTGGCCTTTTCGCCGACGTATGGTTGACAGGACGTACGACACGATGTAACTCAATACCGCTAAAAGCCACCATTCTCTCCTTGGATATATTATCACGGTGCTCTGCTGAAAAAAATAAGTGTTTTTTCGTGTGTCTCTATTTGACACATCATTAGATTGTAATCCTTACCTAGCCGTAGAAAATCTAAGATTTTGTTAATCACGTGAGTTCTGTTCGCAAAATAATTTTCCGATTTTAGCAACAGAATATTTTCTCGTGGCGTGATCTCAAACCACGGCAATAAGTGTATTGCGTACATTCCCACCGTAATGGTGCCCTTATCGTGGATATGGATCTGCAATAGAGCAAATGTTATAACATCATGTTTTCACTGAAGTTGGAGTAAATACGCATTTGACATTATATTTGAGAGAGGCGTAAATGCTGCAAAGTGACAAAAAGCATCTAAAGGTTTAAAAAGAATTCTACGTACAAAAAATACATTTCTTCTGCAGTGCATTAAAACATTGCATCTCATCCTGATAATATCGTGGATAAAATGCTAAAAGATAAAACCCCTATGAAAAATGACATCAATATCATGGATAAATGTGTTAAAATATGAGATCCCTGTATAAATTGCATGTTATTCCTGGCAGTATCATGGATAAATATGCTAAAATATGAGACGTGCAAAAGACGTTGCAAAGCCACTGCACTTTTAGTATGATAATACCAGCAAACGTTTCAACATACAGCAGCACATTTTTGTCAGAAAATTTGAAAACTGTAAGAAGGGCAGGAGACGACTGAACAAAATCGGTTCAGGATGAAATAATTTATGTCGTTTTATGTTATCTGCATTATTTTTAAAGTGGCGCAGTAACCGATCGCTAAAGCGTTTAACTTAGCTGAGTAAATTGATATTTAGAACCAGGTTGGCTTGCTCTTATCTGTTACGTTATTGGAGCCCAGAGCACTTTGTAAGCCCTCACACATGTGCAGATGTAAGTCTAATCATCTCATCACACCAGGTTTGATTCCACTTTTGGCGCACTTGACCGAACACACCAGTTTCACAATTTATAGAACGCATGACGCCTATTGAGCTTTGACAAAACTTTCGAGAAGTCTTGGCAGAAATACCAGGGAACTGATTCCACGAAAACTTTAAAATAGCAAAGAAAAATATCACCTTAGTATTTCCGTAAACGCATGCCTTGACTGAATGCTTTGATGTACAACTCTCCCAGTCTCTCAGTGTCCTGATAATTGTAGCATGAAAATGCGTAGCGTCCGATAGAGCTTTCTTTTGCCTTCGAGAAAAATAATGATAATGTGAATAAGCCCTGCAAAGAGAAGATATTAATTTGTCCTCGGAGATAGACAAAATATTATAAATATTGACATGGATACCTCAATACTCGTGCAATCCATTTCTTTATATTCATTCTTACTTTTTCTTTCTTGCTTTCTTCTTTTTACTTTTTTTCTTTCTTTCTTTCTGTCTTTCTGTCTTTCTGTCTGTCTTACTTTCGTTTTTTTCTTACTTTCGTTTTTTCGTTCTTTCTTTCTGCAGTTTTTATGCCCTTTTTCTCAAGGAGAAGAACCGATCTCGAAGCTTTGCACATTTTGCAGTCCACGTACACAGCCCCGTATCTTTTGCCGCTACTTACATCAGTCATATCATACACTTGTCATCTACCATGCTCCTATATGAATCACCTTTCAACTGGATTTCTCATTAATGCAATGAACTTCAGATCTGGCTTTAGCTTGTATAATTGCCGTGATGTAACTTTGGACGGCTCGAGCCCTTCAGGACCAGGAATCTTGCTCCAGCCAGCAAGACGCATAGCTGTATGAACGCTAAAGTCAACTGCAAAAAAAATATTAACAATCCTGGAAAATTCAATATCCTTCTTTTGTGCTTTTTGTCTACAGTTGAAATTCTAACTTGTCCCTCTCTGTGCATATCTAATGAAATAGATTATACCACATGTACTAACTAGCGTAAAGCACTGATTCAAATATTATGCGTAGAATATTACAGGACAGTTGAAAATTGGAATATCTGTGTGGTGGAAAACCAATGTTTAATGATTTTGGTGCCCAAACCACAATAGTTGCAAACTTTGAGCTAAAGATAACCTCTCAAAGAAATGAAATGCAATATTATTTCATGCACTGGCCACACATTGTATTCACAAAATGGTTGCTGAATCTGATATTTAAGTTCGGGTAAAATACAATTTGATTTTGCAGATTTTATGCTTTTACAATTTCATATATGAAGGTATTTGCAAACTTTCACCCAAATACAACATCTTCTAAAGTCTTTCCAGAGAAAATTTGCCGAATAACGGGCCATTTGTGGAAAGAATTTGGTCATAGGGGAAAACAATTGGATGTTTCAAGTTTAAAGCTTTCTTCACGTGTCATCATTTTGTTTGTCCCTGTGGGAAGACAAAGGGGTGTAAAAAGTCCTAAACTTCATAGTGACATATAATTATCCAGATGGGAAGTCCCAATAATAGTGCTGAAAGCCTGAAGAAATGAATATTTTCAAAACATTTCTGTTTACTGAGTGAAAGGAATGAGAGTAGTAAAGACAAGAAAGAAGCAGAAAAAAGTAAAGAAGTTTGGCGGAATGTATGGATCCGATCCATTTTTAACTGGATCGAATGCTTTACTCGGCTAATCATACATGAGGGATATCAACATGAAAGCATTTAACTCACCCACAATTCCATTATGAAAAGAATTGTCTCGGTTATTGCTAGCAATCTGCTGAGCTGCATAATCAAACTGGCTTAAGTAGTCTGTTAGTTTTGCTGGGGATATATCATCTGAAAAGTAACGCTGCAACACTTTATCATAAGTGAATCATTAAATGGGAAAGCTCTTCTGCATCACTTTATCATAAGTGAATCATTAAGTAGAACGCTCTTCTGCATCAATCGATTTGACACAAGTTTCAATGTTATTTTATAGCTCTGGATAATTCAACCACGATATTCTGCTTCAAGGTAATACCTACTAGAGTAATTTATTTTCTGTCTGTTATAGCCTCCAATTTTAGAATCTATTACTTAACATTAAAAACACAACACCCTCTTTGGACTGAAAGCATGTTAAAGAGCTTAAAACGTGAAGACGTCAAGTCTTTTCTCTAGAAAAAGCTGTTGCTAAATGTCTAATCTAAATTGAAATTATAGTGCTGTAGCGGTTTTAAACATTACTTGACAAAAATATGTTGGGGGAATCAATCTGACGATCTCATGGACTATCCTGCTCACTTGCACCACCTGTTGCTTCTGGTTCCGGGATTAGTTTGAAGAACGATGCATGTTGTATGTATGAGTTGTTGTTGTTTCTCTGTTGCAATAATCACATCTTCATGTTGTTATAGGACGGCATAGTTTGCATGTATCAGGTTGCTTGGCCTGACCGAACTTCGGTATTCCACTGGGTGACGTCCCTTATATATGTTTCAATGATTAGCTTGTGGACACTGTTGGGCGCACTGTATTACCCCTTGTCTGGATTTTCCTACATATATAGACATGTACTGAGTGCAGCACCAGGTGCTTTTGAAAACACGTAAGTTTTCAGAATGAACTGAGGTCAGGGCATTTTGCCTGACCGCTAGGGGGGGGGGGGGGGAGGGCTCCGTATCTGTGTTGTTAGCCTGTAGGCTACCAAAAGGGCTTGGCAGCGCTGTAAATGGGAAAGCTTTGCGTTTTTGCGCCAGTCGATCAATAGCCATTGAAGGCTCAGGTTCGCTATAGGCGTCGAAAGGAGAGTGCTACAGGCTTGAAACGGACGCCTGGAATACAGTTGTAAAACTGTATCGAAAGGTATAACTAGTGAGGCAAATTAAGTGACAGTGATTATTGGAACTTATGTCCGTCATCTTCGAGACACGAAAATTGGCCAAGAATTATCTGAAGTTATAGCAGCAAAGTTCGTTTAACTCGGGGTTGCCTGAAGTGTGTTGACACTGTCACCAGAGCTGGTCTTGGGAGTTGCGTGTTGTAGCGACATCCTTATACAGTCGTTGTGCTGTGAATGTCGAGTCAGCTGAAAGAAATAATTAACGGAAAGCTGAGAAAATTCAAGTTAGTGTGAAGCACTGAAATTCCAAGCACTGGTTCGCTTGTATGCGGCGATCACCTTTGTGTACAGATTGTGACGCTGTACATGTTGCCCCAGTACTGTGTTTTCTTGTGTGGGAAACAGCAGCAGCCCTAGAGGTTACAAAAAGTAGCAATCGTGAGTCGCTAAGTGGTTCCTGATGTGATCGTGAATTGCTGTGATCGCTTGCGATAGCGATTGTGCATGCAGTGCTGCACATGCACGTGCTGTTCCTGTCGCCAGTGGGAAGCCTGTCGAGCGTCGACAGTGGTCACTAGTGCGTGGTTTGGTGACCGCAAGTAAGCCTATTGCCTGAGAACTCCTTTGCGCATTATATACCAAGCTAAACCCTACGCGAATGCATCGTATGCGAAGCAAAGAAATAACAAGAACTAGCCACTAAGCAAGGACATAACTGTCGCGTTAACTCACAGAAGGGCCAAATACTTAACTGGATATCCCATAACTCAGGATTATCAGTAGTATTCATTTGTGTTGCGCACATTTTGGATTGTAAACCTAGACAACGAGTGAGTATAAAACGTGTCTAATTGTATTATTTAGTAATCGTCTTCCAAAATTGTTCATCTGTTCACATTGCATTGTTTGCTGTACTAGACCTCGTCACGTTGTGCAAATATTGTAATTTCCACTCTGAGGTTTATTTCAATAATAAATTTAAAACTGTCATTTCATCTTGTGTTATTTGTTCAGGAACTCTATTCAAAAGAACCTGGGGGTCTTATATCTACCCATAACAATGTTATATGGCAAAACAAGTTGTGTTCTTTCCAGATGTGACGGAAATGTGGTTGAACATGGGTCGCGCTGGTATGGCAGAAAGACTGTCGCATTCTTCATAGCGACTAGAATGTTCTGATCTATACTTACATGTACCTACAGCGAGGTTTTTTTTTAAAACCCCGCTAGCTTTGCTAAGCTAGCGGGGTTTTATTGTCAATAAAACCCCGCTAGCTTAATTTGTGATGCTGATGTTTGTGTGTGACTGTGTTAACATGTGGCGGGATAGCTCAGTTGGTAGAGCGCCTGCCTCTCACGCTGAAGGTCCCGGGTTCTAATCCCTCCCAATCCGGAAGTGAAAAAAAAGAGAGGCAGGTTCACGTGTCATAACGCCAACCACAAGTCCTCTGTCCAGAGTGGGACGCTACAAAGCCTGGTCTGGATGGTGCATGTAGTTGCTGTGCTACATCGTGCTAGCAGTGATGACTGGGGAAGCAGACAGATGTACCCTGATTCGTGTGGGCCGCCTAATAAATAAAATTCCATACAAGCAGCACAGAACAGAAACCTCCTGCATACACCACAACACAACAAGTCAGGAGGCTTGGCTTCACTGTGTGTCAGCCCCTTCAGCCCCGCTACCCCAGGAAATAATGGGTGGCCGTGGGTTGGGGGCTACAGAGCACACAAGGGGATGGCCTGCCTTGATACTCTGTAATGCCCCGAT
>JAAUYG010308504.1_pt1 | contig 11712 bp, 11 predicted proteins | sample 7278091 | NCBI WGS metagenome assembly JAAUYG01 (sample SAMN14350201, study PRJNA611818) | marine sediment metagenome | isolation source: surface marine sediment (0.6m) | place: French Polynesia: Moorea | collected 2018-08 | reverse complement strand
CTGACAATTAATAACTGTCATTCTTTCTGTGGTGACTGTATCTAGAGCAAAATATGGGCAGGCTCAATGATGATGAATAGGCTCTCATCCCCCTGTTTGGTTTCTGGGGCAGAAATAACTGCTGCCAAATAAACACAGTTGACAGTACACATCAACTTGGCCCTTTTTATCAGTTCAGCGGTGCTGGATAAGCACAAGAAACAATACAACGATTATTTGACGATTAACGATGTTGGCGTTAGATTTTGTGATCATCGTTGGTGGAACCGTCACTTTCTACTTGGGCTGGAAAATATGGATATACCTCAGGGATATCAGGAGGTAAGTTTAAAGTTGCACAAAAAAGTGAGGTTGGCTGAAAAGATCCAACAACAGCAAAATTGTTTTTGTGCATGTGTGCGTTTTGCTGTGACATGCGGTTGCAGGAAACTGATGGACAAAAAGATGCAGTAACCAGCTCAGCAGGAACGAAAAACCAAAAGTGCTGTGGTCCCGACAACGCAATAGACAATCACACCATGCAGATGAACAAAATGAGTTCATGTGAAAGCAAATCGTATTGTTATCAGGTTACCCCCAGGCCCCACAGGACTTCCCTTCCTCGGGGTCGTCAAGCAACTGGACCCCACGAAGGCTGTGCAGACGATATTGAAGTGGAAGGAGCAGTATGGTGACATCTTCTCCTTCACGCTGCCTGCCCAGTACGTTGTTGTGGTCAGTATTGTGTGTTTTTTTCTGAGACTGTGTGACTCATCAATGAGACAGAGACAATGGTTCAAAAAAGCAAAAAGCAGAACACAAGACCTCGTCCACGGAAGGACAGTGCAGACAAAAGTGGTAATTTTTGAATTAAGCTTGCAGAATAACACAGAAAAAGAGATTGAGATGTGGTTTTGAACAGACTTCGGATGAACCTCAATTTCGAATTATGCGTGTTCGGATAAAACTTAAACCCACCTGTGCTGTAGTTATTTCAGGACTCAATGTTCATTGGCACCCCTGTGCAAGTTCTTTCCTGTTCTTTATTTCGCTCAGGTGAGCAGCTATGAACTGATCAAGGAAGTGTTGCTCGACAGAACCGATGATTTTTCTGGAAGGCCCCCAAACTTCAGGTGACAGACCAAAAGCAGTTTATGCGGCATTTTTCTCAAAAGAGATTTCATTTCAAGAATGATTTGCAAAGAAGGCCCTTCACAAAAGATCCAAGTCAAACAGTGAAAAATATATACATGTGCTCTTTGTTGTGATCTTCAAGTTTGTTTCAAGGAATGACGTTTTGAGCAACCATCATCCTCTCGTCGGATTCATGAGTGATGGGCCCAAGTATCGCGTCCTGAAGAAAAACCTGGGAACCTCTCTCAAAATGTAAGACATTCTGGCTCGCAGCTTCTTTGGCTAACACCATCATTGACATCCCAATGAGAATCCACACGGTGTGCTGTCGGCTATTCCTGGTCACAAACTCTTGAACATCATTCCTACCAAAACAAACTTTTCGGTTGTTCGTTTCTGATCCAGGTATGGCGAGAGGCTGCTCAGGTTGGAAGATATCAGTCTCAATGCATTGGCTGATTTGATCAAAGATTGGCGAGAGAAAGATGGCAAACCATTTGACCCTCAGCCCGGAGTTCACGATGTGACCGTCTCAATCATTTCTTCTCTGGTAAGATGAAGATGTCTCTGCAAAATGTAAGCAATGGACACTGTCAGCGAAAATGCCAAATTCGGTAAAATGACCGAATGCATGCGGCCACATTTTCCTCGCAGGCATTCGGAGAACCACTGGATGAGGAGGAAAGTAAGGAAAACTTAGTTGTGCAGAAACTGGCAGTGAAGGTATTGCAGCCTGGAGGTCCCGGTCAGGTTTGTTATCCTATGCTTTTTGCCTTTTTTTGTTTTGCTTTCTTTTGTGTAGATATTTTTCCTGTTTGCTGGCAAAAAGTGATCAAGCCAACTTGTCGTGCGGATCTGTTGGATTTTTCCTTTTTTGTTCTTCAAGATTCTGGAGCTCTTTCCTTGGCTGCGATTCTTCGGGCTGAAGGCGTACAAGGACCTGCTGGCCTCAAGAGACAAACTTCAGACGTTCATGCAGGCATTGCTGCAGAAAAGCAAGGTTAGCGACAACGGAGAAAGAAAATGTAGACTTGAGGCGAGCTAAAGAAGGGCTACTTCCTTCACACTTGCAGTTTTTGCGCCTCCGGCCTTTTCAAACAGAGACGTGGAGATGCCCAGACCCATGCAGGATTTTGTTCGGGCAGGACCTTTGCTGATTGTTTATCAGGAGATATCAGGCAAAAAGACCCAATTGGTTGCCACCAGTCTGTCTTTGCTCGAAGTGATGATGATGGGAGGTTTTTACCACACAGGACAATTTTAACGAGTTGAGCCCTGAGTGCGTGTACCACGCTGTGAAGGCCTCTCAAGAGAAGGTGAACAAAGAGTATGGCGCGGGGATCATGACCGACGCAGATGTCGACAACCAGGCTATTCAGTTGATGGGAGCAGGTATTGTTCAAGCGTATAGCTACATGTATACTTGAGAGGGGGATTTATCGATGATTTCCAGGCAACCACACAAATTTATCATGTGTGATCCATTCAGAAACATTCTGTGGTATTCTTTTACAGGCACAGCAACGACGTTCAGGAGTACTCATTCCTTCATTGCGATCATCACCAATCATCCTGCACTACAGACAAAGCTGCAGAAAGTCGTAGATGATGCAATCGGCACCAGACAACCCAGATTGGCTGATAAGGACAAACTTCCTTTGGTGGAAGCAGTCAGTAACTCTTTCTGCTTTTTCTGTAAGTCCCCACCACGTCATAATCCTGGAGATGGTGGGGACTCACTTGCAGTGGGGGTTACCTCCTGTCTTTTGGCAATTGGACTCATATACAGAAGGCATTTTAACACATTCTGAGAGTTCTGAAAGATTTCGTGTTGCACGTACTTGCAGACCATTTACGAGTTGCTGAGATACGTCACCGTCTCGCCTCTGTTGGTGCCCCACTGCACGATGTCGGACACGACCTTGAATGGCTATGCCTTACCCAAGGGAACCCAGGTGAGCACGCAAATTGCTGTTGGAACATTGGTGAGAAAGTTCTGGACAGAAACGGACCAGGGTACTTACACTAAATCCCTGCGAATTTGCAATGTTGCTGTGAATTCCTATTTCGTCGGAATCCTGGAGACCAAAGCAGTCAAAGAAAAAAATGACTCATGTCTGTAATTTCCAGGTCTGGAACTTTGTCTTTAATCTGCACCATGATCCTCGTTATTGGGACAAACCCTGGGAATTTAGACCTGAGAGATTTCTTGACGAAAATGGACACCTTGTGGCTCCCGATCACATCAACAAAAGAAGGTAACAAAGCAAGTGCTTTTGACAGAAGACAATTTTGTTTCCGAACAGGCTGGCAGAAGAATTGAAAAGAGAACATCGTTAAATCAGACGAAGTTGATATCCTTCAGAATTGGAGTTTCGAAGAATCCTTGCCTGATTTGAAAAGGTCACACGTTGAATGCATGTGCATTGTGCATTGCAGAATGTTGCAGTTTGGAGCTGGCAGGCGAGTGTGTGCTGGGGAAGTCCTAGCCAAAAATCGTCTCTTCCTGATTCTGACTTCCTTGGTCCAAAACTTCACCTTCAAACCCAAGAGTGAAACAGAGCGACCCAGCAGCGACCCCAGAACCTACAGGCACGGTCTGGCCATCCATCCCCAGGACTTCGAGATTTGTGCCATTCCAAGATAAGCTTGCCAGCAGTTTCTGTGCCACAGACAGAAAATATGGGAACCCCATTGTTTTGTGTTTGTGTCAAGTGTACAAATGAGAAATATAAACATGTGAAATATTCAAAAAGAGATGTGTGCCAACAGATGCGCAAGGAAGGCCCATGAGACAGACGATTTTGATTTGAGATCATTTTGTGATCAATTGGATTGACAAGGTCTACATGCAGTTTGGATGCACAGCGTTATTTCCTTTTTCCTTTGCAAAAGTGTACATTTCTGTCACACAAGTCCCCTCAGCCCAGATGTAAACTTGTTCGCAACATTTTTCCTTTTTCGTTGATTGTTCCTCCACCTCTGCTGTCCCGCGTGCCCGAAGCTGTTGTTTCGCTTGAGCACTATCCAATCTCCTGAACTTTCTTCATCTCTATACTTGTTCATTTGTTTCTCGTAGCTTGCGCTGTTTAGTTATTTAGGAACGAAATAAAGGGCGTGTCTCTGTGAGACCATGTCAGGCAAAAGGAAAATGATGATTCCTTCAAGTCAAATGCATAAGGTTTTACGTGTTTTACGCTTCTTTGGAATGAAAACTTGGAAACGTGCTGATGGTGTCAAAGCGACGATCAAAAGAACTCTTCAACGGAAACACACCCTTGTGAGTTGGGCACACATGCAGTCGCAGAAAAAGCTTGATCTTGGATTTTTCATCTCTTTCGCTGTTGTGGTCTCTTTCAGCACTGAAAGAACAGAAACACATGAAGTTCAAGCTGTTTGCCTGTTTTGTTTTTTGTTGTTTTTTTTTTGACAATGGCCCGAGAACAACAAAGGGTTCACGGAAATGACCTGCAAATCATCAAAGGCAATAATTTCAATTTCAGGCCAAACCCTGTTCTGTCCATGTTCCAGACGACGTTTTTGTACGAGTTATTCCGCTTGTGAGTTATGTTCACACCTACAAAAGAACACACACAAGTCTGCCTCGAATGACTCAAAAAAGATACAAACGAATGATGCAAAAAATCTTACATGTCCACAATAACTTGCTGCAGTATACGGGGAAGATCTCTCTGGGTTAAGGAATTAACGAACTGTACAGCAAAAACTTGACACTGCATGACTCTAGAATTTTAAGACTCTTTTGTCAGACCAAGCACCCTTTTTTAACTCTTGACACCCAAAGTCTGCGGCGTATTTTTTCACAAAACACCTTGTATCCAGCGGTGAACTTTTGATCTTGCAGAAAGTACAACGAATGTAATTTTCTTCACGGAAATAACTCAACGTCAATGTGTGCACACTGTGAACAAGAAACCATCTGTTCGTCTCATCGTAAAAACACTTGGATGTTGTCAATTGGATGTCAATTGGAAGCTAGAATAATTTCAATGAAATCGCTCACAATGAGACATGTTTCTGCAGCCACCATTTTTCAAGTTTTTCTTCTGCTGACAATGGTTCTGTCAGTTGCTGCTGTAGTGGGTCAACCATCCCTCTCACATGCTGCAGATGATTCCGATGGTTTTCTCTCTCATGCGGCTAATGATAAAGAAAGTCATATCAGATGCTGGAGCATCAATCCTCAAGGCATCAGCAATCAGTTGCTCATAGGTTTTCGAGTACTTCGCTGCAGTGTTGCAGAGCCCTGGTCTCAGAAACAACCAAGCTCATGCACAGAGTTCATTACTTCTGCAGAATGGTGAAGCTTCTGGTGGACACCCTGGAATCGCGTTAGAATGATGAGGATGAAGTGTGTCTGCTGATGTGCTGGAGAAAACACAGAAGGGATCGGAATCCCTATTTGAAGTGTATCCGCTACTACTGCGCTCTGTGAATTCCTGCATGGACCTTCCCTTCCAAACAGAAATGGAGAAACGTTTCTCTGTCGTGTGCAATGGACTTATCTTTTTGGGAACAGGGTCAACAGGCATCCGGTTTTTGATTCGTCACTAATTGATGCATCCCGTCTTGAAAGTAATCTGTGTGAATAGTCAACCTTTTAATTTCTAAGCCTCTCTGGGGAGAAAGAAGGGGAACAATTTTTCCACAGAAAACAAAAGTGCTGCACACATCCCACTGCTTCATTTGTTCTCCGACGATGCAGTGCAAATCTCTCATTTTTTTCCAGGAAGGCACAGGATAACTTTTGACAATTGTCACCTTCTGCAAAATAAATGTGGGAATTTAATGACCTATCAAGCACATTTTTGATTGCCTGTATATACCTGGCAGTACCAGTATTCTCTCCCTTCTCCAATTCACAACTTGTGATTCTTCCGTGGAAAAAAAACAAACAAAACAAAAACAAAAACAAAAAAAAACAAAAACAAAAAAGAAAAAAAAAACAGGTGCAGCTGAAACTCTTGTTTCAGAGCACAGTAACATTGGATTGAAATTTGATATCTTAGCAAGTATAAAAACAAGTTTGGTATTGAAATAAATTTGCGGAAAGATCGCAAATGTCGAGGCGGAAAAAAGGCGGCAGTGTGGGGCACTTTGAACCAGAAAGACCCAAAGACGATAAAGAACGGTACTGCGTGGGGCAAAGGCGTTTGTATTCGCAGGGGACTGGATCACAAAAGTCAATACTTGACGGAGAATCCCACGCAGCTACGTTGCATTTTCTGCATAAGTTCTTCACCAAACCTCACCCCGCCCTTGGAGTGGCATCATTCTTGCCTGGTGACAATTCTTCGTGTTACCAGAGAGCAGGATCGCGTCTTCCCTTTTCATGTTCATGTGATGACAAAAAGTTTCTGTTCTGAAGATACAAAATATTTTATCCTTAGAGATCTGACATTCATGGAGTTTTATTAACTATTGTGCATTGATCTAAACCCTCTCCTTTCAAGCGCGTTTTTGGTGATGCTCCCATCGCCATGCGCAGGGTGAGATTTGGCAAGTTTTAATGTCTTGTTACATTGGAGAGAGGTAAAACGTGTCTTTGTGTTTGTGGGGACCTTCTTTTTGCTTTCTTTAAATTTTACGCTTGGTTTTTCTGATACTTGCAAACTTTTTTACGACAAGTCAAGTGAACCTGCAAGCAAATCCCACACAACGGAATAGCACCAAGAAGCACTGACGATTGACGATACCAGGCACAAATCATATCAGCTGAAAATATGAGATTCTTTCACGTAGCCATACTTGTGCTTGGACTGTGTGTTTTATTAGCAGAAACGAAGTCACTAAGTGATACTGACTCAGGTAAGACTTGTTCAAGCAGGATAATTTTTCATGGCACCAAGATGTAAAGAAGAGTCCATTGGCTACGCTCTTCACGATAGGAAGTGTACGATTCCCACCAGACTGACGAAACATGTCAGCAAAAAGTCCAGACTGATTTTTTTGAAGAGTGGGAACTTCAAGCGAAACGCTGGAAAACTGTGCATCAAAACGTATGCCCACCATGCCTGTGGAAGTTTCTCCTGCAGGACTCTCTTGCTGCTTGACGGCAGTCACGGATTTGAGGGCGTTGACCTGTTGCTTGAATCCACCATTGTGAAAATGTCTTTTTGGATTCAGGGTTTCGTCAGTGGGACTCAAACTGGTGACAAATTTCGTCTTTTGGTGGGACCCACTCTTTGCCTCACGAAGTTGTGCAGGAATTCTGTTGCTTTGCAGGGATTTGGCAAGAAGAAAAAAAAAATGAAAATGTTGATTCCCATGTGCAGTCACTTGTTGAGCAAAGCACAGGAATTCTGAATCTGATGCGAAGGCAGAATGACTGGTCAATTGCTTTTGGAAGGGATGCAATTCCAAATTTAAATATTTTTTCGTGTTGTTGTTTTTAGTTGCGCCTTGCCGCTGCAAGGAGCGACTCATCATCTCACTCTGCCATGTGCATCTGTCTGTCTGTCCATTCCAGGACCCCTCCCACCCCTAGACCCCCTCCATCTCAGAGAGTTTACAAGATTTCTCCACCATATCTGACATACATATAAACTAGGATAACAGAGCTGCACAAAGTAAAGATTTCAGCCCTGAGGGATACAGTAAAATAAATAGGTCAAAATAGCTGCCAAAGGTAAAAAATGGCCAATTTTTTAGCTTTTTGCTCAGAGAGTCTATAAAATTTCCCCACTATATTTGACACATATAAAAGGAAACTACACTAAAAATTTCAGCCTTGCAGGATACAGTTAAGTGGGTCAAAATGGCTGCCAAATGTCCAAAGTGGCCCACTCATGAATTTTTTGCTAAGGTTGATGCCCTGTAGCTTAAATAGTTTACAAGATTTTCCCACCATATTTGACATGTAGAAACAAGCACAATAAGGCTATGCACATGCAGTAAAGATTTCAGACTCGAGAGATACGGTTAAATGGGTCAAAATAGAACCCAAACCAGTACCTTTGCCATCCTTTGGCAGCTATTTTGGTCAACAGCTGAACAAAGCAAGGCGCGACAAAATGCCTCCAAGCATTCTAGTTTTTTTTTTTCTTTCAGATCTTGCCAAACTGTTGGCTCGAGTGCTGTTGGAACGAACGGATAACGAAGCGGCGAAACCCAATATCAACCACGAAGCTAAGTCCGATGGCCTGGTGAACCTTCTGCAGAGAATCTTGGAAACTAGCGAACAGTGCGCGAGAACTGGAAAGGACTGTCGCCGTGACGCTGACGTAAGAGCTTCAGTGCCTCATTCTTCAATTTGATCAACAATGTTTCAGTGAGTTGGAAATGATTGGGAGATCGTCCTGTACAGACAGCGGTCAAGCCCAGAAAACATTTTAGCTGCCAGGCTACCTTTCTCTCTGTTCTTTTTGTAGTGCTGCAGCCTGAATTGCAGCAGTGGCTCTTGCGGTTCTTTCTTCAGAAGAAGTTATCCGTGATGAAGCATCTGTCTTCCCGTCGGGCGCCTTTCGTTTCAAAGGAAATGTGTTTTGACCATTCACGAACTTTGCGCGTATTGTCTTGACGTTACTGCGGGGAACTGCTTTGTTTTTGTTTTGTTCAATCAATTTAGGAATGCTTTTCTTCTTTTTGCAACAAATATACATGTTGCGTTCCCTGAGTGCTTACTGCCATGAATGAACCCAACAGAAAGACACCGGTGAGTCTGCCCATTATAGGCAAGAGTGAAGAAGAAAAAATCATGATTCTCTGTTGTTTGCCTTTTGAATCGAAACCGGTTTTTTTTTTCGTAAAGTTTCCTTTATTTTGTCTTTACACAAAACTCAACTTTGTAGTGAGAACAACTCAACTTTCGGCAGAAGAAATTGTCAAACCAACTTCTGCTTTTCCAGGTTAGGTTTCTCGACATTCACCTTTTGTAACAGACGCAAGATAGATCTGGTGTTGCACAAAAACATATTGCGAAAAACAATTGTGGGACTGGCCACAAAATGTTTCCATGCGGAAAATAATTAATAATGTAACCCTGCTCAACAAAATGTACATCACTACTTTTGTATGTACAATCACAAAACTCATCACAGACTAAAATTACCTTTTGAGTTTTATGGTCGGACCGGAGATGTTTGCTCCAAGCGCTCGAAGTTTTTGGATGCAGACCCCAATTTTGCCAGACCTCTGATCCAGCACCGCAGCAGAAACCAAACAAAATAAGAATGCAATTCGTGTGTTCCGCTGATGATCACCACAAGCAAGCCCCTGGCCGCCCCGTCCCACGCATCGTTTGTTTTTTTTTGATTTTCATGTCTGAGCTCCAAAGAAAAATCTTGGGTCCGCTGACATGGATCATCTGCACAGTACACTTTTCCGTTTTCTGCAAATTCGCACATTCATATCGCAAAGAAAAATCAAGTCTAAACCGGATTCCTGACAGGAAACGCGTTCATTGCTGGGTGCACAGGTCTGACTTACGTGTGTAACTTTCGAGAACAAGGTTCGTGAGTGAACCGAGCTCGAAGTTTGCGGTTTCAGCTTTATTGAGTTTACAAATGAGAGGTGTCACTAAACCCGCATACCGCAGCCCAAGCGATTCAATAGAATTCAATTTTCTGACTAAAACAAGAAAACAACACTCCTGTGCATGACTCGGACACATGTAGGGACGTCTCACGTGACGCCCATCCAATGCGTTTTCTTCTTTCTCCGGCGCTTCTTCATGGAGAACTCCAGTTCTAAACAGCCGTACTCTACCTTTGTGTGAGGGTCGTACAACCTCACCGTGGCCTCGTAATCTCCCTGCAAAATGTCAGAATGGCACAAATCAATGAAGTTCAAGCACTTGTGGCTGAAACACATCAACGCGATTTTTGGGTTTCTCTCCGAGTTTCCCATGTCCTTCCTGTAAGAAACTCAAAATAGAACTAAAAAATCGCCTTGATGTGTTTGAATCACATGAGGTTCTGGTCAACTTTTCTCCGTGGAATACCTTTGGAAAGGTGAAAAGGGAAGAGAACAAAAAATTAAAGAACAAAAAAAAACAAAACAAAACAAAAAAACAAAAAAAAAAAAAAAAAACAAAAAAACAAAAAAAAAAAAAACAAAGCAAAACAAACCAAACCAAAACAAAACGAACGACAAAAATAGAGCAAAAAATCCCAAATAATTTATCTCACAGAAATGTGAGGCAGGGTTCTTTTATCAATAATCTTTGGCCAAAGAACGGAAAGTGCGACGAAAAAAAGCTGTTTCAACAAGAGATTTCGAAAAGAAGAAGCCTCACCTTGGCTAGCATTTCTAGCACCCCGTCCATGCGAGGTATGGGTATTTTTAGCCGGGGGAGTGTGTAGAGGCCTGGTTGAAATGGACAACTGCAGGGAACCTTGTGTCTTTCCAAAACTCTTGGGCACCCGGCCCGATCCCACGGCGTTAGGTGCGCGCAAATGTCTTTGTAGTGACTGAAAAAAACCACAAAGAACAGCATGAAAATTCGGACAATTTCACACCCGACGAACAGGAAGAGGAAACTTATCTTGTTTTGCAGTTGGACATGGACATGGCTAGAACAAACAAACGAACAGGGGAAAACGGACAGCAAAACAGGGGAAAAACAGTGTCATTCCTCATTCAATTGACCTTTCCCACAGAAACGCATTTGAAAAGAAAAATTGCCAATTTTGTGCAAGAATGGAAGCTGGCCCAGACAAGAAGTCAATTTGAAGTCGTTATTTGTTGCCGTGTTTTCACTCTGATAAGCCCTATGTAGTGTACACTTCGTGTGAGGTCCAGATGATACAGATGCTTGGTTTACCAGATGTGCAGATGGGAACACTACTTGAGCTCTCTTTTCACATTGTATCCGCCTGCTTCACGTTTCAACATTTTGTTCTGGTGCCCCGTCAGCTTTGGTTTCTCTCTATGACCACCCTTCCCATGCTGGCGGTGATGATTTTATTTTGAAATGAGAGATTTTGGATAATCTCCTTCAGTTTATTCTGCGAAACTGGCCTGAAGTTTATCCAAAAGAAAGGGTGAAAAGCGACCGATTCCTGGTTTGCAAAATCTTGCATTGAGTCACTTGTCCGAAGCAAGGAGCGCAACAGTGCGAAAGACCACAGACACCCTCCACCCCCTGGATCTGACCCTGATGTGGCGACGAGTGGAACTGACAGGTGCTCATCACGTTAACAAGTCGCTTGATACAAGTCAGGCCAGCCGGACCACACACGTCGATACGAGGCCACTTAGATGCGAAGATTTATTCAGCTACACTGTGCCAAAAACGCACACGATTCAGGTGTACAGGTGTTCATCAAACCCTCTCACGAAGAAATGAAATCATGACAAATTCCAGGTATTTTTCTTAAGTTTTGGTCATTTGACAGCCTTTTTACACGCAATTTCCAAATGCGAAATTCTGTCCAAAATTGGATGGTGTCGATGCTGTAGATAATCTCCTGATCTGTTACTGTCAGTTGCCGTCAAACAAAGAAGTACTTCTCCACAACGGAAGCTGAAAGCCTTGTCCAAAATATGTATCAGTGAGTATCTTGGACCCCACACATCGCATACTTATTACTCGCTGACTGAGTATCGTCACTCCAAGTGTAAACTTCTGATCAGCTT
>JAAUYG010261928.1_pt1 | contig 11713 bp, 6 predicted proteins | sample 7278091 | NCBI WGS metagenome assembly JAAUYG01 (sample SAMN14350201, study PRJNA611818) | marine sediment metagenome | isolation source: surface marine sediment (0.6m) | place: French Polynesia: Moorea | collected 2018-08 | reverse complement strand
TTTTTTTTGTTTTATTTTCAGTTTTTCACAGTTTTATTTATAGAGTTTTTTTTATATACATTCCGTTAGAGTGAGAGAGAGAGAGAGAGAGAGAGAGAGAGAGAGAGAGAGAAAGAGAGACTTTTCTTGGAAACCATCATGCGAATCAATGCCAATGTGGACACATAGCTATTTACGATATCTCCAAATTAAAATTTTCTAACATTTCCGGTTTTGGAATTTTACAGAATATCTCTCGCTTTCCTTAATAAAGTAAGTTATAGGAGTAAAATTTCAAAGCGCTACTCCCCCTACAAGTCACTTCCGAATTACTTCACACATCTCCTGAATTTTCTTTCTCAATTGTCTCAAAAATAGTTTTGGACTTTTATTTTTATTTTTTAAATGTTAACTTTATCAAATTTGGAAATTTTACCATTACCACCCATGGAAAATGTCATAGAGCCTTACATCTGAAGTAGATGAGTTAGGCTATAAATTATATGCAAAAGCTACTATGATTTCTTTCAACTGCACCATGTGTCCTTGCATTATTAGCCCAGCTTGTTTGATAACGTTTGGTGAAAATCTGAATGTCTAATTGCCAATGTGGAAAGTGTAAACATGCATAGACCCCCTTAACACACAGGCCTAAATGAAAAGTGTTAATGATGGACACATATGCAGCCATTGAAATAGACTAGGGTTACTAATTTTGAGCAATACACTTCGTAAATCAAGTCTACAGAGGGAAGTATCATGCCTCTTCACTACTAGTATTGCTAGGATTTTTATACTTGCAACAGTATTTTTTATAAAGTAATTGTTATATTCCTGAAAAAAAAACGGAAATGGCTAAATTTGTGTTGAGGGTTGGCTACATAATGCCTGGACCATGGAAATTGCAAAAGAAAGGCGGCTGAACGAAACAGATAAAGACGACATGACATTGTTTGGTTGTGTGAGAGCCATAGAAAACTCCCGTTTTTCTTTCATTAACCCCAAATGGGGTAAAATTCCAATAGATGGCATAGTGTTACTGCCAGAAGAGTCAACTGCAAAACCAAAATTATTGTTTCTGGCTTAGGTGCTTAAGAATTTATGCGCATGTAAGTTTTTATGTGCATGTATGCGCATGAAGCGCATGTAAGTTAGCCAGAATTTGAGAAACCTGTTGTTGTAGTGAAAGACACAGGGGCAGCACAAAAGGTGTTATTACATGGTTCATTACTACTTCTGATAAAACACTATGCACACAAACCTGTGTTAGGTGAGTGCATCTGGAATCAAAGGTATCAGTCACTTTTCTTACAAGAACTCACATGTGACTGAAATTGTGACATTTGGCGTTGTTGATAAAATGAAAATAGATGTTACAATGTAGCTCAATACTGAACAAGTGTAGTGATCTGCCAGCTGGCTGGGTGTCTTGGTGTTTTATTTTCGTTGTGTTTCTTTTTTTTTTAAATTATTTATACTGCAGGTCTTATCGGTGGTAAATGTAAATATTATTTGTTCTCTCTCTGGTCCTTTCTAGCTGGATAGGTATTACTTATTATAACTATTACTTAATTTGACGTATATTTCTGTCCAGTTACAATCATTTGATTCACGGAAATGGGCCTGGGTAAGCACAGATTACGTGTGTTGCATCCTGTGTGTTTGATCCAAATAAATTTACATACACAATACAAGATATACATATACTGTTGGGTAAATTATTTGATTAGTGGAACAGTTGAAATGTGCCCACTATTGTGTTACAATCCTGTAACAGATGTAAATGGAGTGTCAGATGAGATGCCAATATTGTATCCAGGGTGCATTGTGACCACATATTTTGCTAATAAACCGGAAAGTGCATATCACTGAAATACAGGTTGAGCGTTGTGATGGTATATCATTGTCAGATATGGTGTACAGTGAACAGTGGGGACAAATATTGGTAAAAAATAAGTTCAATGCACAGAGTGTAGTGACATGTTAAGCCAAAGATGATGCCGATGATATTAAACTACCGAGTGGTAGAGATGAGCTTAAAGCACAGCTAAAACATACATGTAGATAACACAGATCTAAATGAATTGTGTAACAAGGTATTGTCAATTCAGGAGGCAGATAAGTTTATGTGTGTTACTTTATAAAAGGCTGTGTACTGGTGAAAGAATTATTTCCCCTGATGCACTTGCTAAAGGATGAGTGGAAAGTGTGTAGTCGGATTGTTGTGACTTCTACGTTCAGGTGTGAAATACTGAAATTGGTACAGGTTTTAATTTACCAATAGCTGGTCACTTGTTGTCAAACCAAACCCAGGTTAGCATTCAGGAACACCTGTATTGGTCAAATCGAAGAGAAGTGTAGCAGATTGTGTGAAAGGGCTTATTTTAGGTTAATAAACCTAACCATTATGTAAATCCTGCCTCATTGAACCATGCACCAGCTGTTACTGAATCTTGTAGCAGGGTGATCGTTGTTTAAGTAGGGCCCATGCCTAAGATATCATCCAGAAACAGCTACTTGTTGACAACAGTGTATACATCTACACAGTTTTCACAAAGTCATACCTTTGAGACAGATCTTATCCCACGTAATTATCAATGGTTTGACCAATTTACTTAGACAGTTTCACATAACTAAATACTTTCAATCTGACAAGATTTGATTTTTACTACTAAAATGTTTTCAGTGAGCAATGCATCAGCATGGCATTAGACATGTTGTACCTCCAGCTTAAAATCTAAGGTCGGAGAGGACATTGGAAACGTATCATGACACTTTGAAATTATCATCACGACATATTACCCAGGTTTATTTATCATCTGCAGATCCAGAGTGCTTGGACAGGCATCATGATTCCTTAAAAAGTATGACCAAAAATGTATTACTTTGACGATGAGAAAATTGGGATCAAGGAAACACTATTGTTGTTTGTCACTAGGGGTTTCTAGGGTTTACCCCATTTGAGTTGGGGTTTAGCCTTACAGCGCATGGGCCATTGGAATTTGCAAAACAAGGGGACTGAAAGAACCACATCCGCACATCTTCTTGGATTGTGTGCGAGTGTTTAAGGGCAGATTGTACAGAGCATCTGAATTAGTTCACAGAAACCTGAAAGCGACAGAAGATAAAATGGAAAGCTAGTGTGGCCAGAAGCAAGCGTTGAGGTGTTACAAGAATATGACAAGAGTTAGTGCTGTCATCTATACCCGATGAGCCTCTGGGGTTACGTTCTGTGGTCCTTAGACAATAGATAAGAAGGTGAGTGATGCTGACTACATTACATGTACGGCAGTCAGACGAAAAATAAAACGTGTTCAAGAGTTATCATAGGGGAGGTGATGGCTCCAGTTGTGTATTGAGTCAAACAGTTGTTACAGATAATTCATGCGATGAGTGTGAAAACCTTGAGTTGACTTTGGAATTTGTTGTTGTTGTGACGTCGCGTATTCTGACATATTGACTAACCTGGAGTCAAAGGCCTCTCATCTAGACCCAATGCAGAACAGGTGGATTGGTTTACTCAAAGAGTTAAGAATTTGAGTATTTGCTTGCTAATCAACCAAAGAGAATGGACATGTCAAGACATAGGTGTGGGTCAGACTATGTCTATTAAACAGTAACAGGTTAAACACACCTAAACTGAAACATATACATAGAGAATTCAAGTGCATGTTAGATCACACAGATATTGAACCAAATAAAAGTGACAATTGTTAAAAGCCCTAAATTTTAAAAAACAGAAATGTAACTTTGTTAGAGGCAATTGAGACAACTTTAGCAGAAGCTTGACATATATCGGAAGAGATGTAGTGAAAGGGTAGCATGTTGAATATTTTTGCTCTCAGGTGGATTAATGGTAATGAATCTGGAAAAAAATGAAGATTGACAATTTTGAAAATCGGGAATATAATTGATGCCCTTGAACGGAGACTTGATGCCCTTTTGCCATATATGACATCAGTCCACGTATTGCTATCCGATAAAATGATTTACATACAGAAGTATTAAAGTTATATGGACGGCTATGCCATTTAAGTTCCTCTGTTGACAATATCAAGCAGAGCCAAAACTATCCACAAACATGTATCATACCCGAGAAACATACCTCATTTTTCAACAGGTTAATGAATGCCAGGAAGTTGGTTGTAGCCAATATAATAACAGCAGGGTCTCTGGCAAACAAATTTGCTATGATCTCCCATTCATAGTCTGTGGGTGTCGAAAGAAGCACCTTTCCTTCCGACCGACAGAACTGCTCTGCTTCAAACCAGGATGATATTTTTTTTCGGTAAAAGTTGTAGCAGGTGCCATATGGTGTGAAGCAATATGAATATTCGAGTTTCCAATTTAAAGGTTGTGTCATATCCCACTTCTTGTCGATTTGTGGAAATCGATATATGACGGCTGCAGAATTCCATTCTCTAAACCGGAATGAAATATTTATCATAGGGTAGAAAGTATCATCGCTGTTCCTAGTTTCGATTTGAAGAAATGTACTATCAGCGGTCATTGTGTTCACAGACCAGGGTTGACCAGTTACGCGTACATTCGCAGAACTATTGTCATGCAACGTGGAAACATTTCCAAGAATGTTACACAAAGGACTGGAACTGCAACTCCAAACATTCATAAGCGGGTGTTGCGCATAATAATTGGCATTGAGTGTATGAAGTCGTTCCCGATGAAATGTTGTGTATAAATTGGGTTTTAAAAATCTTTTTATAAGTCGACGATCGAAGGATTTACCAAAAAGCGGGATTCGATTAATAGTTAAGACGAGAGGGGCAAACCAAGCATGCTCTGGTATGATTAATGAATGGATCATAGGAAGGTGTGCTTTGGAAACATATATATCCAGGTCAAGGACACAGCACACCGGCTTGGTAGATGGGTTGCTAAGAATGATGAGGGTGCTTGACGATTGTTCAGGGCTTTGGTAGGAAGCATGAAGGTTTCCACAAATTAAACTTGGAAAAGTTACTGCGTTATCAAAGAAACTTCTTCCTGTGCTGAGCATTCGAGCTTTCCGTTTCATTTCTTCCCATTGGAAACATGAATGCCTGAGTGTAGGTATGTACTCCATGGTAACTACCGGATTTATACCTAACACAAAGCATTGCACTGAGAATCCCACGCTATATGATCTGCGACCTGGTAGCAGCGAAACAACATATGAACCATTAAACTTGAAAGGATTGGTATCAAGAAGACCTAAATTTACATCAAATATACGACAAGACGGCACCTTGGTTGACATTCCCTGCGCTTTGAACACGACTGATGAATTCTGATAACCAGATCTAATGAGTTCAGTATTCAGTGATGCTCCCATATCAGCATTCAGTGAGGCCTCGATTGTATGGTTTGCCACCTTACCGCCAGAGTCACCAGATGCGTAGATCACGAGAAGAGTGGTTTGGTGAACAGTGAGATATTGACCATCAGTTAATATATGACTGAGTTGAAAACAGCCATTTGTATGTCTTACCGCATGGCGGTGCAGTTGGTATATAATTTCTCCTCTATTTGAAACTGTAATTCTTGCTGTCATATCTCTAAAGGCAGCATTGACGACGCCTGAACATTGTGAAACAGTAGCGTATCCTTCTAGGTGTACAAATAACTTGTCTCCGTAGGATTTTATTACTAAAAGTATTGGCCTAGTGTTGAAAAAGATACCGTTTGTTCCGTCAACGTGTTTCACGGCATGGTACCACGCCTTTGCAACCCATGGCGTGCAAATCTTAGCCACAAGTGTCAGTGGTTCCAGCTCATATATGAACAAGCCACCATAGTGACATGGCATGTGTGTTAGACCATGTATCCTCACACTAAAATTAGATATAGCTATAAACCCTGTTTCATTATCAGCCCTTTTTATCAAAAGACGTTTCTGGATAATTCCATTGTGTGACGTCAAACTGAATCTGTACCCCTTGCTGGCAGATACGTTCTTTACAGTATTCTGGCAATAATCACCTGGACAAGAAGGCACATCATAGCGTATCACTCCATATATTCTAGTATAATCAGAAATATCTGCAGAAAGTAGAAGACTCAAATCGCCTATGCTGGAGTTATAAAGAAGCGAGGGCACTATTGTGTTACACGTTATGGCTGGTTCTATAACATAGCGCTGAAGTTGCCCGATGACGTCATACTGTGCCAAAGGGTGATCGAATATCTCCAAAGTCGGCCGTTTGCTTGAGTTGCTATTTATAGTTGCACATGAGAAACGTAATAAGGCGAATTGTGGCACATAGTAAACGTTGCCTGTAATAGACCAAACGCGGTGTAATACACCACCTGCGAGATATCTGTAGAGCATATTCTCACTAGATATATATGCAAGTTTCAATCCGGGCTTATTTTTTGACATCACTCCGATTCTACTAATATTAGAGACATAAAAATTACGATCTATTAATTCATCCTTGAAATAATTTACCAATGACCACCACACTTTTCTAGACAGGTACGAGCTGTGCGGTTTATACTGTCTGGCATATCCAATAGCCATTGGCTGGTACGATATACACACGCTGGCAGTAGTTTCATACGGGGAATGACTCTTCCAAAAGAGGAAGACCATGTGAACGGATGACACAATGTTCTGTACAGGGGTATTGCCACAGAATCGTAATATCTCAAATAAGGTACCACCAGAACGCCATCCCCACATATCAAGGTAAGCAGCGTTTCCACATTTAGGTTTTGTCAATGGATCTCTTCTCGATTTAATATTCCATATAGTAATGTTAACTTCAAGATAACCCGGGAGTATAAATTTTGCTTCAGGGTTAGGGTTTTTTGCCACTAGAGACATGTTGGAGGAAAAAACAAGGGATCCGCAAGGCGGTATACGTGACTGTAAAAGCCAACTTGGCAAGCTGCACAGAGGTCTTTGACACGTTATCATAACATCCCGAGCATGCAGGTAGACCCTCGTTAAAGTGTAAGCCAGCGGGGCACAGATTTGGCTGCAGTTTGATGAAACAGTTGATTTGTACAAACCACATGTCAGTCCTCGAATCATCATGTAATTCGTAATCTGCTTAATCATATTCGAGTGACGCCAAGATGGCGACATGCTAATTCCTTCAACATTAAAGTTGATGTAGCGTTTCAAAAGGCATAACGAGATTGGCATCTGTAAGGAATAGCTGAACGCGATAGAAATTATGCAAAGGAACAAAAATAATGAAGAATGATACAGCAAAGCCATAATTCTGTACATCCACTCTAAGCACGTCCCTTCAGTTCAACAGCGGGATTCTGTTCTAGTCCGATCATGTGTGAGTTGATCTTAACTTAAAAATGAAAAACGTGAGGAGATGAGATGTGGATGGGAACCGGAGAGCACTAGTATCATGCATGCTGGTGTTGAGATGGAATGTTACACCCGGTATTATTTTACAATTAGATTTTGAGTAGTACATACTCTTTGAACACCCACTTCAAACTTTTTATTTTAATTATGTCAGGTTACGTACTGCCACGTGTTATTCACATTGGTATTACGTTTCACTTGCTGTGTGTTTTGTAGATCTAATTAACACTCTCCGCGCATTCTTTGGAGTATTAACGTAACAATTTGTTTTCCATACGTATGGGATGAATCTTGTACATGAGATAATGTTAAATATATATTTTCTGGTTGGTTCTGGACTAAATAATTCTGAAGACACGAACATTGAACAGGTATGTTTTTTCTGCAGGTTCAACATGTTTCAAAAAAACTTCATTGATATATTACGATAATGGCACATTATGATCTTTTCAAGCAAGAGTTACCCCATTGTACAAAAACAATGGTTCTCAAATGGAATATAGTAACTATAGACCTATATCAAGTATATCGCAAAGGTACTGGAGAAAGTGATCCATCAATAACTTAAAGTTTATCTGTTTGACCACCATTTTATTACCAACAACCATTCCGCATATAGGTCTGGCCATTCGACTGAAATCCCGCTTCATAGAGTTGCCATAGATCTTCGAAATGATGCAAATGAGGGCCTAGTAAGTAGTGTATGCTTTTTGACATAGCTTAATGTTTTGATACTATGTATCACGGTATACTATTAACGAAATTAGAGAAATACGGAGTCACAAACAATGTGCTCAAGTTACTTAAGTCTTATGTTGAGGGACGGTGACAAATTGCACTGATGTGTTCCACAATGGTGAGTTCTTTGGGACCGCTGCTGTTTTAGTGTATACATGTATATGAACGACTTTCCTACGTGTCAGCATCACCAAACAGGAAACCAATTTGCAGACAATACAATAACGTATGCTCAAGGTGACACCGTCATGGATCTACAAGGGTTCATCCAAGAGGACGTCAAGAATATAAATGCCTGGTTTAGGTTAAATAAGTTAACGTTAAAAATAAGTCAGTCAGGCACAATGCTACTTGGAACACGCCAAACATTACGAGGTGAAAGCGAACTAAATATCAGTAACTACGATGAAGTATTATCTGATTTTAATGAATCCCATTACCTGAGACTCATTTTAAGCAGTGATTTGTCATGTGCTGACTATATTTTAAAACTATGTACAAGTTATCACAGAACGTGGGAGCTTTATGTCGTATGAAAACCACGGTCCCTAAATCATTACTAAATGTTATATACAAAACTGTTATTCAATAACATATTGATTACCGCATAACAGTATGAGACAATGCGCCAGATGTATATATTGATAAAGTACAGCCTCTTCAAAACAGGGCAGCGCGCATTGATAGTTGCAATTACAACTGGACCATACAAAGCACCGATATTGTAAAACTTTTAAATTGGCAGACTGTCCGAGAAAGACGGGACTATTTTACGTCACTCTTAATGTACAGATGTATGACAGGTACAGAACCTTTTACTTTATCTAGTTATTTCAACAATGTATCACATGAATATTTTACCCGAGGATCAATGTATGAGTTAGAAGTACCAATGCCCAATCGTGAGATTTTTAGACAAAGCATCGTATACCAGGGTACCGTTGCATGGAATGGATTGGATAATGCAATCAAACGTTGTAATAGTATAACACCTTTTAAACACCTGTATAAAACTCGTACATGCACGTAATGTTCATGTTGTACTTTTAGTCAAACTGTTCACCAAGGTTATTTATAGTATACTTTGCGCCAAGGTGGAATACATGTTAAATTGTAATTGGCGCTACACAATTTAAATATATTACAATAAATAAATAAATAATACATAAATAAATAAGTAAATGTACTGTATTTGTCTTTGTTTTGAAAATACATTTGGTCTGAAGACCGTTCAGAAGATAAACAATCTGCAATAATCGGTGAGTAAAACAAATGGTTGGCTTTAGACAGATATTTCACAGTGAGAGTAACCTATCTGTATTGTGACTTTGTTACTTTCATAGGCAAACAAGCAGCTATTATAAGGAAGTGCAATATATAGAATTTTTCCAAATATTTGTGCATCGTCAGCAATACTTGTAGTTAGTAGAGGGGGTAAATCGCCAATGATTGAGTTATACAGATGCGAGGACACTGTTGTATTACATTTTATGGGGCCCTATAACATAAGGCCGAATTTGCCAGATGACATCGTAATGTGCCAGAGGATGGTCAAATATTTCTACAGTAGACCGTTTTATTGAGTTACTATTGTTGGCAGCGCATGACAAATTACCCAAAGCAAAATGAGGTATATAGTAAAATGCTTCATGTAATACACCAAACAAGGTGTAATACACCACTTGCGGAATAACTGTACAGCATGTGTTTATCAGACATGTATAGCAAAGTCTTTAAAAAACTTTGAAATGTTTCCAATTCCGTGCCTACTTTGTGATATCAATATCATTCTGGTCATGTCAACATTAAAATCACGATCTATTAATTCATCCTGAAAATAGTTAGTCAGTGGCAACCAGTTGTAGGATGGCACATACTGTCTGGCATATCCAATACCTGTCATTTGGTACGATAGGCACACACTGGCAACTTTTTATACGAGAAATAGCTCTTCCAACAGAGATAAACTGACTGAACAGGTGACGCAATGTTTTGTATAGGGCAATTTCCACAGAATATTGGTCGCACATGCATAAGGTTAATTGTAAATGAATCATACAGAGCTAGGTAGGCAGAATTTTTACATTTGGGCTTTGCTAGCGGACCTCTCTTGGATATCACCTTCCATATTGTGATATTAAATTCAAGATATGCAGGGAGAGTAAACTTTAGCATCAGCTTAGGGATATTCGTCAGTAGGGCCATGTTGGGGGAAAAGACAAGGGATCTACAAGGCGGTATACGCGACTGGAAAGAACAAACTGGCGAGCTGCACAAAGGTCTCTGACACTTTATCATCACATCCGGAGCATGCAGGTAAACCCTCGTCGAAGTGTAGGTCAGCGGGGCACAGATTTGGCTGCAGTAAGATGAACTAGTTGATTTCTTCAAACCACATGTTAGTCCTCGAATCATCATGTAATTCGTAATTTGCTTAATCATATTCGACTGATGCCACTCTGCAGACTTGTTAATCCGTTCAACATTAAAATTCATGTAGCGCTCCAAAAAGCATAGGGAGTTTGGCGCCTGTGTGGAATAGCAGAACGCGAGAGATAGCAAAGAAAATCCGTGAAGAAACACAAATGATGACGAATGGTCCACGAGAGCCATATTTCTCAAAATTCCAATCCAAAGCATCTATCTATCAGGTCAACGGTGGGATAAAATTCTATCCCAAGCACATATTGACTGTCAATTAGAATGAAACGCATTGGTTAAAGAGATGTGCAGTACTATCATGGAAACTAATGCCAGGGGGTAAAATGTTGCATGAAATGTTATCCCAGCTACTATTTTACAATTAGATCTTTACCCGTACTTGCTTAGCATGCTTAATGAATATCCATTTCAATTTATTTATTTAAATTGGTATATGATAGCCAATTGTTATCAGCAGGACACTTGCCTCATAGTCAAATCTAAATTAATATGACTTGCAGAATTGCCGCTTTTGTTTCTATGGAATGCCACACATGTTGGAAAGGTCAAGTATCTAAAGGGCTGATGGAGCTAGCCTCGGTGACTAGGAACCTATCTGGTGGATGTGATGAGAGTAGACTACGTGTCACATTTCTATGACCAGAATGAGTAAAGCATTTAACCCTCCATAAACTCAACGTGCTGTAGAGGAGAGTTAAATCAGATCTGATATGTTAATATTACGTTTCAAGGTGAACATAATTGTATTATTTATATTAAAAACGATGCTCATATTAACATTTATTTTATAAGTTTTAACGGTTAACCCCCATTTTCGGCAATTTCACTGAATTCCCGCGCGGAAATTGCATATAGCAAGATGTACAAACACTAAGCATTCTGGGCGTGCTCAAAATGGCTAATATGGGTCAAATTAGAGCAAAGAGGGAAGTAGATGGGGTTGTCGACTCTCCGTGCTATAGAACTGATGATACTGTGGTGTTCCGCTCTCTCTTGTGGTTTACAAATCAACTATGTGGCTCTAAGTTGGACTAGGGGATTTTCCTTGAGGAGCGCGACGCCCAGGACAAGCGCGCGTGCGGTCCCACACCTGAAGCGCGGCGACCTGATTTATATTTAACCGGGCCCCACTGGTAAGTGACTGTCCTTCCTGAGGAAGGACGGGACGAGTAGGACAGAGTCCAGAGATCGACCTCGCCTCATGCTCTCGGTCTTCCTGCGTAC
>JAAUYG010139730.1_pt1 | contig 11715 bp, 10 predicted proteins | sample 7278091 | NCBI WGS metagenome assembly JAAUYG01 (sample SAMN14350201, study PRJNA611818) | marine sediment metagenome | isolation source: surface marine sediment (0.6m) | place: French Polynesia: Moorea | collected 2018-08 | reverse complement strand
GTTAGGTATAACTGTAAATTGGACCAGAATGCTGATATGGTAAGGTTAGGTATAACTGTAAATTGGACCAGAATGCTGATATGGTAAGGTTAGGTATAACTGTAAATTGGTAGTCAATATCTGGCACTCATACGTATCAAAATTAAGTTAGAGAAAATCACTGCATAGTAACTGAAAATCATTCTATGCAGTTGAGTGGCTTGGAAGTACCCCAATTCTACATGTACTTACATCTGGAGAGACTTCTGCATCAACTGGTTCAATGCCGGGGTTCTCAGTTGCTGGGAGACCTGCGTCGGGTTATTCCGACCCAGGAAGTGAGCGCACTCGATCGCAATGTCTTGCAACACAAACGGACTTAGAACAGCGTTGTTTGCGCTGGCGCAGAATTGATGAACATAGGTGGTACCTGATGAAACAGAGGAATAAATAGGGTAACAGTCGACTTAAATACATACTGTTTTCCAACTAAACATTATGATAAAATTTACGTTTATTTATGTACTTCCATACAGCACATTTTCACAAATATCTCAATTTAAGCTAGCGTGTTGCTAACTTCCATTTTCTACCCATTTTGCCCCTTAACAATTTGTTAGTTTAAATGCTGGAAGAAACTATTAAACTGTGGTAACATCATTGTCACCAGAGATGTTTAAAAAGAACAGGGCCAAAGTTCTCAACAATACTTCAGTATTAAATTTTGATTTAAGTCTCAATCTGAGAAATATGACTAGCTAAAAATTTGACTTAAGTCAAAACTTAATACTTAAACATTTTTGAAAACTCCAGCTCAGCTATTCTGAAATGATGACTGTAGATACCAAGTCAGGCCATATATCTTAAAAGCCTAATGTATTACCTAATTTTATAGCAATCTTTAACAACCACTTCACGTCCTCTCCGTACGGCGGATTTCTGGCGTATTTCTGTACCGGTCTGTCGTCGTGGACACGGCGAGCCAGCGTCTCCATCGCCAACATTCCTACACGGTAGGCAGCCATAAGGTAGTTCAGCTGTGGAGTCGGATGTACAGCTGCAGCCGCTGCATTAATGTCCTGCTGTTGCTGTTGTTGCTGCTGCTGCTGGCCTTGCTGCTGTTGCTGAACGTTTGGCGGATTGGGCGGTTGTGAAATCACCACCGCCGGTGCCTGGTTTCCAGCCACCTCCACGGCTTGTAAACTTCCAACTGGCGCTTGGTATAACCCTCGACTGTGTAGAATCTGAGCGCCAGGGCCGTAGGCGACTTGTACCGCAGTAGGTGGCGGTGGTCGTAAATGAGAAACGTTAGCATGATATAACGTTCCCGCCGTCTGTACATGAGGTGGGATGGTGTTAAAAGATGGCGGCGACTGACTCGCGTACGGATAGGTGGCCATGTAGGAAGGATGCATGTTGTGGGTATGTAGGGGTATATGGGGTGCACTGTAATGGTGTGCAAAATTGGGTGGTATCTGCTGTACATAGCTATAAGGAGCGATGTATGGATGGTGCGGCATCTGGGACTGGGAGTGGCCGGGGGGTGGAGGTAAGGTGTAGGGTATCGGAGCGATGGCTACTGCCCCTGGAGGGATGTGCCCCTGACTGGCCACTGCAGCGGCTTGCACAGACAAGCCAGGTCCTCCTGCTGCAGTGCTGGCTGGTACCAACTGAACTAACTGATTTGGACTGCTGCTTTCTGCAACCGCTGCCACCTGTACGACATTCTGTACCGGCACAACGATAGCTTGACCTTCCTCCAGCTCCAAAACATTGGCATGCGCGTTGGGACCCTGGACCGATTCCTCATACAGCTCGTACCAGCGTCTTGCCACATCGAAGAGAATATCGGGATAAACCCCGCCGCCTTTTGCCGCACTCTCCACAGCCAAACAAGCCCTCTCCAACATTTCTTGGCTCTGTTCTTTACACTGAATCAGAGCTCGCTGGATCTCGTTAGGGTTGAGCGCTTGAGCATGGGGCAGGCAGGACAGGGCGAGCTCAGCGGCTGCACGGACGATGTTGGGGTCGCGACCCCTGGATGCCCGATCGCTGAGGGATGCCACTTCCTGCGGGGTCAGGTGACCTTCCCAGGTGTCTATGAGAATGCTGATGGCAGCACTGCCGATCTCAGTGGCTTGGCCTGAAAAAGTGGAATCTTGATATTAAAATCGGACTGAAATCGGTTGAATTCTATATCAGTGCCATAAAGGTAAGGGGAGACTCACCAGTTACAGGACATAGCATCAGCCACCAAGTTACAACACAGCTTGTTATTTCAGGTGGTTGCCCGCAAAGACAGTGATAACTAGTTATCACCCTTTACCATAACACAGAATACCAGTGGCATCCCGGTAAATACTCAAAATATAACTCAATCTGTCATCACTCTCAGCTGTCTTGATTGCATCTATTACTGGGTAGGAGTCTATTGCTGGAATTATATACATGAGAAATCTTTCTTCATACAATCCTGACCTATCGGAGGGAATTTAGATCATGAAGTGGTTAGACTAAATCATACATGTCAGAAGTAAGTCAGTGACAACCTGCTATCCAAGAAATGTGTTACGGGAAGTCCTTTGCAACGTTTACCCATTATCCAAGGAAACAGTAAGGAGTAGGCAATCAACAACTCTTATGATAGGTATGACGAGTAAGCCCCTACCTACTATTACCCTTAATCCAAGAAACATGTTTGGAGCAGGTCCTCGACAAGTCTTACCTGTTATCAAAGAAACATGTTGTGAAGAAGTCATCTACAACTGTTAACAGATACCCAAGAAAAAAGTTAGGAGTAGGCCATCAACATTTCTTACCCGTTATCCAAGAAACGTGTGACGAATAAGTCCTGGACAACCAGTTTGGAGACACACAATTATGCAGGCCCAGAGCATACAGTCCAATCTGAAAGGCGCAGAGGTGTAGAGCGCGGTGGGGTCCAGAAGGGGGATTGTTAGCTGTGGGTTGGGTGAAGAGTGAGGTTGAACTGTTGCCTCCAGCTTTAGTCAGTACGGTCTTGGCCAGCTCAAACATGAAGTGAGCAGAAGCTTCACTAGGCTGGTTTGGAACTGTTGGCATTATACGATTCTTGCCCTTGTATCTGAAATGGGAAGACACATAATTAATTTAAATAAATTTTACTTAGTCGCTTAGTGCATTACTGTGCACATACTATTGTGCTGTTAAATTTAAGCCACCAATTTGTACTAAATGTACTTAAGTTTACTTTTGTCTTCTTACAAATACTAACTGTAGAAGCTGCACTAAAAATATTACAGGAAATTCTGATTGACAATTCGAGGTTTAACGAAAGAAAACTTTCAGTTGAAATGCGTGAATCTTTGAGATGCTTATTTCTTATTGATAATCACATGTAACATGCAGATGGGTCAATCATTCAGGCGAGTATGTTAAGCATTGTTACAGCGCTAGAATATCACCAAAGCATAGAATTTTACCTGATGCACCTCCCTCAATACTGGGCATGCAAGAAAAATAATCCAACACACATTGTTATGTTTTTTGCCTGATACACATGCTAGCGGAGGTGACCATCAATAGCATGGTCTCCACTGTACATTGCAAATGTTACTTTATATTTTGTTAAGTTCCATTTCAACAGACTAACTTCTCATATCAGAAATGATTATAGACGACACAAAGCCACAGTCCAAACACTTTCCCTTATTTATTTTAAACAATCTCTAGCACACAATGAGTGCCTGTTTCACTAGTCCTGAAGCCACACCTGCCCGTTTTGATGTTAGGGGTAGAGCTTCTAGAGAACTGCGACAGCTGGGATGTCACGTTCCTCACATCCAGTGACACTGGTGGACTGCAATCAGAAATGACACAATACAATACATGACTTCACCTTTAGTGTTTTAACCCTCAGCATGCTTAGTGTTTAACCTTTAGTGGTTTACCATTTAAGTTTTAACTCTTAGCAGCCTCTGATACTTATTACATGGCTTCTTGACTTCATAAAATGGGAAAACCCAGTAGTTCACCCTCATCCCAATCATTCCAATACAGACTGGAATATCTTCAACATTCTTAAGCCACTTACATCAAATTTTAAGCCAATCGGAGTGCTTACAGACGGTTACCTAATTTTATGAACCCTTGCCCTGAATGTTATCTCTCTTCCCACCTGTCATTGTCTCTAAGTTTGGAGACGGCCATCTTGTCTCCGGAGCTACTGGAGTCGCTGCTCTTGCCGCTGCTGCCGCTATCACTGCCAGGGCCCTGGTGCCGTGCCCAGTTGCGCCGGACCATTGTTGGGGAGTTATCACTCGACGTCGTCTCTGGCGCACTGCTGTCAATACTAGCCATGCCTAGAAAAATAATATATCGGTGGAGGACTTTGAATGCGTCTGCTACATGAGTAAAACATTTTGGGGCTGGTGTAAGAGCCTCAGAGTGGGTGTCAGAACTTATTCTTTATATATTAATTCAGTGAATGCATTTCTGTTCATTCGTGTTTAATTAGTGATGCATGAAATCCACAGTAGACTGATTGTTCAGTAGACCTCAAAGTCTAGTGTACAGCTTTATACAACCACAATACACACCAAGGTCAAGTATTACTTAACAAACTGGCTTTTTGGCTTAAATTAATACATTTTTTTATAGAAAATGAAAGAATATATACCGATACCATGCCTAATATTTCTACAATGTTCTTTTTTGTAGATTACACTGCCTGAAAGACAATGTGAATCATATCTCATGCAGTGGAACCTTCCATTTTAAGGTCACTCCAGGAATAACGCAACCTGGTAAAAAGACCACTTATTGGATGAGCAAAAGTTGCACATCAATGCCATATTATTTCTCTGTAATACTATGGCAATGCTGTGCCTAATTCAGCCAGAAAGAAGACTGCTATGGTGTTGCGCATGGGTTGTCTTAATTCTGGGGTTCCATAGTAACTGTTGTGTGTTTATATTGTTATACCCACCTGCTGAGTGTTTTTTGATGGTTTTCAGGTTAGTACATCTAAACTTGGCCTCCCAGGCTTTGTAATCAGCATTGGGTTCCCCGTCTTCCTCCACCGCCGAGCTATCGGTGTCCTTGCTGGAAACAGGGAGACAAAAGGCTATAACATGTAGTTGAGGGCTGGAGGGTTTGAAAATACTTAAATCTAAGTTTTGACTTGAGTCACTAATCCCAGCAATGTGGTTGACTGAGGATAGGACTTAAGAAGTCAAAATTTAAACTTAAGTATTTTCGAGAACACCAGGACAGACTACGTCCTGTAATTTTACAACTTCCAACTTGGTGGTAAATCGACTACTGATTTTCTTTTCAAAACTAGACAGTCGGTCGCAGGCACTCGTGTTGTCTGTAATTTTTTATAGTATGCTATCAATATCAATGCTCGGCTACATTCAATGTGCGAAAAGTACTTGCATGCCTGAACTCATCACAGGTAATTTCTTATTAAGTGTGCAAGTATAGCTAAGGTTCTAGTTCTGTTTTAAGTCTTGAAGTGCAAACCAAAATTATTAAGGCAACTACTGTGCACTGTGAGCAGGCCATTTTAGCCATAATTATAATGAGGATACCGGAGGCATTTCTCAGGGATGGCACTTAGTAGTCATTTAACGAGAGTTAACATCAATGAAATATGAAAGGTATCTACCATGGATTCCAGTGGTTACTATGTAGGGAAATTTCTGAGTACCCTGTCCACATAATTTCACCTACAACAAGATCGTCTGTTTCCGTCTGATAGATTCTATTTATTTAGCTGAGATACGAGTCCCCTTCCCAATCCACAAAGACACACTACCTGCCATAATACCTAGTATGGTGCATTGTCTTGGGGCGAGCTCCGCCAGCATTGGTGGCCCCATCTAGTGTCAAGCTGGTGAACTTCTGTTCCAGATTGAGATATTCCAGACTCTGTGCGTGGCTCTCCGTGGACGGGATCTGCCATGTGCCGCTTGCCGCTCCAGAATGCGGCATGCTCATCAGCGGAATTTCGCCGCCCGCAGCTGGTGGGACCGCTGACTTCTTCTCTTGCACCCGCATGCTATCGTCGCTTTCGCAACCGCTACTTGGTGATTTCCGTTGCTGTGGTTGACCGGCCAGCGGCGTGTTCGTTCCATCTGCGGCCTCATTTGGCATGCTGGTCGGCATGAGGGAAGCTGTGGCGGCCATTTGCTTGCTCAGCGCGGCTGCCCGATTCGCGGCGGCCATGTTGGCAATGGCCGAGGTGGAGAGATAGGTGGACAGGGAAGGAGCCTTGTACAGCTGATGGACCTCTTTGTCCAACAGTTTGTCCATTATCTGAAAGGTATGGCACATGGTATAACATACATATCTTGCAATGTTACCACCTTCACAATAATATCATTCACTTTACACTACCATTCGTTGTATACTAATAACATTCATTCTGCACTAATTAGTGTACACATTATACATGTGTACACTAAATATAATTCATTCTACAACTTAATTCATCCTATCATTCAGTCTTAAGATACCCCTTGAGGTCGCAAGTAAAATACATTTTCGTATGGCATCAAGAAACAGAAAGAGCTTTATTTTATGATGCCGAGATGATTTTCGTTAAAAACCAACAATCACATTAGTAAGCGGTGAGCCAGAAAAGAATCAATATTTTGGGGGGCTCGAAATTAACTTGAACAGTAGGCTATCCTGAAAAACATCACGAACTATAATATATAGCATCCCAAAAGTCAAATATTCTGTCAGAAAATGGTATTAAACACTGGACAGAAAGTGTTATTTGGATTCATCGTGATTATGTCCTGACAAGGGATACCAATCCATCCCGAGGTAATTTATACAGACACTTGTACGATGGGACATTGTTAATTTTGAGCCCTGGTTCTTGGGAAAGAATGTGTACCTTGCTAAGCTTGGTCTGATCGTCTTTGTAGTGTACCAACATGGCCACAGCCAGGTCCCCTCGCTGTCGTCGGGTTCCCTCACACAGCAGTGGGTGATCTGCCTCTGAGATGTTCGCCTTCAGACCTATATATACATCAATAAAATGGCTTGTAAACCCCTGACATAGCTTATTTCGCTATTACATTAAGGCTGGTCTGTCAGCAACAGTACATTTATTTGCTACTACTAGCCTAATAGTAAATGTGTAACGAAAAATTGTTGGTTTTATAATGATTTGCAATGAAATGTCATACAATATGTAGGTCTAGAACATTGTCTCTCATTCAGTGGCCACTATTAACAAAGGCTACTCTCCCTAATCTGGCCAAAAAGTCTTCAACCACCTTTCTAATGTGGCCATAATTTCTTGGCAATTAGGATGGGCTATATTACAGGGGGACTACTGTATACACTCCAGAAACAAGTCGAATGCATTTTTTAAGGCTAATCGGATGCGAGTCTTAATGCTATAAAATCCAGGCAAAACGTTTGTACCCAGTGCTGCCACTGCAGCCTCGAAGCCAAGTTTCTCATCCGCCGGAGGCCGCGTATTAATCTGTACAGACCGACTGGGAGGTCGACTGGTGGACTGCATGCTAGTCTGACACACTGAAGGTACTGGAACAAAGAAAGCAAATGTGGAATTGTTAAACCCAACGATACGAACTGCATTTTAAAATTTTGAGAAGTATCCATGTAAAACATGTCTTTTTAGTGAACACTACTAGGTAATCATAAGTGCTACAGCACCAAAATCATGTACATGCATATCGGAAAGAACTTCTGCTTTACAGCTTACTAGCATGTGAGTAATTATATGACCCCAGTTTAATTCTTTAATCAACATACAGTTCCTGTACTTTATACACAGTGATACCCTTCAGTTCTTGATTTGGACATTGCATACAGAGTATAGTGGAACCGTATATACTCATTTCCATTTTGTGCACATAAACAGGAGCTTTCTGTGATAATTTTTCATATGAATGCAACAGAACCTGAGCACATTTACTTTACATGGTTATCACTCAAACCGTGGTAAAAGTAGCAGATCCCATGAAAACGGTAAGCTCAAAGAAAGATCACCAAAGTCCATAGAATATTGCTGGATTATATAGCCCGACTTTCCTCTGACAACTAAATACACTGCCCTGCCATTTCAAAATTTAGACCTGAAATCCTGAGCCCATTTAGACAACACTTATTTCAGATGGTTCGGTGGATCTACTGGATTCTGGGCTTTCTCTTACATGGCAAAGCCAGCGAGTCGAAAACAAAGCTAGCCAGTGTCAGCGGAAGCAGGGCATCACCACGTGATTTCAGCTTGCCGTCGCGTAGTTTCTCCGCGCGATCTCGGACCACAGCCAGCTCTGCCGAGGTTAACGGAATACGCTTCAGCAAGTTCACCATCTCAGATTCCTGATGTGCCAGCTTCACCTATGATCGCATGAGACAACAAAACAAAAGATCCACTTGGGGTTAGTCTTTGGAAACTTAGCTGCACTGTATTTATGAAAAGTTTAGTTCCAAAAGGGTGTACATACAATTTACTTAGTAAACAAGTACATTATTATTCAGTACATACAATGTAAGCATAAGAGCATGTCGATGTACATCTTACATAGTTTCAGAGTTTTGGAACAACCATGCCAAATAAACTATTGAGCATATTATCTTCAACTTCCAAAGCACTAAAATTTTTTAACAAAAATCTTCAAAGTGCTACATATATTGCCCTCAACAGACACAAGCGTCTGCACTAGCTATTGCAGCAACACCAGATAGGCAGTGGTAAGATGTAATTCCTTAGGGCCCATATTCTTACATCATTTCTTACGTTACCCCGCAATTCCCTTACCTCCAAGGCTTTGCTGGAGGCCGGCGGTCGAGGCATTTCCAACCCGAACAGTCCCACCCGGAATGCGAGATGGTGGCAGTCCGGTTCTTCCAGCAACACGCTGCACAGGAAACCAGCCCGTGCCAACGCGCTGCTGGCGTAGGAACTAATGTTATTCTGAGCTTTCTTCTTCTTGCCTGAGAGAACGAATATTTTAGGGATGAAACATTAAAACTACCTTTTCCTGTCTAATTCAGCATTAAAAACAGCTACTTAAAAGTTTTCAAGAAAAAGTTTTGAATCTTCGTAAAAGGAAATTTATTACCAGTAATACAAGTAAGTATACAACGGCAATTTTATTTAAGGAATTTATATTTGGGACTGCAGCACTACATGTGTTTTCAAATATTAAATACACACAGCAAAATGTTTCAACTCGACAAAATGTACTTGTAGAGCTAGGTTAATATAATATACACTTGCAAAGTTTTTCGGTGGTCCCCAAGTCCTTGACCTTTTTAAACCAGATTATCACTAAGTGTTCTCTTTACTGTAGAGATCCTTCTATGAGGATAAGCATTAAGCAAGGCATGTTTTGCTTGACGAAACTACATATTTTTTTGCACCATTTTTTTTAAAGCTTATTTTTTACACAACCGTTACCTTTCCCCACTGGTGGGGGAGTGTCTTGACTGAGATCTGGTGGGTGCGCCAACATCTCTTCAGCAAGTTGCTTGGCCAGGCGACAGGCATCGCGGGTGTGACCGTGGGCATGTAACGCCTCTGCCCTTGCAAAGAGGATCTGTAATGAAATATTTTGCAATTAAAGCAAGAAAACATGGCATTTGTATTTACAAGCTCTTTTTTTATTAAAACACAATAGATTTGATTCCAGCAGCACCCACTGCAAATGTTTCAGATAATTCTGTTCATTATTATCATTTAAACCTTGATGGCTACCTGAATTGTTGTTGTTGCTGTTGTTGTTTTCGTTTTTAACTCACGTCTTGCTTGTTGTCTAGTTTCTTCACTCCAGCAAAGTAATTCGGTTCTTCCGATTTCTTTTTCTTGTCCCCTTGCGATTCTGGCAATCTGGCTTTTGTGTCATAGTAATAAACCTGCAGAAACACGACCACATAGGTATAGAAGTTGTCAGTCGCATTGGGGAGAATTGGCAGGAAAGTATACATATATATCCAGACACATGTACATGCATTTAGGAAGAAATATCAACCCACCGATTGCATTACTGGGCATATCGTAGTTTTTGCTTCTTTGGCTAGTAGTACATGTAAAGACCAGGTACTGTTATGGACTTATGGTACACCAAGTTTAACTTTTAACCTATATCTATAATGTATAATTTGCATTGTTCATACATAACAATCTATATGTAATCTATAATTTGCATTGTTCATACATAAATCAATTTCAAAGCATCTATAATGTGTGAAGGGGTAATTTGGTATTTCTTGCTTCAAGTTTTATTCTGATACTACTATCTATTTTGTTACACGTAGTTCTGTCAAGCACTTGTAAGAAATCCATCTAGTCAACAGCAATGCTACCTGGATAAGTGCCACCTAATTACTTACGCATAGCACCCTGTTTCGTTGTGATTTTACATGAAGGTGACCTACACCCTACCCTATTCCTATAAGTCTGGACTTTCTACAGCTTAATATGTCACTAAAAGCAACAGGTAGGAGCAGTAACAACAGATTGAAGTAACAGCATGTTACAGAAGAACAGCCACAGAAAGTGTCAGACCTGATATTCATCTCCAGAGAGTTGGACATTCCCAGGTTCAGGGCCGTGGGCCAAGTTAGCAGCAGCAGCATCAGGATTCGCTTTGTCTCCAGATGCCGCTCGTTTTACTCCGGAAGCATCTTCTCCTTCACCTGCCCCTTCTCTAAACTTCCCCTGATCCGGTTTTCCCCCAGTGCTGGAGGAGCTAGCCTTGGCTTCTGGTCTGGAGATGTTTTCCATCTTTACCAGTTCTCCCGGCAGAGCCATCTCGGAGTCTGCCTCGCGGGAAACGGGCGATGCCTCCTTGGAGTTTGCAATGGCACCGTCTATATCGCCAAGATCGGAGTCGGAATCGTGCTGACGGAGCACAGAATCCCGGCGATCGCTGTCGCAGAATCCTTCTGAGCTGGAGCTACAGTGTCCATCCGTGGCAGCCACAGCCTGCGCATGTTTGCGCTGAGCTTCCTGAGAGCGTAACGCAGGGTGCTGACGAATCGCCACCCCACCTTGCACGATACCATCGGCTGATTTCAGCAGCTGTGACGTGATGACTCCGCCTTTTAGATTCCGAGATGCTTTTGCTCGATCCTGATCCTGGAGACGTCCAACAGAATATTTCCAGTAAGGGGAGTAATGGTCTTGGTACGTGACCCCAGGTATGACATAATCGCGCCAGTCCAAGTAACACCCTTCAATCGCCGGCTTAAACCCCACAAACACCTCAACGTCTGCTTTTTTTATATTGGCACCGTTCGCACCACCTACGCTGGGGCCGCGGCTTTTCCTAACTTTGTCTATAGTCAATATGTGCCAGTCTTTAATCTGGCCACAGAGATCGTCCCTCTGTATAGGAGAGAGGGCAGGGTTGAGTGCCGAGAGTCGCCAGAGCGTGACAATCTCATCGCATAGGCTGGACGCGGCGTGTTGGGAGGAACCGCTGTTCTGCTGGCTGCTACGCATGCTGTGGCTGGAGCCGCTGTTATGCGAGGCCGAGATCTTCGTGTTGAACCACCACACCAAAATCTGACACATGAGGAAAAAGTTAAAGACTGGATATAATAATTTTCTTCCTAGGTGAGACATTACTACCGGTATATTATATTAACAGTATCGGAGGGGGGGGGGGGGGATAACTGGCAAGATTTTCAACAGGGTTATGTGTTAGCAAATTCTTAGGGCCCCAAAGCAACCAACAAAAACTTTCTATTAAAGAATTAGAT
>JAAUYG010064816.1_pt1 | contig 11715 bp, 6 predicted proteins | sample 7278091 | NCBI WGS metagenome assembly JAAUYG01 (sample SAMN14350201, study PRJNA611818) | marine sediment metagenome | isolation source: surface marine sediment (0.6m) | place: French Polynesia: Moorea | collected 2018-08 | reverse complement strand
CTATGTTGTTAACAGACAGACGGACAGACACGCACACACACACATACACACACACACGGACGCACAAAGTGATTGCAAGAAACCCCTGGCGGGGTTTAATAATTATATCAAATAAATATGTATTCCCCAACAACAGGAATGATAATTTATATTGTTATTACTGCAACATACAAAAGTATGTGCCATGCACTTTTTGGTAAGGATCAACAATATTCTAAAAATTAAGAAAAAAAAAATATTGCCCTTCAGCTCATGAGTTTTCAAAAATCCATTTACTAATATATTAATTTGATCTGGCCTTATCCATCATAGATTTTGGTAATTGATACAGTTACTAGTGCGTGACTGTCCACATTCTTAGTTTCATTTAGTATTTAAAGTAACAAGTCCAAAGATTCTAATTGGTGCAACACAAGCGCATGCCCATTCTCATCCTTTTGTTTAACCTTAATTGTTATCTCTTAATGTTAGAAACAGGGGCTAGTAAGAGGAATATATTAGTTTTCAGTATGCTCATAACTCTTGTGTAAAAAACTTGATAACTGGAAGTACTAAATTATCTTGCAAGAGCCCAATGTGATGAAGCCTTATCTTCTTGGAAATTTTGGGAGAGAGGCAAGAGAGAAGGGGGGGGGGTCAACTTTTGCAAAAAAAGAAACAGAAGGGAACATGCATTTCTATACCAGTATAAACGAAATAATTTTTACTACCGGTACATGTTTTTACTTTGGCCAGATTGAGAAACAAATTACAGTAAAACCTGTCCTGAGAGATAACCCCATAATGTCCATAAAAATATGGTCTCTCAAGACAGGTAATCTTTTCTGACACAGCTTCATTTGCAATGAAATCTGGGACCTTCTGCGAAGAATTTGTGTCTTTTCAACACAGCTGGTCTGTCATGGCAGTGGTCTCTCAAGAAAGGTTTCACTGTACCGGGTACTTTAGTACTGTTCATGGTAGGTTTTAACATCAGTTTTAGACACCACATTTCTTAGGTAGTTCATAGGGGTGTGGCCTCATCTTGATATTGACAGAGTCATCAAACACATCTTGATACCGTGTGCAAGAGCTATGCAGATTATGTCTATATACATACTGGGCCTGACGACACGGGGTCATAATAAAATTTGCATGGAAACATTTCAGAATCGTGTCGAAATCTTACAATATGCCGGAAGTACCATACATATATACATCTTATGCTTCACTGCTGGAACACAGTAATGCAGCCTTCAACATGTTCAAGACTGCTGAAAGTGTGAATTGTCAAGCGCTGCCTGGTTAAATATTGACAAGGGGGACCGGAGGACTGCTTGCTCCTCCTCTACAACTAAAATTTATGGTGGTCCGTATGGTCAGCATGATAACTCTGAAACTTCTTTTGTGCATGCAGGCTAACAATGTAAAGTCCAGTATATACATGCCTGACAAAAATTAGCATCAGACAACCTATAATTTCAGAAGACAATACAAGATCCCAGGCCATTGTTAGAATATACGGCCTATAGATGGAGCAAAGACACGGCTGTGGAAGCTGTGGAGCAAAAAGCACAGATGCTGCCTTATATAATTTGTTGCCAATGTGGATCAAAGACTGTTAGACAGCACAATGATCAAACATTTTAAAAATTTAAAAAAAAAATGTTAGGGATTTACTCTTAGAATTTTAGCTAATGAACATTTGCACGGCTACATCTGTTGCTTTGCATCGTCAAAATACTCGATGTTATGAGTTGATATCCATTGTACGTATTTTCCTTTAAGGCATCCAGCTCATTAGCTATTACAGAGCTATCTGGATGGCCACTACTTTCATTTAACAATCTTGATGTATAGTTTTTTTGTAAAATGACCTCAAGTGTGAATAAACTTTCTATCTATGAACATGGCGATGCAATTAAGTATCAATTGTATGATAATTATTATGATGTTTTTTTTTTTTGTTTTGTCTACCATCACTTGTCATTATTTTTATATATATAGTTTAATATTATGTACTATGGCCTCAGCCCAAATAAATTAAAGAAAAACAAAAACAAAAGAAAAAAACCCACTAAAACATCTCACAGAATCCTTCCTATTGTAGCTCTAAGCACAGTGCATATTTATGCAAGCCTGTAACCCTGCACCCACCCCCCACCCACCCACCCCGGCTGGGACTTCTCTGCTGTCCATTTGTTATTGTGCTGGATGAAGCAAAATATACAGAAAACTGCAGGTGGCCATAAAAATATCAGTCAGCATGTTTTAATGACGTAATAAACAACTCCAAATCATCTCATCTTAACTCCACCTTCTGCCTACTGGTACAGTGGTCCAATCTCCGTGATTAGGGAACCTCTATTTTAATATTTCACCTCTTTTCGAGACTACATTGCAGCCGCAATAACTGACACCAGTTTTTCACCAACTAAGATGTCTCCATTTTACCAGCAATTTAACTTTCTTAAAATTGTTTTTGACTGCATGTGTAACCTTGAGGCAGAGACCACTGTACGCATTGTGTGGGCTTTCTGGATTGTTCAGTAATGTGCCGCATACAACTATAGCTATTCATTACAAGCCGGTTAATGTACTAGGTAGATACGGCTATATTCTCCTATCCAAGCATAACCCAGTAATGCTGATGAAGTATATCTCCTATAATCTACCATGCTATTTTTTATCTAAAATTAGTCTACAGTGGACCAATTTGGCTGTAAATTAATTTTTATTTCAGCAATCTTATCTTTTGCAAAAGCCAAAGATATATATTTGATCGGCTTGAATGTCCATCTTTGTATTTCACAGTACCAGATTCTAATGGAGAGACCACTATATAAGACAGGGGATACATGCTCAAGAAGATGTTATTCACTAAATGCCAGGCAGTATATTATGCAAAATATGAAGAACAGAAGGTATTTCTATTCTCGTGTTATATTCTCATAAATACGCTTTTAATCTCCACCATTATCAGACAAGGGTTTATTTCCAAATATTTGTACAAAAAAAAGAAGATTCATGCTCAAAACAGTAGAACCTTGAAGAATCTTGAAAGAACTCCCCATTGGCCATAAAAATGTGGTCTCTCAAGCCATGTGGTCTTTGGTGACAGGTTCAATTACATTCAAATGTAGGACCTTCTGCCAGGAATATCTGGTCCATCAAGACGGCCAGGTGGTCTGTCCTGGCTGTGGTCTCACTGGTAGACGGGTTTCACTGTCCAATAATCATGCGACTAGAATATGGGTTCCATACTAGGAACTGATTCAATCAAACTCATGCTATAAACTGAGTCTGTGGTTACTGTAGCAATATTCAGGTGATTTATGGCATATCTGCCACATTGAGATCATCCAGGAAACACATGCTAGTATATCCTTAGCTTTTGCCTATTTTTGGGAGGGCGAGGCCAATATGTGATTTCATTGCATATGAGCAGTTAAAAGTATGCCCATTTAGTTATTGGTGAACGTGTTATTACGTTGGAAAGGCAGCTTCTGGGATCAGAATTATTATAGGAAAGGGTGATGCACAGGACATAATAAAAGTGTGAGTAAAGGCACTCTATAAATCAATATTTTCATGGTCTCAGCTTCCAAGTAAGGTTATAACAGCACAGACCCATCCAGTAGTAGATACTACAGATAACGACCTCACTAGTTCTAAAACTTCAATGTAGCAGCAAAATATTTTATGGCAAATTTGCAATAGGGTCTTCTGTGGCAGCAAAAAAACCCCAATTGAATGCATAGGGCTCCACGTGGGTCCATCTAATTTATGCTATGTGAGCCTATGTCGCACGTCACTTTTTATTTTTTCCCTTTGTCCCCATGTCACCTTTTATAAGACCTTGACGTCACTTTCTACAGTTTTTATAAAAGGCCACGTCGGATTTCTACAACTTTTAAAGTTGCCATGTCGCACTTCAATCCTATGCATGGACTTAGTATTAGGAGGTACATTTTATACATGTACTAAAGCAATGTATCTATTACATAGGTCCCTTTATTTTACAATCCGTTAAGACCGCATTGATTATAAGACTGCCTTTTTTTTACCCAAATTTCAATATTTTGTGTACTATTGAACCCTTAAGACCACCTGCAATATAAGACCACATCTGCATGGTCCCATTGGTGGTCTTAAAATACAGCGAACACTGTACCAATATAACACAACTCTCACAAGGTAATAAACATCGTGAAGTTTATTTCCACACCAAAACATTTAAGCAAGGGCAAACAGTTCATCAGAAAAAATAATTCCGCCTACCAGTATTTCCTTGGGTAAAAAAAAAAAGATTGACAACAACCCGGTACACCGAGGCATTTGACTGATTATATTTTCATGCAACTGTGCCCCCACAGTGTTCCTCCCCATATCAAGGTCAGGGCAATCATTCTGTGACAGATTATTGGAGTTCAGAACAATACAGCCGTTATTGGTGCTATACGTCTTCATTTCGCTTGGCACTTACTGTCCCCAATGCCACACACATCACTGCTAATTATCAAACTGATTATTTTGAGTCGTCGGGGGATTATAATATGGGCTCTGCTTATCATCTTGCTTTTTAACCGAATCTTTCACAATTTAACAACTGCACCATGGGCTAGTATTTATTTAAATATTCAGATACGTATTGATATAAAATCTGACATATGGTGGACTTGATAATTTATATAGCAATCCAGTTTTCTCACATATTAAATTACATCTTATGACACATTCATTCAGCATGGCTGTCAAAAGTTTTTATGCATGAAATTGAACACATGTTGAGGAATAAAATTTTTACTTTGTCAACCAAGTTTCCAAATACAACTGCATGTTACCGTAAATTTTATGACTTCGAAGTTGTTAAGGCCACATATGAATAACTCCCGTCTTATAATTGCATTAAAAATATATAAACCATATTTTAAGACCTGATAAAATTAAAAGACATATAAACATGAAGTTTTAATGTAGCTGAGACTGGATATTGGGATCTTTTCCTGAGCTTTCAGCCATCACTAGTCTTCTTCAGGGGTGGTGACATGGATTTCTTTCGGAATGCATGCTCCCAAAAGGCAGTAACCATGGTAGTCGATGGTGGCAAAACGAAAAAGGGTTAATCTACCTCTATAGAACTTCAACTGCAGATGAAGACAACTAATAATAGTTACATCTAGGTACTTTGAAGGTAACTTTAACATTAATAGGCACAAATTCCTAGTAAAATTATTAACCCACTATAGTGCTATTGAGAAAGTTTATTTCTTTGGATGAATTTTATATGTGCATGCTAAAACGCTACATGAAAATTTTTTTGTTTACACTGTGTGTCTGTAAAGTGAATCTAACGTGGACCTATCAAGTAAGTGTTGCATGCTGTGCTCAATACATACTGGTTTTACAGTGTACATGTATGCACATACTGCAGCAGCCTAGCAGTAGCACGGTGCCCCAAACATTCTGTCTGATTATCGAATTACCGGTACTAAGACCAGAAAAGCATAGCTTCTTTTTTAAGTAATGTATGTATTTAAATTCAATATCCATTGTTTAAAATTACAGAAAAAGATATATTGGTATATCAATTCACACAAAATTACAGAAAAAGATACATCGGTATATCGATTCACACAAACATGATGGGCATGTTCATAGCATAAAGGTACGTAGCATACCGGTAATTACTAATTTAACAACCCTGGTAATGTTGGATAACGAATGTGTCACCTTAGTGTTAAACTGTAGTCTGCAGTCATTCACATTAATAACAAACATATAAACAGAAATAATATAGCAGTACATCCATTGTTTTCTTGGCCTTACTACCAATACAATACACACATGTATACCTGGGATGTACATTTTACATCATCCGTTTAAATGATATACAATGTATTGTACATGGAAATCGTAACTGCTTGGCTATACACTCTGTATATGTATGATATCAAGTATTGGTAGACATTTTGCAACACACCACTCTTTGATAATTATGATATTGCTACAGTGACAACAGAATGGTTATTGATGTAGTGACAATGCTGAAGAAAATGAACCGGTGTGCAATGAACAGATCTGTCTGCATGCAGTAGACATAAGTACATGTATATAAATACACCACATTAATTCCTTGCATATGTTATAATATTGTAGTACGGTTCCAGGTAAAGCATGTTATTTATTATGCTTCACAAAATACAGTTCATTTTCTGTATATATCACAAAGACAATAATCCAGAAATATGCCATATTTACCAGTTTGATTGCAATATATACATACACTGCCAAAGGATGTATAAGTGCACTCAATGCCCTTATGGCAGAAGGCCTGATCAGAGCTTTCTAGCAGACTTCATTTGATCACTGTCAGTGGAGAGAGGGCGGGAAGACAAGACAGACGAAGTCGAAGTCGGGAGTCCACAGGAGTCTATCAGTCTGAGATCAATTAGCCTGGCAGCAGCTAGTGTCTGAAAACAATAAGGGAAAATAGAAGGATGGCATTAATAAATCCTGCAGCTGGGATAGGAACATGGTGTGAGAGTTTGGATGCTGCTCCAAATACACAAATTGAGTGCAAGGTTATTTTTATATGAAGGCCCTGTAAGTACATGTAGTATGACGTCTGTATGGAAATGCAATACACTGTTCAGATTTGTGCACAAATGATCTCTGGCCAAGCTGTGCGTAGCCAATGACGTAGCTGAAGGTGAAAGTGCCTCAGACAGGATTTAACTTTTGCGACACATCAGTCTCTAAAGAACGTGTTGTCTTACCGCCATTGAACAATGTACTACCCTGAAGTCTATTGAAGTACATCATTTTTTCTCACTGCATGTTTCATACCTCAACAGATTTCATTCATTTTTACTCAGCTTACAAAAGTCGTGTACTACTATTATTCATTAAAAATAACTGTCATGAATATGCATTGTAAATTAAGACACATACAACTTGTATGTAATTAAAAAGCACCCCCGGGAAAGCACCCTTCCAACCCCCCCCCCCCCCCCCCCTCAACAAAAGAGAAAAAAGCTCTGTGTGTTGGAATGATTGAAGATAATGCCAAAGCAGCCCACAAAACAGTTTAAAGTGCATCAGTTTGTATCCGGATGATCCAGAGGGAATACCACAAACACATCTCTTTGTATCTCTCCGACAACAGCAAACAGACTGATTTCTCAGGGGGCAAACTTATCTTTTGTCTCGCTCTTAACAAGCGCGAGGGATGGGTTCGCGGAAAGACACCGACAGCAGGATGAAAGGAGCGACCTGCAGTGCCAGGTTCATTAGAGACATCTCTAACACTTGGGATAATCTGGAGACCTGAGAGTGCCGGCTGGGCCAATGGAATGCTCAGAGACACTCGAAAACAAAACCACAGCCGAACTTTGGGATTCTTTTGTTTTATTTCCCCGAACTGATGAAGTTTTTACTACAGGAAAAATTTCAAACCTTCTGTTTTAACTAACAGGTGTGACCCTAGGTTGTAGTACTTAAATACTGATATCTGAAGTTCAGCTCATCATAACCATTCCTCTTGAGCAAATGAACCACATTTCTTGTACATCGGTGCAGGCAAGACCATCAGGATACAGAAATATATAGCTTGGGTTACTTTTATTACATACCTGGATTACTTATCATACAGTGGCGTTAAGACCTTATTAAAATGGTCAAATTCAAGGTTGTGTATTTTTGATGCCTCGTATCTTGTAAAGGAGCAGAGTTAGGCCATGCATCACTGTTAAACACTAATAAAAAGTCATGTTGAGGGAGTCTAACAGTACGATTTTCTTTATCTTGAATGACCTTGAAAGGTAAATGTCAAGGTCACTCCGATCTTATCTGATTACTAATATATTGCATAAAGGAGTCGAGTTAGGCCATGTTACCGACTTACTGTTTAAAGGCAATAGCATGAATAGGAAGTCATGTGAGGAGTCCAACGGCAGCATTAGCTTTGACAACGTACTAGTAAATAATTTATACTGGTAATAATGTTAATCAACACATATACTGGTATACCAAACCAAAGATTGTAGAATGGGAAGACCATACAAATTTATATGTTGCTTAAATATATAATGTGGAATTTATGACTTGACTATTTCCAACCATTTCCTTATTGATTTTCAGTACATGTAAATGTATTGAGTTTTGACGTCAATTCTTGGAGGGGGGGGGGTAATCATGGTAATAAAGTTTGTCCCAGAGCGTGACATCTGTGGATGATGGATTCAAATAGTCAAGGCTATGTAGGATTCATCCAGGCTTGGTATTGCCAATAGTCAATCTTTAACTTGTCTGCCCTGTTATGGCCAACTCCATTACATCCAACGCAAGGGATCAGACACCCAAGGGAAATCGCTAGGCTCCACGGGAAACCCTCAGGAGAAACATTTTAGTTAGAATCGGTCCCTAAAATAGTGTGCGGGTGCAACTCTCCAAGGCGTGATGCGACTGCAGTATTCTGCAGGCCAATACAAGTATGCCTACAGAAGACGTTCCATGGAGAAACATCCCTGTTGGCTGTTATTGTTTACGAGTACATTGTACTTGGCCTCAGTTGCCCTGGCAGAGTGAGTGCCTTTTTCGCTTCTACACCACAAGGTCACTTCCTGTTGGGATGGTAACTTGGTGCATTATATATGGCTTTTGTTTTGACTGCATGTACAAACTTCTAGCATAATTCACATGTGCAAGTATATCATGTAAAACTTAGATAATGTTAAGCTAATTTCTACTATATAACGTACCCATCTCCCTCCAACAAGGCCACCTTATTTGACATGAAACTGTGGCCGCATTAGAAAGGTGGCATTTGGTGAGAGGGAGAAGTAAATGCATTGAGAGCAGCTAAACTGCAAATATTTGCACTTCCTGTGATACCACTAACACTTGAAAATTTAGTATCTTTTACACATGCAGGTATTTTATGTCACAAAATTAATGCATGAATATTCAGTTAAATATGAAATCCAGGCCTCAGGCAAAGCTCAGAGTTACCCACATTTCTTTGCTGCGTTTCTGATAGATTTCAAGGTAGTTTATTTTGTCATAAAGTTGCTGACAACATTGTTTACATGTATGCAACCACTGCCAACCAGTGAATGAGAGTCTTCATCTTCAGGTTCACAAAATTCATGTTGTTTTTCAAATTAAACAGAGTTGCACCAAGACTACAAAATTTGTACACAGGGAGAAAGAATGGATAGGTTTAAAATATATAGGCCGTCTTACTACCGGGAACCCCCTTACAGAAGCCCATCCATAAATACGCCCATGGGCGTATTTTAGGGAAACGCGCCACAAAATACGCCCAGGGCATATTTTATAGAAGTTTGTCTCATACTGTAGCAGGAGCAACAGTAGATATAGAACAGCTGCAAATAACGAGACATTTCACTACCCCTGAAAATACGTATTTAATGGCCGAACTTTGTTTAAAAAATGACTTCCCCCATTTATAAGCCCAGGGCTTATTTACGGGGGTTCCCGGTAAGTAATTTTTGCTTACAATACCTACATGTATGACAAATTCACCCCCCAGAGTGAGAATTTAGGGGTTGATGCACAAAAAGAAAATCTCACTCAGCCGGGGTCAAACCATTCGGTAAATATGACTTAAGTTTATCAGTATAAGGTCAATTGGTTTCTCCTCTCGGGGGGGGATGCAGCCGAGGTTCGTCACAACGTACTGTCTGCCCGTCTCCCCAGTGCTAAGATGGCCATCAATAACGGACCAATGACTGGGCTCAGTAATAAAGTTTTAGCTCCTCAGAGCCGTCTGTCGGAGACAGGCTGCTTGGATTACTGCTGAAAGTGGTCGACCGGGTATTTCCGGTGAAGCTGCCTACTTTGCAAGGACCTACATGTATTGACCATTGGTCCACTGGGCATCAGGACCAGAAACGTTAAACTCAAGCTTTAGATTGTGTCTCTTAGCCATCAAGCCAGATTACTCAATTAATTTAGGTCATACTAATAATGTGTTTGCTGCACAACAGATGACCATGAATAAAAGTACTCATATGGACTCATATAGAACTGGCCTACTAAACATGCTAAATGTGACTATACTCTGTGAAAGAGTACCTGTTAGAATTTTTTAATGTACATACAGTATTAAATTTAAAATTTGCTGCTATAGTGTTGTGCATCTTTTATATTTTACCTTCCTTTTCTCACTTATAAACCATGAATATTTGACTTTGAGCAGGCTTTAGAAGTACAAATGCAAAGGAGATGAGTCATTTGAAGATGTCAATTGGTGTCTCCCCTCATCAAAACCCTGAGCACCACTGTTGCAGCATTTTTGACATTGTATCATCAGCATTACAAACTCAAATTGCAAGCCACACCCCAGCTTTGGTCAGCATAGTTGGAATATAGGTCATACAAAGTTAAGGCTGCAGCCTGCAAGCTAGTCTTACCTACAATGTAGAAACAGATTTTGCTGGCAACAGGCAAAGTTTGCCTACTAGTAATGTGCTATGGACTTTCAAAATAGCACCATAAACAGATAGAAATGTCCTGCCCTTGACAGATATGGAGAAACAAACGGGACCATTCCAGTTTCATCTGGTTTTTACTGGACAAGGAAATGACAATTTTGGATCTCACCAAGAGCAACCATGGGCAATAAATTTAATGGGAACGGTTCAACCCACTCCAGTGCTATGGCTTTGCCCTGCTTTGACACCACCAATATATCACTGCGGCAGTTCATATTATTTAGCCATGAACGGGAGGCTAAAGAATCCAGAGTTACCGCCCGGTGCCAGTTTACCCACCAGGAGAAATCAAGATAAAAAGTCTCTCTGATTCCTATCGATTTCCTCAAGACTGTGGCCTTGCACGGCCACTCTTTAAGCAAGTGGCGAGGTGGCATGATCCAACAGACGGGACAGCAAGACAAACTCCACGAAGACCTGTTAAGTAGACACAGACCCCCAACAGACTGAACTATGGAATATCTGAAGAGGGTTCCGATACGCAATAATAACAAGTTGGATTCCCTGCCAAGCGAGAACCAATCCGTCTGCGGCTAGTTTTCAGCGAATATAGCACAAGGCCTTCACTGTCTTTTTTTTTTTCACATGCCAGCAGATCCATCAACCTCAAGGGGAATACTAATATATGAATCAATCATCATCATATGTCATCAACCCTTTCCAAGAATCACTGGCATGAAAACATTCTCCAGAACACACCGCCCATTGGCAACAACCGCGCAAGACGGAAGTGCAGAAAGTTCACGAATTATAAACATATCTTTCAGGCTGAAAAACATAAACCTTACCCTATTTTTAAGCCAGTAAAGTTATAAACTTTAAGCTAAGAGTAGCAGTATAAAAAGCCTGGCATGTCATAATGTCAATTAATTACATGTTAAGTAATAAGTAAACAGTCTGTTTACTGTAAATTTGTAAAAGCTTAAGTAGTAGCAATTAATAACATGGCAAAGCAGCATAAATACCTTTTTCAGTAGAAAATCATACAGTAATATATGAAAGAGTTCCTCGTGCACTACCAAATATGAAGACTGCCACAGAGATGCAAGAGTTATGAACATAAAGTTACGCAATTTACCTGTTGTCTGAATTGAATGCTTCCCTTGGTGGTGTCTCATACGGCAAATGAGGGGATGGAAGATGAGGGTAGCCCGTATCCATGGCAGCAGAAGGCGGAGAAACTGGTGGGTCCAGATCAAATGGGGTCTGAGCAATT
>JAAUYG010045666.1_pt1 | contig 11715 bp, 10 predicted proteins | sample 7278091 | NCBI WGS metagenome assembly JAAUYG01 (sample SAMN14350201, study PRJNA611818) | marine sediment metagenome | isolation source: surface marine sediment (0.6m) | place: French Polynesia: Moorea | collected 2018-08 | reverse complement strand
GGTTTTGGCTGGGGGAGGGGCTAAAATTCTATTTACATTGGCGGCAAAATTTTGGCTTTATTAAACGTATTTGTTTTCCCCTTGCCCAACCCCCCCCAACCCCCCCCCCCCCCCCCCCAATACTCTCCCCCCAGGGTGGTTGACAGTGGCCACTAGGCGACCATCCCCACGGTATGCTAGGCTATTTTCTTCCCGTTGAGAGGCAAAATGATGTGGCAACAACACAGCATACTAATGGCTCTTAATTGTGGCCGACTCTCAATGGCATCTCCCTGTCGGGCCTAGCCCGGGATATGCTCCGAACTAATCAGGGTCTGGCGAGTGCTCGCAAATCAAATCACAGGCAATCAGCCACCGATGGCTTTTTGGCTGCTCACGGCCTTATTTGGTCTATTTGCACAATCTGCTGAGGAAAGCCAAAAGCCAGAGACCGAAAAACAGGTGAAGGGCGAACTGGGGTGGGAGGTGGCTAAGAGGGGGTATAGGGGTGGGGGTGTGGGGTATTGGGTGCCAATGGAGGGGCTAGAACGATGAGACATGTCAAAGAATTTTTACTAGGACAGCGTTTTCAGAGTCCCACTGGAGTAAACAGCAACAAAAGAACCCTCTGATACTACATGCCTCAGAATGGATGACAAAATAAAAACATTTCAACTTTCAGGTAGCAATAAATAAATGCCATAGCTCTTTCAGGATGCTTAAATGTACAATGTATACTATATAAATGCATGTACATGTACATGTATATATTCCTTTTTCCAGGTACAGTGTACCTCAGGGCACAAGCAGCCCTAAAAATATGTAGCATTCTAATTAAACATACTGACTGTAGCTAGACCCTTCAGCACTTGGATCAACATAAGGTGAGAGGGAAAAATACATTCATTCATAGTGCTTGCTGCCAAGAATGTGTCCTTTATAGAGGGGTGTCCTCTCTAGAGAGTGTCCTTTAAGAAAGGGACCATAAGCATGATAAGTGATTGACCCGATTCAAGTCAATGGCAACCTTTCTAGATCCTATCGCTGACAGGCAGAAACCCAGGACTGAAGAAATTTTCCAGTTTTTTTTTTCAAATAATCCCTAGGGGTATTTTATGCGGCAGAACCATAGTTGCATACATGTCCCCATGTTTATATCGAGGTGACTCGGCTTAGAATACGGCAACAAGGTACTTACAGCTAAATGAAGCTGGCCAAGACACAACACCTTGATCTGGTGAATCAATCCAAACTTTATTTCACTAGTACCTGCGAGGAAAATACTAACTCCATCTATCTGGTGCATACTATGCGCATATATAGAAACAGGTTTAGAAAAAAAAAACACGTAGCCCAATCTGCTGGAAAGCCATGTTCTGACAAATGAAATTTTCACATATGGCCCTATGGGAGAACTGTAGGGTTAGATAGGTGGGGTTGGAGGGGGGGGGGGGGGGTACCCTTCAAACTTTTTTTTTAAGTCCAACACATGGAAAAGACAATGCCGGTGTCATGGAGATCACTGAACTTAAATTTTGTGGGCTTACACTTTGTGGGCTTTCTCCAGGATCCCGCGATCGCGAATTTCAACTGGAGCGTAGGAGCGCAGAATTGCCCAATTTGGCACAGAAAATCAGACAAAAGCTGACTTTCTGTGGGATTGGGGAAATATATTTTCTAAATGCAGAATTTCCATTTTCTTAAACGCAGAATTCTGGCCAGTCTGTTTACAGCACCATTGCAGTTTTTGAGTACAAAATTTGCATTTTCTGAGTGCAGAATTTCCATTTTGATCGCAGAATTTTGATTTCTCAGCATGGAATTTGACATATGATATTTATGTGATTTATGCAGCTTTTTGACATATGATATTTATGTGATTTATGCAGCTTTTAATTCTAAAGTCACATAATGGACTTATATGCTTACTGATCGATGCACTGCTTTACCATTCCATATTATGGTACTACAGTACTCCCCCTCTAATAAGGACACCCCTTCTGCCATATAATTCTGTCCTCGTTAGAGAGGTGTCCTTTGGTGAGAGGGAAGATTAAAGGCATTCATAGTACATGCCGCCAAATAATTCTGTCCTTATTAGAGAGGTGTCCTTTGGCGAGTGTCCTTTAAGAGAGGGACCACTGTATTTGTAACAGATTTCTGAATATTAAAAGAGAGTTTCTTAGTAAAGTACTGTGGAAAAAGCCCAACCCAGGCACGGATGAGGCACCTGATTGCTTCGGTAACAAAAATTTAAAGATGTTAAGTGTCACCACCCTTTACTGGGCCCTAACCTGGGGTCGGTTGAGTGGTCACATGAGCTTCTAGGTTCCCCCCAGTGCCAGAGAAAACCAATATTTCTCTGGGAAAGAGCTGGGTAGTGGGTTCTTAGCACCCTGAAGTCCTTTCAAACAACAATCCCATACTTTGGGTGTCTCTCTGCAGTGGAGTTTAGGAGGACTAACACTGGCTGGCCTTGGGTTTGGCTACAAGTTGAGTCCCCAGCTCTCAAGGGAGGACCTATAGGCTGGCCAGGGCAGCCCACTTGCAGATCATTCATCGGCATTCCCACCACAGATCAATAAAGTCTCCCTGTTGGTGATGGGAAGAATGGACCCCCCTCCCCCATCCCTCTGTCCCTAGCCCCAGTCCCAGCCTACACTTCCTCCCCCCAATTTCCCATTGTCCTCCTGTCATCTGCGGCAATATCCTGCCATCCCAACACTCCTATTGCTTAGCTGAAATATGACCCATATTTCACAAATTTCACAATCAAATCTTGTCCCAATCTCCTGCTATGATCTTCATTTTGTCTGCTAGGCCGAGAGCTGTTTTTTTCTCTCTCTCTCCCTCTTGGTGCTCTTTCTTTCCCCTGGTATAATATCCCCAGTCCTTTCCCCGGCAATTCTTCTGGGGCACATAAACCGGGCATTCCCTGTTTCAGGCCTCACTGAGTTGCCGGGCAGCACAGCACCGGCGTCCAGACTGAACAACCTCCACCCCACCCCCCCATCCCAACCCCCACCCATCAAAAAAAAAAATATCTGTTCAGCATATCATGTACGGTCGCGTCTTTCTTTCCATCCTCCTCCAAATAAAAAAAAAAGAAAGATATGTGGGCAATGAAGCAAGTTTTCTGAGCTCAATCAATGCGTGTATTTTTCATAATCAGCAGCGGTAATTACCAAGAGGATTATAAAATCCCTCCTCCCCGTCCCCTTTGAAGATGAATGCCTGGCCTGCCCCATAGAAGGCCGGACGAGTTTGAAGTCGTGTATCTCATTTATGCCTGGTCAGCTTGCCCATGGCAGTCGCTGAGACCTCGGAGGGTGACCCACACAGAGTCCCCGAGAGGGAGAGAGAGGCCTATAAAAGGGAGTGCCACCTATCTCCCTCCATGCCCCACTGAGTCCGGGAGTCAAAAAACACCACCAATAGGGTCAGGGGGCTTCCGTCGGGTATGGGATGGTGGCCTCAAAGTTTGATCACCATCCACGTGGAAAGTAACGACAAGATGGAGAAACCAGGGTCAGTCACTGGCTGCTAGTCTCCACCACATCTCAGGAGGCTAAATTCAAACTGACATCGAACGGAGTTTTCTTTTACATGCCGCTGCCGTTGTCTGTAGCTTTTTATAGCAAATTGTCAAAGAAAATCTCTACAGAGTAGTTTATGATGTTTCGACAGCATTCTAACAATAGTTATCATAAGCATCATTATAAGTTGTCAACAGCTCAATGATCTACATTTTAACTGTTTGACTATGATTTGAGATATATGATTTTTTTTTTGATTTGTCACAAATCACAATGCACAAATCACAATGATTGTGATTATGGCCTGGTTTAGCCAGGCCATAAGCATGAAAGGGGCCTCAACCGAACACTTCATTCTACTACACATGCTACAAGAGGCAATATGTGATGTACCGGTAGCTCCAATTTGAGATGAATCAAATAACCCGAGTCCCAACCTAACTTGAACAAATGAAACACAGCCACAAATTGGCCCGCAACCCTCAACAACAGCTCTGAACACCTCGCGGACTTCCATGCCAAGTTCTTGTGGCCCAGTTGACACTGGGAGAACATGGAGTGTTGCTCTGACCCCCATCCAGGACAATGTTTGCCACACCATCCCCAGAGACAACAGCTATAGAGAGCAATCTAAACTTGACAGTCGGTAGCACGCAACACCAAGAGGCATCCCGGAACAGTGGCTGGCACACATACAGCCACAATGTTTAAAGCATTAATTTAAGGGGGACCAACATTCAATGTTCCATTAAGTACTGATCCAGTAGGTTAGTTTGCTGCAGCAAGTGCATTTTACTAAGAACACCATGGTAATAAAGATGACATGTTCACACCAGAACTAAAGAATTGCTTCACGCCGATATATTCTTGTCATAAATGTTGGTAGGAACATGTCAATTCGCTGGCTAATTTTGCTAAGCAGCGTGTGGGGCAATCAGGAGGAGACAGGAGTGCCTATACAATCCAAAACGAATTGTCCGACTCCTCATCACTGCACTGCCAGGCTAACACACCATATGCAATTGCTTAGACTCGGATAAGATTAAAGTAGTTTCCACATGCCTAATACCTAAATCTGATGATTTGACAGAAACATTCCTAACAACTTCGCACACATTTTGATATTAGTCACTTGAAAAGATTACAATATGAGAATTCTAGAGGGAGTTGAAAAACTGTGTGACAAAGGCTTTTTTCTGCTATCTAAATTTAATCTGTAACCTTATATGTATTTGGATGTTCCATTCAGATGTTCAGTTCCTATCTAACCTGTAAAGATGCAGGTCTGGTTTTGTGATAAAGAAATGACATGTGCTGAGATTGCAGTTCAACAAATGCCAAGAGCAAAATATAATGTTCAAGATCACACTGCTCAGGGAAATCATTGACAATGCGGTGACAGAAGCGATATCGCCGGTAGCTGCTGGTCCAGGGGTGATCGCACTTAACGTAGAATGAGAACAATTCGCAGCAGCATGGCCTGATTACAGATTCAGACTTCCTGGATCACTGCAAGATAGACAAATGACAGGAAAATTGGGCAGACACACAAATCTAATGCTGTGGCCAGCACGGCTGCCCTCATACATTCAATACATGTACCAACAACCCACAGCAAGCAGTCAGGACATGTGATTGCCTCTGTTCAAAGTGTCTCCCCTCGCCGGTCGTCGCAAGTCTTTGCCAGTGGCTGCGGGACAATCTCATCCCTTTGCACATCACTCTCTCATTTTTAATCAGGGTGTCTGTGGCTCCCCCAGCTTTTATCGCTAAGAAAGATCATCATCGTTGGCACAATTCATCACGGGGTCCACCAATAAAAACACGACAATGCGATCCCGACATGGCGAGATGGGGCTGTATTACAGCAAACCGGAAAGGCTATAAAAATGAATATTATGATTAATGTTATTAGGGGAGCAGAGCCCTTGTGTGACAGAGCTGGTAGAGCCAGGGGGAGACTAAGGACAAGGATGGCACACTTGGACGTAATCAGGATTAATGCGGAGTAGCTGGATGCCTGGTTGGGGTAGCAAGGAACCCAGCATGTTGGAACTAGGGAGTCCTGGTAAGGGGAAGGCAGGCACCCCGGGGACAAACACATCGGCTCTCCTAGCACCCGCTACTTCTCTCTCCTAACAAACCTAATCAGATAATGCTTCCCATTGTCCCTGGGAGTGATCACTAAATTCAAACAGCACTATAAAGCCACGATGACGGGGGTGGGAGTGGGGGGGGGAGACAGAGCAGAAAAGGGCAGCAGTATACTGGGTTCCCGTGACACACCACGGCGACGATCTTGGGGATCTCAGCTATCATAAAATTCATTTCGTGATTTTTATGATTGTCTTGCAGTATGTGGGCGCTTTCAGTTCGTTTTGTATGTATGGCCATTACAGTGTTTTCTGTACGACCTGACAGATTATCTCTTTCTAATTAGCATTAATGTTCTCCCGGCAGGGCCATCATTATTTACCCGGACACCTGCTCTGCCGTCAACCCCACCACTCCCCCATTTCCTCGGGCTGCCATAAACGTCGGCATTCTGGAAACATTAATCACAAAGTCGGCCTGGGGAGGCCACTGGCAACAACAACCAACAAGTTCTGGCTCCTTGTGTCACCAAAATGTCACAAAAGTAACTGTCAATCCATGATAAGTCAATTTCCTTACTTATTATTTACCGCAGTAAGACAGAAAACGGTCTGGCACAAGGACCAGTCCAGATGGTTGGAAGCTTTCCATTGAGGCTGCTGCGGGCCTCCCAGAATTCACCGCTACATGTATTATAGCATTGGCTAATGGGCAAAACGTTAACTGAGTGAATCTGCACGGTATTGGTTATAACGTAGGAAGGAGCAAGCGATGAACTGGACAAGAGCTAATTATAAACTTCAAACCGGAATTGCCTTCCCAAGTAACATACAAAGTGCCACGGAGGTCAACTGCTTTATTTCAGATGCCTTATAATTTGTATTTGACGGTGAAAGTCCCTGGAAAACAGGCAAGGGAAGAATGTGGTAGGTATGCCACACGGGACAAAACCTTGCCAAGAAAAGTGAAATAGCAGCCGGGTTAATTTGCGTCGACCAGTCAATCCTTCACAAGCGCTGCCAGTCAAGACCCTTTTCAGCGGGTCCAGCACCAACAGGCTGTAATTGCCCTCTTTCTGTTTCCCAGGTCTGTAATTGTGCCAAATGCCACAAAGAAAAACTCGTAAAAATCAAACGTCTTCATATCTGTCATCGGGCCTTTTCTCAATGTTCACCTGTCCAGCGCAGGGCACGCATGCGTCCCCCAGCTAGGTCACAATGGCGATTTCATGCCCTCTAAGTCTCTATGCGCGCTGGCCAGCACCCGGGGAAGAATGTCCATAAGTCATCAGGGACACGCCAAGTCTCTTATTATGGCTGAGGGGACAATGAGCGCCTGGCCTGGCCCACAGTCACTGACTGTGTTTGTTCTTCCCTCAATGTCTCCATTCCTAAGCCAAGAACTACTTATCTTCGGCAAACACGGGGTCCCAGGTGGCTGCTTTCCAGCATTTTTTTTTCTCTTTCTTTCCCCCGCCGCCATCCCACCGAACCATGATTTACAGTCTCAAATATCCAATTGTCGACTGCATCTATTCATTACTGTCAGATTTGCAAGGCCCAGCATAGCAGGCTAGCCAGTGCTGGAATTTCATCATTAATGACAAAATTGAATGTATTTTTATGCACATTAATCTTACGGGATGAATATTTTTTTCTAGGCCTATCAAAACCTTACCAGAATGTCTCCCTGATCACAATCAGTTCAGATCAGGAAGACTAAAGGTATTAGCATTTCCAGGTAGCAACAGATGATTTTTGAGAGAAATGTCAACTGTGGCAAACCCATCTTTCTTCATATCATATTTAATGCACCACAAATCCCTCACTTTTTTAGATCCACATTGACAAAATCCAGTTGCAAGTGCGTGCAGTGTTGGTTCTGCTTCAAAATGTTCAAAGGCAAAAGATATATACCGTATGTCTTTTCAACTTCTCAGTATTAAGTATTTACTGCAAAAGTGAAAATGTTCGTGTGGAATTTAATTTCGCATTTTTTTTAAATTGCAAAATTTAATTCTCACGAAAGTGCCTATATCCTAGTATCTACAAGTAGAATTTTAATTCCCACGAATATGTAGCTGGCCCAAAAACACGAACATTAATTCCTGCGAACTTAAATGGATTTACAGTACTTTCTTGATGATTTAGGATATTTCTGTCATTTTATTTAAGTTATGGCATAACAGTTGGTCAAAAAATATCAGTCTTGTTGGTCCATACATGATCATGTTGTTTGGGGCAGAAATCAGTTAGTGCCAGTTGCACTTCTAGACCTGTAGTGAACTGTGCATGTGTTTGCCGGTAGCTTGACATTTTTTATCTGTTGATTGCCCTGCTAAGAGATCGGTCCAACAAGAAAGACCGCTGGTCCTGGGGGGCAGCAGAGTAGTCTTTATACAAAGATTTTGGTTTGTATACATGTACAGTAGTCCCTCTATTTTACAACCCTCTATTTTAAGACCACCCTTGATTATACGACTGCTTGATTTGGTCCCAAAGGGCAATTTTCTGTGTTAAATGACCTTTATTTTAAGACCACCTGTAATATAAGACCACATTTTCCTGTTCCCATGGGTGGTCTTAAAATAGAGGGACCACTGTACAACCTAAATGTACTCTGCAACAATGTATCTTCGAGCTCCACTTTGAACAGCTCTTTGGTCAAGAGTAATAAGATGCCAGCTTCAAAGGGATACGTCTGGAGTACGAAAATGCCGTGATGCTATTGACCACTTTAAGTAGCCCTCATAGGCTCATACATGCAGAAGCAGAGATTGTTTCACTTGTAAGTTTCTTTATAAGACATAAGCATGATAAGGGCATAAAATATGGTCAGGTTACTCAAGTTCAATCTAGAGAGGACTCCAGATACAATATATATGACTTCCTATTAGTGTTTGAGTAAAGAAGCCTGATGCTGGGGGTTGTGTTGAATTCCTTGACTGGGCTGGAGTTCTAGCAATAATCAGGCCAGAACACAGCTTTTCCAAGTGCTGGATATGCATTTCCTGAGCATAGGCTTTCCATTTTCTGAGTACAGAATTTCCATTTTCTGAGCGCAGAATTCTAGGGTGAGGTGATGGGATCTGTACCTCGGCTCATATATGGACAAGATTTACCATGGCTTCATACCTGGAATAACTACTACATGTAACATAATTGTTACATCTAGTGACAACTCATTCAGGACACACTGAAACTGAATGGAGAAGGTAAAATTATTCTGATCTAAGAATTTGAAAGTATATTCATTAATGTTTGCGGGGATTAATGTTTAAATTTTTGACACAAAACCATGTTCGCGGGGATTAATTTTTTGTGGTTAGCCCAGGACACTTGTTAACTATCTAGGTGCATGAATTATGTTTGCTTGCATTTATTTTTGCAATTTGAAGATGGTCGCGAATTTCTCCAAATAAATCCCTCGCAAACATTAATGAATTTAGTATATTATCCCAGTGAAAATAGTGGTAAAAAGTGCTAGTACCTAGATTTATATCCCAGTACAATGTACTTAGTATTACATTTGGTGTTTCTGTAAATTCTTCTATGCATATCATCTAACATCATATCAATCAATGTTTTATTCAGTTCTAGCATAGGCCATATCTTTAATATTCTACTTCTGTAGTCATGCTAAGGGCTAACACTAACTTATGTGTCATTGACATAGCTTGAGCGCATGCAACTTGCTTGGTGAAGTGTGCTATTCAAATGTGTCCAGATAAACAAATGTATACCACATCATCAACTAGAAGCTATTAGCTAGAATTCAAGATCTGGCTTCCCACTGTTAGATATTCTAATGTACGACTGCAGCATGAATAGCTGATTCTAGACAGTTGAAATTGGTGGGTGTTGCTACTACTAGCACTTCAGCAAATACATTTAGTGTAAAACACGTCATTTTTTGTATAATTTAAGTTTCACAGTGTGTTGATTGTACTGTTTTCATTCTTCACGCCACTTTTAATTTATGTTTTCACCCTAAGACTTAAACACTGGATGCAGCAAGACTCAAGCTAACAACATGAAGAACATGAATTATCACTTATTACTTACCACTAGCATTTGACATGTTTGATCTTCTTACATTTTTTTTGCATTTTTAAATGTATTTAGTTTACAGCATCTGGCTTACTTGTTCTTCTGTTAGCTGTACGACATTTAACATTACAGATTTATTAATGGTGTCCACTGAACATATCCTATTACCCAACTAATCCCAGGTGACAGGTCAAGGTCATCAAGCAGACAAACAATTATAAGAAGTGACCGCAACAACTACAACTACCGGTACTGTTATTATTAATAGCTCAAGTTTATATAGAACCAATACATGGAAACAGGATACACCATTTACAGATTCTGTACAGCAGCCCTGGGACAAAAAAAATTGTAAAAATTGTTTGCATAATTCAATTCCAGGCTTACTTAAATGTGCGGAAAAAGTAGGCCACCACTTACTCACAGCATCCTCTTGCTGTGGCCGAGTACCATGACACCCATAGTTACTAAACTAACAGTTACAATAATTTCTTGTTTATACTAGTATTATGCACAACTATTATACAGTGGAGAATTAAGACTAAACGTGGGATTATCAGCTTATAAAATTATGTTGATCATGAGATGGTCTTATAGTACTTGAACAGGTACTGCAGAGAAGTGGTCTCACTGGTCTTTATTGAAAGTCGGGTTAGCAAACTCATTTAGCAAAATGAGTTTCCATTGTAAATGCTCAACATATCCACCTCATCCCCAAGACTTCACATCTGAGGTCCAGATAATGTATTAGTGGCTAAATGTTTGTGAAAGATATTTCATTTTCAAATTTAGGTGTGAAAATGTATCGGTAGCAGATACATATCCAGGGCCAAGCCCTCGTTTTTTCATTACCTCGGCCTCTCTCTGTGTCCTTAATGATGCTGTGATATTCTTCAGCTTCATCATCACTTGAACTGGATGTCTCAGCTGAAGCTTCAGCACTAGGTCTGCTTGTACTGGTGAAAAGGGCACGTGACACCACACCATTCGACCATGACTTTAATGTCCTTGTGTAACTGCCAACACAGGGAGCATCTGAAAAAGAAGCCGATGTGAAATTGTGAACAAATTGGAAACACATACTATTACTCATAATCAAAAGTACATTGTGTTTCTTCTTACTGCTGTAATTTCGCAGCTCACATTCTACTTTGTTCAAGGCCCCATAATCTTTTATTCTTAACATGTAGAACATTGGATGATTAGCCTCAAACAGATCATTTTTGTGTGATCAGTTGCCTACACAGATCATATCACAACTTTCAAATAAAGTTATGGACAATAAACCTTCTCATGTCAAGACACAGTTTGAGTACAATACGGCTACAAGTTCATGAAATTACAAGATTAGTATATAACAAATAGCAGTTTGGTTGGATAACAAATTTGGCTGATGATCATGCCAGTGTGTAATGATTTCGATAAATGTATGTAGCCCCACTAGCCCCGCGGGCAGAAGCCAACATTTCATTCTAGCTGTACGGTGACCCAAGGGCACCGTGTTCTATTTCTGTATCTGTATCGATGATAGCGGACATGACAGTGAGCTCGGCAGTCTATAAAAGTCGAGCTCCAGACAGACTCGGAGAGACGGGCCAGGGATCCCGATGTGAACGGCAGCAGGGACGGTTGACGGACGTGTGTCCACGATAACACGTGGTGAGGCCCGTTCTCCCTGACAGTCAGACGGACTGCATGACAGTACTGTACGGACACTGGACGGGTGATAATACAGTTCCAATAGCGTGTGTATTATTCTCTCCAGCGTATATTTTACCAGTTTATAGCATTTTGTCTAGTGTGTCAGCCTAGGGCAGGTATGATAGTCGCCTGGGTTTTCCAGGACTATTTCTGCAGGTGTTTAGTAAGGCCAGGACTGGGCAGGTTTCTGCTATTCAACTATACTCATCATATGTGTGTAAATAAAGTAGATGTTTAGACTTATTTATCTAAGTGACATTTGGTGATTTCTCTCACCAAGCAGATCCCTATTTCTCTGTATTCTTCATCTATAGCTCTCATCTGTTCGCTATCAGCTGTTTTCCACACCGGTACTG
>JAAUYG010014907.1_pt1 | contig 11716 bp, 10 predicted proteins | sample 7278091 | NCBI WGS metagenome assembly JAAUYG01 (sample SAMN14350201, study PRJNA611818) | marine sediment metagenome | isolation source: surface marine sediment (0.6m) | place: French Polynesia: Moorea | collected 2018-08 | reverse complement strand
AGTTGATTGACTCGCGCCGCTAATTGGGAATAGGTTAAACGTTGCGAACGGTACACTACAGCTTCTTTATCCCGAAACACCTGGGCACTTCTCGACAAAAAGCTTTGGGGGGAGAGAAAGCGGTAAAAAACTTCACTTGATAGCATTGCTGTACTTTCCTATTACTTGACCCCGTGTGCAACTTTTTTTTAGGGATTGATTTTAGTAGCTTTCAAAAAGAGGATTTTGTTAAAGATAAACTGAGTTTCTTATTCTCTTGCAGAAAATTGCACACCGCGTTACTTTTATCATCATTTAACTCCCTTAAGTTGCTTAAATTCTATTCTTTTATCTTTTCTTAAATCGAACAGGATTTATTCGACTTTTGGCAAACAGTATGAAGACTCAAGATAATCCCAAGGCACCAGGATTGATTAATCCCTTGGGGTCGAGCGATTGTTTGATCGCTTGGATAAGCTTGGCACTCGCAGGATCGAGTCTTTCTCGATAAGCATAGAACCTGCCGAGCTGAAAATGGGTTGCGCCATTGGCATCCATTAACTCGGTCACTTCTTTTTTCAATTGGGTCACTTTTTCCCGTGCTGCGGGGTTTGGGGCAAAAGTTTTTAGATGTTTGAGGTAACTTTTAGGCAAACGTCGCTGATGAAAGCTCTGTAATTGATCGGGCCAATAAAATACAGGTTCGATCAAAAATCCATTGGTACCGGCGGCGGTCATCAGATAACCCACCAAGATTTGATAGGCTTCCATTTCCGTTTTTCTGGCAGCAAAAAAATCTAGTAACTGTTGATAAACGGCAGATGCTTGAGAATAACGAAACACGCCATGTACTGGTACCCAGCGTTCCCCTTCTGGCCCTACCATAGACGTTGGTGGAGTAAAAGGATTGGAGCGGATTACGACTGGAATGGTGTTTTCGATTTCCTTGCCTGAGTCGCTGACAAGATCTTTTAACGCGTCCGACTTTTGTTTTAACGCTGGCTCAGACTCGGCCTCAACAACGCAGTGAAGTGAATAATTAACCTGGTCGAGAAACTTGCGACCCGCCTTGGCGATTTTGGTCCCGGTCTTAACCATCTCTGTCAAACTTTCACTTTGTTTTAATACTTTGCCAAACTTTGACAAATCATCGGTCAATGACGTACGTTTCATACGTTGCTGTTGTAACACCGGGTCAAAAGCAACACATTCACTCACCAGCGCAGCACGCTGAATTTTACCCACCACGTTAAACAAAACGTCAAAATGCTCAAAAGCAAAGGAAAATCCCCGATAATATTTGGGAACCGGTACCAGCCGTAAACAGATTTCTGACTTGATACCCAAAGCGCCACAGTCTCCAGTGAGTAATCCACAAAGGTCGGGGCCAAAAAATCGTATAGCTTGTTGCTCACCTTTTAGATAACAACCAGTATGTAAGGTTTCGCCATCAGCAACAATCGCTTTAATTCCCAATACACTCTCGGCGCTTATCCCTGAATCTGCCGAGCCAAAAAATAAGCAGTTTTGTGAAATACCAGCGCCGATGGTCGCTTCTAACCCAGACAAGGTTCCCCAGAAAGGCGTTCGTAGGTTCAGTGGTTTAAGAGATTCTGACAACTGAGCCCAGGTCACCCCTGGCTCGACGCGGACAAAGCGATCGGTTTCATTGATTTCCAAGATCTGATTTAACCCAGTGGTATCAAGGCAAACACAAGTTTTTTCGGACTGGTTAAGATAGCCAGCGGTATAGGATAACCCCCCTCCCCGCGGCAGAATCGCGATATCTTTTTGATAGCAATAGCGAATCATCTCGACCAACTGTTGTTGGCTGGTTGGCCGCAAAACCGCAACCACCTGCTTGCCCGAAGAAAAGACATCTTGCGAGAAATAATGACATTCGGCTATATCAGTAATAACTAGCGTTTCACCAATTTTTTCTTTTAAATCATTAGGTTGCGAGGATAAGGTATTCATACTTTAGGCTTTTTTTGAATTATCAAACTAGTCAATCGACGTTCTTCGGTTGACCCAAATCTGGCGTTAATACAACAACCATATAAATTCACTAAGTGTTTAAACTGAATTGTCTTTACCATGTGCTGCCTGAAAACGTGCTTGGTCTTGTTGAGTAATATCGGGATTATGCAGCATCCAGTAGCAGTCCAGGCGGTTTTTGGTACGAAATAGCAGCAATGAGCCACTTTCAGTCCAGAAGGGGCCATGGGGTATATGTGCTGGTCGCCAGTAGTAGCCATCCTTGCCCATGATTGCATAGCGACGATTGAAAGGATCATCGCTCATTGACCAATGCCCCTGGACATCTCCGCGAATGACGTATGCCTCTTCAATAGAAGGATGACCAGCATAGAAGTTACCTTCAATCCACATTGGTACCAAGCCAAGAACCCAGGTAGCGCGTCCAGTTTTTTGATTGGTATACAGACTCTTGCGCGCTGAGCCAGGAGGTAGAAAGGTTGTGCTTTCCCATTTCATTGCGTGTAGTTCCTGTGCAGGCAAATACTCAGCCATTCGTTCGTGATGCTGCATCTTAACATGATAAGCAGAGTTCTCAGGAATTTGCTTAAGGCTCGCATAATCTTTGGTTTTGTAAGTGGGGGTAGCATCTGGCATCCACAGAAGTACTGTATCCTCTTCTGCTACCCAGGGACCGCTAGGAATACCCGCAGGCAGGAAGGAATAGCTTAGATTACGCAATAAAAATCCGCCCTGACGAAGTTTGCCAGTTAAGACAAATATTTCAATATCGGTGTTGAAGTGACCAATTGGTGCGCTCCATCCTTTCTTTAAGGTAACTCGCTGGGTTGATTCCCCAGTGGATTCGTCAGCAGAGAGTATCTGGGCTGTACCGTGTTTACTAGTGATAAAGTTCTCGATCTCAAACGGTACCATTGGAAATTTGAGGACTGAGTTAAGTGACTCTTCTGACTCTATGTGTTGACGTCCGATAGAAGTGCTTTTATTAGCCCGAAGACCATTTTGGATATGCGGAATACTGATATTACTATTCTGGGAAGACATGCTGTTTTTATCTAATCCTTTAACCATCTTTGTTCCCTCTACAGTTTTTATCTATTGATTTATCTGATTTATCGTTTTATGGGAGAAAATCTAATATTATTGTAGAAATTTCTTCTGGCTTCTGATTTAGCATCCAGAGGGTTCCACCTTCGAGTTCAACCTTCTTGCTATGAGAAATCGCTTTTGAGAGCCAAAATTGATTTTTAGCCTTGGCTAAACCAGCTTTCTCTAATGGTTCCAAACTCTTTTCCCCAGACAAAATCAGAGTAGGACACTTAATCGAACGAAATCGTTCTTGGGCATCAAGACAATAGTTGGCTACAGCCATACCCGTATATACTGGGGAGCCAAAACACTTTAAATCCTCTAAAACACAACGGTGATTTAACTCTCCATTACCAATATAGTGGGTACGAGCTAACCATCTTTGCATCAAGTGAGAGCCATCGGCTTTAATTCGAAACCCATCAGAATATCTCTTGGCAATTTTGTCAGTCTCTTCTCTATCAAATCCATGTACATTGCAAAGAATTAATTTTTCCACCCGCTCTGGGTAGGCTACTGCCAATTCTCCGGCAATATAACCACCGGTAAGGCTCCCGAGTATACTGCTTTTTTTAATGCCCAATTCATCCCAAAGTGCGATCGCGCTTTTAGCATAGTCGGCAACGGAATATATTCTGGGGGGCTTGTCAGAATCGCCTAGCCCCATTAAATCCATAGCAATGACCTGTCTATTTTGAGCTAGGATAGGCATGATCTCGCGAAATTCATCGCTACTGCGAGGAGTCATATGCAGTAACAGCAGAGGCTCTCCCTCACCACCAATTCGATAAAGAATCTGACCATCTTCTGTATCCAAAAATGCTCTTTTAATTTGTTTCATTTTTTTGGGTCTCATTCCTCTTTTGATAGGTCTTGAAGAAAGGTAGCGGGATACCAGCAGTTTCTTCAGTTAAACTCTTGGTTAGTTTCCGATTTTGGTAAGGTTGCAATTGCTTGTTCTTTCTTAGGTTTATTAGAGGAAATTGTTATATATTTTTTCTTTAAAGATTATCTCAAGGACGAGTATAGGATTGCTCAAAGTGGTTTCTTACCTTCGCTGCGACAACTGCCAAAACTGTAGCAAACAATGAAACAAATACAGCTACAAAGGAAATCCAAGAATCATCTGTTGATATGGCTAAGGCTGCTAAGGCGATCGCTAATCCCACTAATACTTGTTTAACCCGCTTTGTTACCCGATAAGCTCGATTACAGGAACCACAGATAAGTGTGTGTCGCCTTAATCGATCTAAAGGTGCTGGTTGCTGATGATCTTCCAATAGCTCCTTTGGTTCTTTCGAGGTGCAAAACCCCTGATAATATGGCAAAGAAGACCCATATTTATCCAGCCACTTGCGATACTCAACCACCAGCACATCTGATGTTTTAAGTGGTAAATAAACGTCTTTCAGGCTTTGTCCCAACCTCTTAACTTGCTCCTGCTGACCCACAACAAGGGACAAATCCTCCTCCAAGAATTGATTGCGATACCAATGCTCAAACCAGCGAGGTTGTAGCTTGAGTTTCCACGTTGAAGAGTTGCTATAGTTCCTGATGATAATACGACAGCGTCCTATTCCTAGTGGCAAGGAATAAAGAGCAGCGCCACCAATGCGATTTGAACTTGAATTTCTGTATGTCACCAAATTGGGAGCAATAAAATTAAGGCTAACCCAATTCTGATTTGGGGTCCTTGTTTTTCGGTATCTACCTTGAATGCCCTGCACGGAAAAATCGATAACCTCGATTTCCAGAGGTTGGGCGTATTTTCGACCCTTAAATGTTGCCTCATGGCTGATGTAGATGTGAGATGGATCAACAATATTTTCCATAAAAAAGATTTGATCGTAAGGCAGATCTAACATATAGTCTGAGCTAGCAACTGTCGGATCGTCCAAATCTGCTACGGTCGGGATAAGTTTCTCATCAGCCGTTTCTGCACTCCCAGCCCACATCCAGACTATACCTTGGCGTTCTACAACGGGAAAGGATTGCACACAGGCTTTTACTGGAATTTTGGCATCTGCTGGTAACTGGGGAATGTGAAGACATTGACCATCAGTGCTAAACTGCCAACCGTGATATAAGCACTCGATTTTGCCATCTATTATTTGTCCATCAGATAGTTTAGCAGCACGGTGGGGACAACGATCTGTTAAACATCCCAGTTTTCCATCCTGGTGTCTGAATAAGACAAAAGCTTCATCATAAAGGTAAAAACTGTATGGGCGGTCTTTCGGTAGGTCTTGAAGGAAGGTGACGGGATACCAACAGTTTCTCCAGTTAAACTCTTGGTTGGTCTCTGGTTTTGGTAATGTTACAGTTGGTTGTTCTTTCTTAGATTTATTAGGAGTAATTGTCATATACTTTTCCTCCAAGAATACTGCTTTTTTTGATGTCTAATTCATCCCAAAGTGCGATCGCGCTCTTTGTATAGTCCGCGACTGAATATATATATATCTATCGAAAAACTTCTATCGCTTCCGCTCTTCCTTAATTAGAGTTCTTTGATAAATTTCATGGTTCTTGAACCAATGCCAGGTACGAGCGCGATGATTATTACAGGGACTGATATGAATCATTTCATATATATAAGCATTAGCTATGTCTTTGTAACTAAAATAGAGAATAATCAGGGAATCGTTAGCTTCCCAAGCTTTCCCGTCAATACGTTCCGTGTCAAACCAGAGTGCTTTGTCTCGATACATTCCTGGAAACTGATACTCTTCATGTTTACCATCAGCCCAGTTATATCTATTGGTTTGAAAGTAAGGATAGTCTTTTCCTTCGGGAAACTCACAAGTTATATGGGACTCATTGCGATCGAGAATATTGCCATCATTGTCAATGGTTGTGTAAGTACCAACCCAGTCACCTTCATGTCTTACGAGTACGGTCATTTCATCTTTGATATTAGGCATAGGAATTTCTCCTGGTTTTGCTAATCTCAAATTAAGTTTATTGCAGATTTCCTTAATTTTCCGTTAAATATAAGTATAAACAAGTCAATCTTTTCAGCAGCTTATCGTCTGAAAAGCTTGCCCTGCCAATCTTATAAATTACTTCTCATGGGGTAAACGCGATATCATACTTGATTAAAAGCAAAAACTCTAATTAAAACTAGACTGATAACAGATAAAAATAGCCAACATAAACCCGCTAAATAAAATGGTTTTAATCCCGATTGTTTAATTTTAGCAAAGCTAGTTTCTAAACCCATAGCTGCTGTAGCAACTGCTAGTAAAAAGACATTAAGGCTACTAAAAATTGTCTTGATATTTTCTGGAATAGTTAACCACGTATTAATCGAAGAGACAGCTAAAAAAAGTAGGATAAACCAGGGAATAGGTAATTTACGCCAGGAAAATTTTTCCGCTGAAGCTTGCCACTGAACAGAGGTGAATCCAATCGCAATGATAGTTGGGGCTAGAAATATGACACGGGCTAATTTAGAAACAGTTGCTACTTCTCCACTAACTGAGCCATTTTGAAAAGAAGTAGCGATAACTTGAGCTGTTTGTTGAATTGAGATACCACACCAAAGTCCAAATTCTTGAGAGGAAAGTTGAAGTATCTGATTAAATAAAGGATACAAAAAGATAGCCATTGTACCGAAAGCAGTCACCATGGCGACAGAGTAGGATACATCTTCTTCCGAGGCATCTACTACCGCATTAGTAGCAACAATAGCAGAAGTTCCACAAATAGAAGTGCCAGCGGCAACTCTTAAAAGTCGATCGCTAGTTGAACAACAGTTATATCATCTTGAAAACTATCTTAATTGTCTTGACATTTTTCTTCGTATTTGGGGGTAGAGATTTCGGTATATTATTATGAGCCGTATCTTATGGGTATAACTGCCACTAATGGTATGGTCTACGATCGCTCCCTATATTTTTAAAATCCCTAATTATCCTGAATGACTACGAATTCTATCCAAGAACAACTAAAAGAATTAAATACCGAAGCCGTAAGTTCTATTGCCACAACAGATAGCTTAGATGAATTAGAACAGCTAAGAGTTAAGTATTTGGGTAAAAAAGGTCAGCTATCCCAAATTTTGCGGGGTATGGGCAAATTAACCCCCGAAGAACGACCTGCGGTTGGTCAAAGCGCCAATGTAGTTAAAGAAGAAGTCCAAACTAGCATAGAACAGCGAAAGCAAGACTTACAGCAAGCTAAAATTGAGGCACAAATTAAAGCTGAAACCTTAGATGTAACTATGCCAGGGGTCAGTCGTCCTTTGGGTCGAGTTCATCCTCTTAATGGGGTGTTGGATCGAGTATTGGATATCTTTGTTGGTTTGGGCTATACCGTCGCTACTGGCCCCCAAATAGAAACAGATTATTATAATTTCGAGGCTCTTAATACTCCCCCAGATCATCCTGCTAGGGATATGCAAGATACGTTTTATTTGCCAGGGGGGAACTTATTACGGACTCATACCTCCCCAGTACAAATTCGCTATATGGAAAGCCACGAACCACCCATCAGAATTATTGCCCCTGGTCGCAATTATCGTCGAGATACCGTAGATGCTACCCATTCAGCAGTGTTTCATCAGGTAGAAATATTAGCTATTGATCGGGGAATAAAATTTACTGACCTCAAAGGCACAATTAAAGAATTTTTACAGCGAATGTTTGGTGATGAACTTCCTGTACAGTTCCGCACCAGTTATTTTCCCTTCACTGAACCTTCTGCTGAAGTAGATGTACAGTGGAAAGGCAAATGGTTAGAAGTAATGGGTTGCGGAATGGTCGATCCTAATGTACTAAAAGCCGTTGGTTACGATCCTGAAATATATACAGGTTTTGCCGCAGGTTTTGGAGTAGAAAGATTCGCGATGGTTTTACACCAAATTGATGATATTCGCCGCTTGTATAATAGCGATTTGCGTTTTTTAAATCAATTTTGATTTATAGTCATGCCAATTATTTTCTAGAAGAGAAAAATAAAGTAGTGAAAGTAAATCTACTAGATGAAGTTGCTCAGTAGTCTGACCAGTATAACGAACGTAGTAATCGTCTTGGTGCGTATTTCCAATCGGAGAAAACCTCCAAGGGATCGCACCGCTAGATTAATAGTAAATTGCAGTTGCATACAATTGTGACTGGGTTTTTAGTTGGACAATGTTAAGTTTATCCCAAAGGTGGTAGAAAAAAGCTATAGGCGACACCGACGATGACAATGGCAATAACTAAAGGCATGATTAAACTCCTAAGTTTGTTTGATAATAATTATTTTTTAATTTAAAGGAAAAAAGTGACAAAACCAGAACATTTCTCAGCAGGGACACTAAAAAAAGCAAAATTTTAATAAAAGTTGAATGTGGGTTTTTGCTGCACTAAATTTGGTAAATTGATTTGTTCTAATAAAGACCAAAATTCTTGTGAATCACTGTTTAGATGATTCTGATTCTGAACTATCATCATGTAATTGCAGGCAAGAGCATCATACCAAATACCGACTTTCGCGTATTCGATACTACAAAATGATGTGTCATTAGTGTTCTCAGAAAATTTATTAGATATTAATGGAGGTACACGCTCTATCCATGCTTGAGCAAATAAATTTCTCGACGGTTTTTTTTCGTTACAAACAACAGTTACTGTCCAGCGATAGATTTTTCCAATTTCTAGAGGGCTACTATTCTCAGGTAATTTTAAAGCGACGATTCCAGGTTCAGGGGTAAACTCTTCGATAAATATTGGTTTTTTTCCTGGTTCTAGTAAAGTAAAACGTAATGGTGAAGATAGTTTTTGAGACAAATACCAGAAGAAAATAGGACGTTCTGAAACAGTAGTAGCAGTATGATCTTGTGGAACAAGTAGGATGACTGTATGGTTTAAAGATTGAGTACATCCTCTAGAACCTCCAGCAGTTCTAGGTTGACGGCGAACTTTGCCTTTCGGCGGACTATATGTCGCTCGATTTTCAGACATACTACTAGCAGGCAATACGTTAAAAACAACAACCGCAAAGTAGATTACTACACTTAAATACTTAAAAAAAGCTTTCATCTGAAATAAAAAATAGAAGTAAACAATCTTGTGAATATCAACACCTCTTCTAAAGAAGCGATTGCCAAGCAATTTCAGTATTTACATTCAAATGCAATTGTAATTTTTTGTGTGTTAATGTTATCTTTTGTACCCAAAGCTATCATAGCTAAAGAAGTATCTTTAACTCAATCTCAAATAAATGTTCTATTTAATAAGGCAAATCAAGCTTATGCTGCGGGCGATTATCAAGAAGCGATCTCTATTTGGTTAAAAATAGTCAAGCAAAAAGAAGAGAAATCAGCTCGATTAGCCACTGTCTATTCGAATTTGGCTTCAGTATATCGGCATCAAGGAAAATCAGGAGCAGCAGTAAGATACTGGCAAAAATCAAGTCAAATTTATCGAGAAATCGATCGCCCGAGTAAATTAGCAGCAACACTTACGGATACAGCTAGAGCTTATAACGATCTCGGACAACCTCGTTTTTCTATTCCCTTACTCACTGAAGCTATTTTTATTGCCAAACAAGAAGATTTAGGTTTAGTACAAAATGTAGCTTATTTGGCCTTGGGGAATGCTTATATAATTCAAAAAAAATACAATTTGGCAATTGATGCTTATAAAAAAAGTTTAGAAAATGTTGTACAGACAAATAAAGATTTACCTACTGTTGTTTGGAACAATCTAAGTAAAGCCTATCAACAAAAAGCTTTAATTACTCGCTCAAAAGCGATCGCAGCAGCAGAAGAAGGGGAATTATCAGCATCTAAATTATGGCAACAGGTAAAAAGCGATCGCGCTCTAGCTTGGCAAGCAGCACAAAAGGCAGTAAGAATCGATGAAAATAGCCAATCATTAGCTCAAGCAGAAGCCCTAATTCAAATGGCTAAACTAGATCGAGATTCTTCTACAGAGTCATTTAATATTGTTAATGATTTACAAAAAGCAGAAGCAATATTGTCAGCTTTACCTGATTCCTACCATAAAGTATATGCTCTAATCGATCTAGGCAAACTCAATAATGACTCTATTGCTAAATCGAGAGTAATTTTCAACTCTGCGGTAAAAATTGCTCAAGAAATCAATAATCCGAGAGTTATTTCCTTTGCTGCGGGAGCTATGGGCAAACATTATGAGTCTCAGCAGCAATACCAGCAAGCTTTATATTGGACTGAAAAAGCACAGTTTGCGGCTCAACAAGCACAAGTTCCAGATAGTCTGTATCAGTGGGATTGGCAAGCAGCAAGGATTTACCATGCTACTGGAAAAACAGAGTTGGCTATTAAAGCTTACGAAAGAGCGATCGCCTCATTACAATCAATTAGAAGTAGTATCGCTCAGACCAAGGGTAATTCTCTCTTGAGCTTTCAAAGCGATATTGAACCTGTTTATCGTAGTCTGATTCAATTGTTATTGTCTAATAATTCTTCCCAAGATAATCTTCAAAAAGCTTTACAAACTAAAGATTTACTACTGCTAAGTGAATTAGAAAACTTTTTTGAAGACGATTGTTTTGAACTAGAAGTTTATACCGAGGCAGATAGATTATCCTATCTAAACAAAACTAATACTGTAGTTGTTAATACAATAATATTAAATGACAAGATATATTTAATTTGGCAATTTCCTAATGGTAAATTTAAAAAATATGCTGTAAATATTGCTCAAGAAAAGCTTGAGAAGCTTGTAACTCAATGGCGATTTGATTTAGAAAATAGAGAAAACGATAATTATCTAAGTCTTTCTCAACAATTTTATAAATTACTGTTTTCGTCAACAATCAAATCTGATTTGGAATTAATCAAGCCCAAAAATCTAATTTTTGTCAATGATGGAATATTACGTAATGTACCAATGGCAGCTCTTCACGATGGTCAGAAGTTTTTAATTGAAGATTATGCTGTTGTTAATTCTTTAGGCTTGAACATACGAAGCAAACAACCAAATTCAACCTTAGAAAAAGCTTTAGTGTTTGGTTTATCGGCAGGCACAGATCAATTTCCTCCACTACCATACGTTAAACAGGAAATCAAAATATTAAGCAAATTGGTGGATGAAAAACAGTTTTTGAACGAAAAATTTGATTCCAACAGCTTTAGACAACAGATAGAGTCTAGTAAGTCCTCGTTAGTTCATATAGCTACTCATGGGCGATTTGGGGGAACTACTGAAAATAGTTTTTTACAAGCATTTCAAAGTCAAATTAGTCTAAAAGAACTAGAAGAAACACTAAATATTCATAATACTAATTTTCCTAATGATCCTATTCAACTACTAGTTTTGAGCGCGTGCGAAACGGCAGCAAGTAATCCGAGAACAACTTTAGGAATGTCAGGAGTAGCAGTAAGAGCAGGGGTAAGTAACGTATTAGGAAGTCTCTGGTCTGTTAATGATCAACAAATAGTTTCATTAATAGATGGGTTTTATAGTTACTGGATTCGTGATGGATTATCTAAGTCTAAAGCTTTACGTCAAGCTCAATTAGATTTAATCAAAAGTTCCAATTATCATCCTAGTACTTGGTCAAGCATGATTTTGATTCAAGAATGATTTTCTCTCTTGACTTGAGTGCTGTTCTACAGCTTAAAATAAGCCTAGTAACACCAATGGCAATTTATGGAATCGAATCCAATACAATTGTTTTT
>JAAUYG010162160.1_pt1 | contig 11717 bp, 9 predicted proteins | sample 7278091 | NCBI WGS metagenome assembly JAAUYG01 (sample SAMN14350201, study PRJNA611818) | marine sediment metagenome | isolation source: surface marine sediment (0.6m) | place: French Polynesia: Moorea | collected 2018-08 | reverse complement strand
GAGGTGGACTCTTCCCCCAGAGTGCCTCCCTCCCAGGCAGATACCACTATATCCAGTCCTGAAGGGGTGACCAGCTCCCGTGGGTTGAGTCCATTGACGGTGTTGGGGTTCAGCTCGGAGAGGAAGGGCGATATACGGCGTGCCCATAGCTCGGCCAGCTTTGAGAAATACAAATATGACAAACTGAGGTCAAAAGGTCAGTCGAGTGCCCCAGGAACCCCGGTCCTCTCAGGGTGGAGTACACCGCAGCGTCTGCCCTCTGGTGGCGGTATGGCACACCCGGCACGCCTCCGTCATGTGTCGGGACTGGCGATGATGAGCTCAATGTCTACGATTCGTACCATGAGCCGAAGCAGCATCGCAGGGGAGGAAGGTAAACAATTCCTCAACTTTCTGGTGTAAAATGTGATGTTACCGTATATTGTAAATATGGTGATTACAGCGCTGTACAATATATGAATGTTTCTGGGGTGTTTTGTCACTTAATATGGTTGTACTGATAATATTTTAGGAGGGGGTAAATGAATTTTTCGAAATATTTTATATTTATTTTGACTGCAAGCAACTCTGAAGATCCTGCGGCTTTGTTTCAGGTTACGAGGGGGGATCTAGTTCCTCTGACGAAGACGGGGGTATGATGTCGTTCAGCGAGTCTGGATTGCCCTGCCGCCGGGTCATGCCAGATTTCTGGTTGCTGGTGAAGATCATTCAGGATCATGTGGAAGTCTACATGCATGCCAGGTCGGTGATTCTGGATCGAAATCTGAATAGTGAAAAAGATTGTAACCAGCATTGCATATATGGCACTGTAGCACCTATTAGCATTTAAATCTCTGTGGCCAATTTGGCCACGATCTTACTTCTGTGATTAATAAACATGCAATAAGTAAAAGTATGAAAAGTGGGCTGATTTACCAGTTGGTCTTACTGATGTGACATGTCAATCTCTCAACATAACCACATGCAGGCGAAGGTTCCTAGGGTATTGTAGACCTGTGGTCGAAGAAAAAAATAAAATAATAATATTCGCCGCTGATACAAAATAACCAAGCTACCACGAGCAGCTTTTACTGCCAGGATTTCTATGATTCTAAACTGTCAAGAATATGGTAAATGTAAGATACCAAAATTTAGTACAGTGGTCCCTCTCTAATAAGGACAGAATTGTTTGGCAGAAGAGGTGTCGTTTGGTGAGAGGGAGGATAAAAGGCATTCATAGTACTTTGCTGCCCAGTAATTCTGTCATTATTAGAGAGTTGTCCTATGGGGAGAGTATCCTTTAAGAGAGGGACCACTGTAATATTATACTCATTACGACATAGAAAAGTTGATCCTCAGATTAATAAGAATCTCTGTCCTGTTGTATAATATTGGGATTTCCCAGGGACCTGGCGGAGAGTGAGCAGGAGATGGCAGTGAAGGAACACACCAACCTGTTCAACTTGGTCATCAAAACAATCTCAGAGACATGCCGTGTTGTCAACCAGGTAATATGTGACAGAACTGATACCATTGTACAGTAAATGTGTGGATTGAGATAAAGGTCGGGGGGGGGGGGAAGTAGTGCTACTGCTCTGGGCCCTGTTTCATAAAACATAAAGATGTCTTTACGTAGGCCTGTTAGCCTATGTAAAGACGTCTTTGAAGTTTTATGAAACAGAGCCCTGATGTGTGTACATAGGGTGAAAGTTTTAAGTACAGTCCCACCTGATCTAAAGAGCATATAAAGACCACCTGCTTATAAAGACCACATTTTACAGTTCCCCAGGTGTATACTTTCTATGCTATTGAATCTGCATATGAAGACCACCTGTGTATAAAGACCACATTTTGTTGGTCCCTAAGGTGGTCTTTATATACAAGTTTCGCTGTATTGTGTAACAGCGGTTTTACCACTTTTAAATACATGTACATGTATGAAAATGGGCTGTGAAAGTGCGTGCGCAGTGGATTGTAAAGTGTTTTAAAGTGCAAGTGGTTTAATTCGGCATTTAAATGGTGCCATTGATGTTTCATTTAAAATAGTAGCCTTGAAATAGAGTGATCCTAAAATAAATAGATGGAAGTCTTAAGAAAATCTTAAAATATAGGAAACTAATGCTTAAAATATAGGAAAGGCATAAATCATTGGAACCACTATTTTTGGAAGCTTAAGACTAATAGAAAAAAAAAAGATTTCCGATTCAAGAGTTCTCCAAACTATGGGCTTCTGAGTTTTAGTTTCCTAGCAAATCCAACTCCTCATACATTTGACTTGAGTAAAAATTATGTGACTTATTGTAATGTTGAGAATCTTCTTCCTTATTTTGCATTCTCTGTGTCCCCAGAAACTGCTCCTGGATGACCTGTACACGACCCGGATGTGCAACCATCTCCTGATGCCGGAGGCTGACGACGACGTACACTGGACCCGGGGGAACCTCGGCCCCGGCGGCCTCCCGAAACACAAGACTGCCGGGCTGGGTGAGGGATGGCTGGGGGTGGGGTGCTGACATGGGAGGGATGCAGGGCAACATGTGTGCTGCACATGTGCAGTAGAATCTGACTGGAAAGCCGTAATAAATATAAGTGTGTTCTTTCAAGCCTGGTGGTCTCTGTTGACGTGGTGTATGATAATGTAGGTTCTTCTGCCAAAACAGGTAATCCCTAACATCAGTGCACTCTCAAAGCAGACTTCACTGTATATGTAATAGTAGATGGTTTCACTGGATATGGTTTCCAATTGTCAGAAAAACCCAAAGTCCAATAAGTGAACTTAGTTCACTACTTGGTAACACTACTTGGCTCCATACTTAAGATTTTCTGGCAGCTGGTGCAAAAGGACCAGTGGTCCTTAGAGTTTCAACATAATCTCATAGAAACCATTAGGAAATTGGCCGGGGATTGTTAACACACACAGACACAGAATGATAGTTGGCTGTACTCGGTGTCATGAGTGAGGTATCTGTCTTAAAATACATACACTAGAGACCAGTTTCTAGGAACATTTCAACTCCACAACTCGTCATGAGCATGGAAAGGACAGTTCTCACCAAGCAACTTCTCTTTAGGCTCTTTAAGATCATTCTGGAACTTGACACCTGGTTTTCCCATCAAACAACAGTTTCTTATCATTTGCTGGCAAAGTGTGCACATGTCTATATTTACATAATTTACATAATTTATGCTGTGCTGGTTTACTACTACATGGAGTGGTAAAGATCAGACCCAGCAAGTCTGTATGCAGTGTTCCCTGTGATTTAAGACCCATCTATTAGACCAGTCTATTTTAAAACTTCCCTGTATTTTAAGACTGTCTGTCAGTGATGCAAGTCCTGTATTTTGAATACATGTATAATGTCCTTCAATATAAGACCACCTTGAATTTAAGACCACATTTTTGCTGGCTAATTGTTTGGTCTTAAACTGCAGTAAAATGTGAATAAATATAATTCAAATGTATGCGATTATAGGCTTAGGGCTGTCCCATTAAAAAGTATGGGGGGGTGGACCTGAAAAGATATGAAAATATGTTGTAGGGGGGATACAAAAAGAATTGTAATACCTGATGGGTGGGGTGGGGTGCAGAACAATACAGAACAATACATCAGGGAAGATATATGTATCGTGAGAAAAATTGAAATGTGCTGTATGGGGGGGGGGGTTAAAACTAATTGAAATATGTCGAGGGAAAGCTGAACATTTATTTTTCAGGTACACCCCCCACCCCCGCCCCACCCCCATACTTTTTAATGGGATAGCCCTTATATTTGGTTTCAGACTCGGACGAGTCGGACACTGACACCCAGCCAGTACCGTACCTAGATGCCGCCCGTCAGTTCAGCCCCGGTCACTTTGCCTGCGACTGTGTCTGGCAGACATCCATTGTGCTCCACCCTCGACTTAAATCAGGCCACGGGATGTCTAGGGGTGAGTGGCAGTGTGAGGGGTAGATCACTTGAGAAGGAAAGTGCTGGCAAAAGAAGTACACACGGTAGTCCCTGTATTTTAAGACCACCTTTGGAACAAAAAAAAATGTGTTTTATACTTCAAGTCACATGGATTGGGAATTTGGGAGCCAAATCAAGTGGTACGTATATGCATGTTATAATGAAGGGTGGTCGTACAATAAAGGGTTATAAAGTAGAGATACTATTAGCATATGCAGTAGTCCTCTTTTAATAAGGCCACCCTATTTGCCAAGAAATTGTGTCCATATTTGAGAGGTGACCTTCGTTGAGAGGGAGAAGTAAATGCATTCATACCAGTGGTGGCAAAAATTTGTGGCCACATTAGAGAGGGTGGCCTCTGTCGAGAGTGGCCACTAAGAGAGGGACCACTGTAGTATCAATAGCATAGTTCTTGTTCTTGATTATCCAATGTTTAGCATGGGAGTCACCCATGAGCATTCAGATTTGAAACTTCAGACCAAGGTTACGTGGAGTTCCTATGGCACTGCTGGCTGCTACCTGATATGCATAAGTAGCTAAGATATTTTATGTGATCTGTTGCATTTTGTGTTCATAATTACCTACAAACTCATTCACAGTTTGTTATGGGACAATCATCTGTTTCTCTCGACAAGCTTGTCATCACATGAAATGGTTATAACTGCATTATTCCAGGTATGCACACTCTGAGGTCAACGGTCCTCAACAAGTTCTCCGTGAACAATCGCCGAGATCTGTTTGTGATCAAGGAGAGTACGACGGGCGCCGTGTTTTACCTCAGGTATTACAATACATACAGCAGGGAGTCACTCTGACATCATACAGGAGCTGATATCCCTAGCCTTTGCTGGAGTACCTATCAATATGTATTAATTTGGCTGGACGGACAGGCTAATAGTAGCGGTACATGTTGAGAATGCCATTTTCAAAGGAATCAGCAAAAATAGAGGGCATTATTTGGACTAAAAATCGATATTTTTCCTTGTGCTAGTAAGATCTTTGTTCACGTGCAGAGCATAACACAGATGAGATCTGATGGTGCATGTAGCCTGGCCCTGTGTAAATGTACTACACTTTAACTAGTAGTGGGCCAATGATTGACTAGAGTCAACACTGACCAGATCCGCACCTAGAATATTACTATCGATTAGAAACTTTGGTAACAAAAAGTATAATTTTGTGATTTATGCAGTGGTTACAATGGATATCACAGTGGCTACTTGTTATTGCCTTGCTTACAAATAGTTCAAATGGTTTAAAATGAGGATAAATGTGACAGTTTAAAATTTTTGTCATATTTATGTCATATATTTAGGACAGTCACTGTGGTGAGTGCTACCTGAAGACATTTCATTATTTTCTGGAGTTTCGCTTCAAAAATCTAATTCGATTATTAATCGATAACTGATAGTAAACTTGACATCCAATCCGATAATTGATTATAAAATTGTAACCAATTCCCAGCATTAGTCACTACGATTGTAAGTTAGCTATTGGCAAGTGTACTAAATGCAAGGGTTGCAGTTGTGATTATCATTAACTCTTCATCCCCCCCCCCCCTCCCCTAGGTTGGAGGAGAGCCATGGTGATGTGGGGACTATGACCAGTGTCCCTGACACTCCGCGGTCCGAGGACGACCCAATACCACTCAGTGGTAAGGACATGATAATATGTCTATGGTTTATATAATTTATCTGCTCACTGGCACCAAGCTTTCTCTGATACAGTGGAATCTGTCTTGTAAGACTGCCTTATTGGCCGTAAAAACATGGTCTCTCAAGACAGGTGGTCTTTGACGACAGGTTCAGTTACACTGAGATGTACGATCTTCTGCCAGTGATAAGTGGTCTTTCAACACAGGTGGTCTCTCATCGCAGTAGTCTCTCAAGACAGGTTTGACTGTATACGATTTAGTGGCATTTTTTTATCCAAAGCTTACCAGTACAGAGGATTATTAATTGTTACTTGTTGATTTAAACCAGTATTTTGATATGCAATGAACATTTAGAATTAGCCATGATAGCCTTCTTTGTTGATCACCTTATATTCATTTGCAACTGAGTGAGCACATATGGGGTGCGAATCTTGCCCAGGAACTCTAGGTAAACCTGAGTGCCTAGGTTTGAACCATAATCCCACATAGTTGAAATCCAATGTCCAAACCACACAGCCAGTGGATGTCCTGTCTAACAGCTGCCTGTCCCTGTTTGCAGTATCAAGGACAGGGTCTATGATGTCCGTGGCATCCAGTCGCCGTTTTACTGAGGCTGATGTTGTGGAAGACACAGTACCCCCTCCAGTGGTTAGTGTACAACATGTGTGTTTGGGGGAGGGGTTGGGGGGGGGGGGAAGGGGGGAGTCTAGCAGACACAATACAATTGCCACCTTTTAATAAGGCCACACTATTTGCCAAGGAGATGGGGGGGTGTCTTTGCTGAGAGAGAGAACTGAATGCATGATAGTAATCATGAGTATAAAAAAACATTGTTCATCAGGAGAGGTACGGCTGTAGATAATGGCCACTAAGAGAGGGTCCACTGTATGGTGAGTCTCATTGATACTTCTGGAGAGTAATTCATTGATACCTCTAGAGGCAACCTATGTGAGTCGGGGACATGGTAAGCTACTCTCCACTGGTTCATGGTTACAATACGATGACAATGATCAAGATGTATTTCCAATATATATATATTTCCCCATTGTAAGACAACCTTCAATTTTTAAGACTGAATTCTTCTGACTAAATGGGTAGTCTTAAAATGCAGGACAACTGTATGGGGATAGCCTATGCTAAAATACGGCTAGTACCGGTGGTATAACATGATTGTAAAACCGAAACAATTCACCATGTTAGTGGAAAGTTATTACTTGGCTTAGTGTGTAGTATTTTTGTTCAGGAATATTAATACACTATGGTACACTGGACTCTGAATGTCTTTATTTTCCCCCTCCCAGTCCAGCCAGGTTTCCCGCCAGTCGTTTATCTCTGAGAGATCAGACGCCAGCAAACCGGTCAACCGTAGAAAGATGGACGACATACTGACGCTGTCGGCGCATGGCATCTGTGGAGTGGGTAAGGGATAGACAGAGATAGATTAGATAGCAAAAGTTGATTCAGTGCCATGTGCATATTAGCATACAATGCACATGTTTCAGAAAGAAATATAATAGCAAGATGGCTGACACCCAGGAGAGAGAGGCATGGAAGCATCACAGGCACCAGGGCCCAGTTGTGGGAAAAAAAATCTTAGATCTAATAATAACTTCACTAATCACCTTGGCGACCATTGTCTTTTCCATTCTTAAGATCACTCACTAGTGAACTTTTTTCTGCCAGAAACTGCCCCCAGGGACTGCACCTTGCAAGATGTGATAAATACAAAGAACTGGCAGTATACAATGAGATGCTGTAATAATGACATCCTGATTTTCTGTCCTCCCAGGTCCAGAGATCAGTGAGGATCTGCTGCAGCTGCTCCAGAAGAAGCTGGACGATGCGATCCTGAAGATCCTGACAGAGGTCCTGGCCAGGAATCCTATGTGTAAACTGACAGCAGAGGATGTCCAGGTAACTGTCATCATTATTAGTCTGGTTTGCTGTGAACAGAGATGGAACTCGGGGGGGGGGGGGGGGACAGAATAAATATCAACAAAATAAAATGCAACACCAAACCAGCCATTGCATACATCTTAACATTAACATTTCAGTGTAAGTTTTACCTGGACACAGAGATGACACGCATATATCACAGTCTGAGCAAGCAAGGCTGATAACAGTTACCGGGATCTGTTTATGTTTCTTCAGATTCACCACATTAACCTAATGGTTAAGACACTACGTTTGGGATGGAGGAGGTGGGGGTCCAATCCCAACTGCTAAAGACATTAATATGAGGCTGCGTCTGTCAGCTGAATGAGCTTGATCCAGGTTGAATGCCAACAGTAAAGCATGATTCACTCGTTTTATGTTTTTTCGCTTATATCTTCCATCCCCACCACTCAGTTCATCCAGCCGACGTTTTCCAACCCGGACGCTACTGTGCGTTTTACAATCCCGGCGAGCGTGATGCTGCAGCAGTGCGCCCTGGGATACTACCTGCGTCAGAACCTTCTCCAATTTCTCTCCACCCCCAAATACATGGAGCTCCGTCCAGAGAGTGGCTTCCAGGATTATAGTCTCCCAGATCTGGATCCACTCCCGGAGGAGGACGTCTTCCTGTACAACAGACCCCCACAATCCGGAGGAACAGGTCTGCATTCCGGATCGGCTCATTACCATATTCATTCTGTTAACAGCACATTGTGTGGTGTCTATACTCAGTCCTACTGAGCAGTGCTCCAGCCCTTAGCTAATAGGATTAAATTGATCTGATGCTATCTGTTTGTAGTGTACATTGTACAGTGAACATTACCATGTGGTCATCTCAGAATAAAGACCACCTCACAATAATAAAGACCACCTTACAGTAATAAAGTCCACCTCAATAATAAAGACCACTTCAGAATAAAGACCATCTTCTAGGAATACCAAAACTAGTTTTCCAGTGTTTAGTGGTCCACAAATAAGAGCACTTCAGAATATAGACCAACTTATACCAGGTTTATTGCTTGGTGGTCTCAGAAATCAGATCACCACACAAATTTAGATCAGTTCACACCAGTTTTAGTCTTTAGTGGTCTCAGAAATCAATCAATTCGATTTGTATTGCAGCATTCCACAACTGCCGTCATGGGGTAGAAATAAGACCACCTCACAATTCAGACCATGTTATACCAGTTCTGACCAGTTTATACCAGTTCTGACCAGTTTATACCAGTTCTGACCAGCTTATACCTGTTCTGACCAGTTTATACCAGTTCAGACCAGTTTATACCTGTTCTGACCAGTTTATACCAGTTCTGACCAGTTTATACCAGTTCTGACCAGTTTATACCTGTTCTGACCAGTTTATACCAGTTCAGACCAGTTTATACCAGTTCAGACCAGTTTATACCAGTTCTGACCAGTTTATACCAGTTCTGTGTCTTTCTCTGACTCAGGCCTGTCCTGCCTACATCTGATGTTTGTGGACTGCCAGGGTAAGCCAGTCCAGCTGATGAGCAGCCCCAAACCTTCCCCGGCTTCCTATCAGGATCATCTGGATCCGGACTTGTTCGACAGCCTCATAGCGACCTCTCAGTATGATCCAGAACAGACACCGGCCAACCATCCAGGTCAGTACGTGTCCGTAGATAGAGAGAAACTGGGACCAGTTTCGTGAAAAATCTTATATCAAGGAATGAGATATTGAAAGGTTTAAGTTAAGAGTTTTGAGATCCCCACATTTAGACTCTGGGCACAATATGGGGGAAATGATAAATGTTACTCCGCCTTTTCTTGGAGTCATGCATACCATAATGTTGTTGTGTTTCCCTATGACAGGTCCGCCGGTGCTGGTCCAGTTTAACATTTGGGAGCGCGGGGACGTTGACAACCCGGCGTTGACAGAGCAGTTACAGCTTGCTATGAGGCACGCACTGTGTGATGTCATCACGGAGTACCGTCTACTCACCGCGCCGGTCTGTGAACCTCCGCAGGATTACGTCAGACCTGGGGGAACACCGCTACACTCAGCCCCGCCCTCCCCGGGATTGCTTCACATGTCGCTAGGTAGGGGACTGCTTCACATGTCACTAGGTATGGGACTGCTTCACATGTCGCTAGGTAGGGGACTGCTTCACATGTCACTAGGTAGGGGATTGCTTCACATCACTAGGCTTCATATGTCGCTAGGTAGGGGACTGCTTTTCATGTCGTAGGGGACTGCTTCACATGTCAATAGGTAGGGGACTGCTTCACATATCACTAGGTAGGGAACTGTTTCACATGTCACTAGGTTTCATATGTCGCTAGGTAAGTGACTGCTTTACATGTCATAGGGGACTGCTTCACATGTCACTAGGTAGGGGACTGCTTCACATGTCACTAGGCTTCATATGTCGCTAGGCTTCATGTCGCTAGGTAGGGGACTGCTTCACATGTCGTAGGGGACTGCTTCACATGGCGCTAGGTAGGGGATTGCTTCACATGTCGCTAGGTAGGAGATTGCTTCACATGTCACTATCTCTGTATACATGTATGTGCTATATATTAACTTGAAATAAAGTATGTATGTAAGAACACACATTGTCATAGTAAATTGTCAAACGTGGCCGTGGTAACAGGTCTGAGGGTATTACAGTCACTGTCAGTATTCCTGGTAACAGTGGTTCTTAGTTAACTGTAACAGTCGCCATGGCAGTAACTGCAACCGTTGCCATGGCAGCTATAACTAATTACTATGGTAACCATGCCATGGTAATACTAACCATAGTTACAGTCCTGGTTACAGTAACCATAAAGTTAACTGTCTACATGCAGATGGCCGTCAGTCGGGCTCGCTGTCTGAGATGAGGAAGCAGCTGTCGGAAGACGGAGATAAAATCCACCGAGAGCGATCGTCCTTCTCTCTACAGACGCTGATGACTGACGTACTGGGGATAAACCGGGCCACAGCCAAAGATGGACAGAAGGTAGGAAGAAGGTGTGAAAGTATGGTGAAAATTTGAATTTATTTCTGGCTTTTTGTTTGAATTGTAGGTACAGTACAAATATCAACAGATAATGCATGCTGGTACATGTAAGATCATATCAGTTGCTCAGTGGAGGCTGCCAAGTATCTACCATTCTATATTTAATCTCAAACTGTCATTCCGCCTATACAAAACAAAGCGTCCTAGCCATTGAACAAAGGCCGTTGTCATGGTAACCGGCCTTGTCACCAGAGATCAGCTGCCTTATAGGACCATACTATAATTGAATGACGGCGTTTCAGCACAGACTCTGCTGTATTGGGTATATAAGGCTGGACTTCTATTTAGTACCAGGTATCTAAAGTGGTAGTGATGTTTCTCATTGTTATACAGATGTATAATTGTGGAAGATACTGCTTCTGTCACGGCAGCTGTTACAAGGCAGCAGAAGCTAATGTCCCCATATGACAGTGTGTCTGCCCTGCGTATTTACTATTTCACGGTCTCCCTTTCTGTGCCCCCCTCCCCCCTCCCCCCAGGGGACGGACCCTGCCAGCCAGCAGACATGGCAGGAGTTGGAGTCTGAGAGACGGCGCCGGGCCGAGATCAGAGACCGACTGCACCAGTACGAGTCTGGGGAACGCGGGTCGCTACAGCCTCTGTTCACTACCACTATAAGGGACTGGCTGGATTACTGCGCCGAGCTGCGTAAGATAAAACAGACATCGAAATTAAGACATTTATGAAACCATCCCAGACTGTGTTATGGTATCCTGAAAGTCAAACGTTTTGTTCCGAAATGGTGACAGCTTGCAGAAAGTCACTGTCAAAGACTTGCTGTACAGTGTCACAGTTCAATAGTGCAGCAGTTACAGTTTAAATGGTGGTAGGTCCTTATGATACTTACATGTAACAAGTACATGTATGGTGGCCCCTGTGTTTGAAGACCAACAAAATGTGACCTTAAGTTCCAGGTAGTTTTAAACTGATGGGATATTTCTATAACTGAATACATGTATATAAGAGTGGCGTCACTGATAGGTGGTCTTAAAATACAGTATAACTAGATCCATGACAATCACTAGGATTCGTGCTAACCATTTGGCAAGCTTGAAGAATAAGAATAAACAAGAGGTCCAAGGACCTTGGCGCTCTGCTTGACAGCTGCAGTTGGGATGACAGTGGCAATTTTCTGCAGACTTATATCAAAAACTCAATGCTGCAGACAAAATCAAT
>JAAUYG010113453.1_pt1 | contig 11717 bp, 7 predicted proteins | sample 7278091 | NCBI WGS metagenome assembly JAAUYG01 (sample SAMN14350201, study PRJNA611818) | marine sediment metagenome | isolation source: surface marine sediment (0.6m) | place: French Polynesia: Moorea | collected 2018-08 | reverse complement strand
TAGTTTGTGAATACATTTACTTTTAATATGCAGTTCACCAACCACTTTATAAGCCAACTAGACCCTGGAAGAACCATTACAATGTATACGTTCAATATCGTACAGAATATATGTACAGGGTTAAAGATGCTCTAAAAACTGCACGTATTAGTATACAAAGATCACTCTAAGGTTCCATCCCTTGTAAAAGCCCAAGGGGTATACATGTGTGTATTTCCCATGTTATGATATATAATTAGTAAGACTATCTTATATGGACCACATTTGGTTTTGTTACAGCAGTCATATATGTACAAGATATGTATATACAAACTTTAAAGATCACTCTAAGAACTAATTACTTTGTCCCTTGTATAAGCCCCCGGGGGTATATTTGCCATGTTATTAAGACTATTTCATGTGGACCACATTTTGGTTTTGTTATAGCAGTCTTTATATACATAAACATTTCGGAGTGCTAGTTAGCTTAAAGTGTTAAAAGTGAGCTGGCCACTACTATGAAGTTCTCTACAGATGTTCCTTGTACCTGAGCCCGCCTCGACATTTATTTGTCTGGGGCAAGCTTCCACCATTTCCTGCTATGTAACTGCTTGACTCCTCAAAATTAAGCCAAATCTGAACACAAGTGCAAAGTGAACTCAGATGCCATGAAGTGAAGTTTCAACCAGGAGGAGATACATGTACATGTAGTTGATTAGCGGTCTGATCTTGCCCAGTGTTCACTTTCGTTGGGCGCCTGGTAGAGCGGATAGAAATGCTCTCTATGTCTTTGCCACAGATGCTTTTGACATACATAGTATACAGTAAATATAATACAATAATACAATAAATATAATACAATCTTATGATTGCTTGATTTCATAAATTTATATGTTTATGATGTTTCCTGTGCATATATCCAAACTTTGAATGAATGCGGTTGTAAATCCATTGCACAGTCCGCCAGCGCCTACAAAACCACAGGGTGCAAACACAGATTTGTAACATGGAAACGTAATGAGGATAATTAGGGTCTTGGATTGCATATTCTTCACTCCAAGGCATTTGGTAAGATTAAGACTACTGCAGCAAACCGTAATGGTAATATACACATTCTCCACCCATAGTCTTAAATATAGTTGACAAAGATTGCAATGGATCTTGGATGAGTCATTATCTTATGCTCCGCCAAATGGTGCAGCCATTGTCTGAAACAATAGAAGTGCTGCATATTAGCAGCTTACACCCCTAACAAAGGGTAGAGAGGAAGCAACAGGATAGTCGTGGAGAGGCACCTATCGTTTGGGTTATCCAAACACTGATCCAGACTGCCCCATGCAATCCGCATCAGTCCCTAGAATCCAGAATGCTGCAGATGTTGCTAAAAGAAAGACCAGTACAGGAGAATCCAGAAGGTATCAATAATCCCAGATCCAGATTTCACACAGGCAGCTCTAAACACAGGAAATCAGTAATGGCTACTGATTACTGGCCATGATAATATCCAGTTAAAAAATTGGCCCAGAAAAAGTCCAGCCGACAGAATCTAATAATTGTGATGGCTCTGATAATTCTGATAGCTTGTGTAAAGTGTGCTAGCATAGACATGAAAATGAAACTGTTTCAGGCATCTTTTCATGCACAAGTAATGAATCAGACCCTCCAGAATGCTGCACTCCGAAAATGCAAATTCCGCACTAAAAAACAAAAAATTCTGCACTCAAAAATTGAAGTTCTGCGCTCAGAAAATGCCAATTTTCCACTGAAAGCTGCTCTAAATAGACTTCCTTGCTCGCCCTGGGGCTGAGGTGCTGCTGACCATTGTCCAGAATTCTGCGCTATGCAAATTCCGCACTACAAAATCGAAATTTTGTGTTCAGAAAATGCAAATTTTGCACTAAAAAATGGCGGTGGTGCTCTAAACAGACCGCCCAGAATTCTGCGCTTATGAATGGACATTCTGCGCTCAGAAAATGGAAATTGTTCCCAATGCCTTTTCCACAATTTTTGCATGCCCAATCGGGCAATTCTGCACATTTCCGCACTGGCACGCTCGTCAAAATTCCGCGCTAAATTCTGCGATTCCGTGGGAATCCTAGAGGGACTCAGCCAAGAAGCAAGTTGAGACATGCTGTCACATAAACCATTTAATCTAGAAATGTTTGCATGTGTGTTTAACCAATTTCTGCCCACAAAGATATGACTTGTGGGGTAAAGCCTATTCAATTACAGAAAAAAGGTGTTTCATAAAACCATTCTGTATTGCAAAAATGTTTGAGTCTTTCTGATTTTTCCATGCATGTCCGTCTTTCATGATCCTGTTTGAGGATGTTTAACACTGCTAGGGGTTTCTTAGGTGGTAAGATGAGAAATTCAGAATCTCAGACTTTATTGAAAACATTTGCAAGTTTCGCACAAGTCAAATCTTTAACTAGTCACATTTACGATTTCATTTTTATTTAAATTATTCTCATCAGACCTTGGCTGGTGCAGTCACCAGCACCTGAGATACTGGTATATGGTCATGAATTGCACTGGTTAATATAGGGATGCACGACTGTTTAAATAAAGAATCATCCTTGAAATATTATTTTGACAGAATATTTTACTCAATCTCCTTTGTGTATTATCATGCAATTATGAAGTCTTCAAGATCATATACATAGCCACAAGTGTCATGCAAATATGATTTGTCATAATTTCACCTTCTGAATTATGCCAATATAGATGGTTTGAGGTTTATGATCATCACTATGGGTAGAGTCTAGATCACACTTCATAGCCAGTTGATCAGGCTTTGTTTGGATGATAAGCCTTTGTCACCTGGGTCATCAAGCTGGAGGATTATTTGTCTGATTGAACTTTTGTGATTGAACTTTTTTGATTTTTAATTCTGGAGCCTTCTGGATCAAGCATCATTGTTAAGTCACCCGGGATCATTTATGGTACATGTCATTGCTAGAGCCAGCTTATGACGGTTTGTCATTTACAGACTGTTGGATCATTATGTGATACCATCGGGCAATTTCAATCACTGATTTTCAATGGGGAAGCCTTCTGGATCATGATGTGTCATTATTGAATCTTGTGCCTCATGACAAATGTTGGATTGTTACTGGTACATGCCATGACAGCTTGAAATCCATTTGGTAAACAATGATATTTTTTTAATCGTCATGAGATTGTGACATTCTGACTGACACTGATTCTCTAACAGTTTGTGCCCATCTTAGACAGGAACTAGATAATAAGCTGGAGCTTTATAATTCTAATAACTCAACTATAATTCAGTTTCAAGAATTTATAGCAACATTACCCCAATCTCTTTGACCAACATGGGGGATGTCTATCCGGTCAGGTCAAGCCGATTCTCTAACTCCTTTTCTCCAAGTGAGGCTAGCCCACTTGACAACCCCACCCCCATTTCTCACCCTAGGGTGATCACCCAGTATAGACCTCAGTGAGACTCTCATCACGTCACTATTCATCAGGCGCTGATCAATGCCGCTAATCAATACAGCAGGACTAATTACCACGTTCACCTGAGCAGACAGACGCTTGGTCACACAGAATCAGCTGCTACCATATTTTTTTCTTTTTTTTCTGGTCGTATTGATATTTTGCAGGTTCGGAGTATGAGTGACAAGCTGATGCTAGTGAGGCAGGAAGCCACAATGACAGATGCTTCAGTTGGTGATGTTAACTATAGGTGTGTTGCGTCCTTTCAATAATAAGAGTGGCTGGGTATACTGACCGGCCATTCACAATGGCACCAATTTTACAGAGGAAGAAGAAGACAAAGAAGAAGAAGAAGAAGAAGAAGAACAAGAACAAGAACAAGAAGAAGAACAAGAAAGTTAAATACAGTTCTATGCATACATGTACATAAACACTTCCTACAGCCTATCACAAAGTCACTATTTGAATATGTATACCCCGGTAATTTCATAAAGTAGTTATGTCGACTTTACACAACCTCTGCCTGTGATATGCACAAGGAGTTGTGTTTATCCTACAGTCAGTACATTTCAAATTTGCCAAGTTATTTCAGAGCTCTTTCAGTAACAAATTGTCTTAACATATGGGTATGCAACAAAATGGCTTTGAAATGGTCAGAATTAACCTCAGCTCAGAGTAACAGTTGTGAAAGTTAGAACAGTGAACACAGTACAGGTAGCAACTACCTAGCTATAGTGACTGTCCCACATTAATTAACCATCATTTAATGTTAGTCACCTGTCCACAGGAACAATTGCATAAGTTCAGTGACCAACCTACAATAACTGAGGCTGAGTTGTATACCTTTAATGACATAATCACAGTGACTTTTTCGATCAGACAGCAAGGGAATGCAAAGCTGCATGAGTGACTACACTCTTTAGAAAGAGAGTACCAAATCCATGTAAGCCTTGTGAAGGCTTTAGCAAGCGCTCTCCAATAATACTTGTTAAAAAGTTTTGTTTTGCCTCAGCTACGCGATTTGAATTTTAGGATTTCAAATTTTCAATAAACTGTGAATTTTTGATACCAATATCATAATGGGCATTCCAAACCTTAGATTTTGGGAGGTCAACTGGTAACAAAGGTAAGATATTTACTGAAGGCAAATTCTTATCAAGACTTTGGATACTTCTCAGAAAGTGGGTGATACCTGTAGTCACCCTTTCCCCTGTCACTGTCCCAACAATAAGCTGCCACTGCCCTGTATCACCACTGAGTGACAGTGCCCTGGTATTCCCCTTACTACCCCTAATAGCCCTCCAGTCAGTGATGATGACCTGCTCAGGTCTCCCACCAGGCCGCCCAGGCCTGTGGCTGAGGCCTGAGTTGAAGCAGCTGAGGTCAAGATCCTTACTGGGTCACACACTCAGCAGCCGCAGTCCTACACTGGGGACAACAGAGGGGTGACCTGATAGTCTAGGTCACCTGGATACCTGGCTAAGTGACCGTGGCAATTTGCAATTTGTTGTATGCCAGGTAGTCAGCTTTAAAGTCAGCTTCCAAACAGCATACACGGATTCCCATATGCATAGCTCTCACCTTGTAAGAAAATCTGCAGACAGAAACTGTTAGTGACCCCCTTTCTTTTTTCTGAAACTGATGGAAGCAGTGCATGGTACGGGATTCATTTTCGGAAATAAATTCTGTATATTTGAATGTGTGCGTCACACATTATAAAAGTTTACAGTTTATAATTTGGCCAAAAGTTAAACCTATGAAATACGTTGAAATTCCAAGGTTAAACCCGACATTTATCTTTTTTTAATTATGCAAATCAAAACTGTTAATAATTAGTATTCACATACATTGTGGAAAAAAACTAACAGATGAATTAAGAACTTTTTCCACCATAATTTTGACTCTGTGTACAGAATGTCCATCAGAAAGTATGTTTCCAGAGTCCAAAAACATTCACTCCCAAAAAGATGAATTAAGATTTTTAATTTTCAGTCATGGACTAATGTTTCCACTTACTGTATTTTATGAAATAAAGTTATACAGCACAACTTTGACAGCTAGTACTCATTTCAACCTGGCATCTAGTACTCATTTCAACCTGGCAGCTGGTACTCATTTCAACCTGACAGCTGGTACTCATCTATCATATACATGTGATCGGCAAAAACAAATACCCAACCTAGTTACCGGAATTGGACTTTGATTTCATTTGTTTTTCATCAGTCCAGTTAATAAAAGCATAAACCCAGGACCAGAAATATTTGAATACAGCAGAACTTGTATTGAGAGACCATATTTTTTATGGCCAACGGGATGGTCTTTGAAGACAGGTTCTACTGTAGTCCTAAGAGGTCTTTAACATGCCGCACACATGCAGACAGTTTCACACACATCCTCAAGTTTGTATAAAGGCCAGGCATGAGGCGATCTAGTTTTTAGTACAGTGACGAGTTAAGACTGTTACCAATCTACAATCAGGCAGAAGCTGGCATGCCTATGTCAACTGTACTATCCATGCACATTAATTCAAAAATGGAAAATGCTGACAAATGCTTAAAACGAATATTCTGTAGATTTTTTATCATGAAAGGCATAGCTGAATTTATTCGACAGTCAGAACATCATCTAAGTAAGGTTTAGCTTGCTTACCTAGATGCTTAGGTGTAATTTCAGGCTCAGCAAGCACCGGAGTCTCTGTCGCTGATGTTTCAACCTGTCTGGATCACTGTGTGTTTTCGCCTGTTTTTCAGCTGTTGTTCCTCATCAATTCTCTTACGATACAACCTGAAAGACAACAAATGACAACGTTTGAAACAGAACTGCAAGATAAATACAGAGCAGAAAATGTCACCGGTAAGGTCACACATAGAAAATTTTTACAATTCATTAGCACTGCAAGAGAACTAAATCGGCCAGATGCTGGATACATACATGAGAAGCTGTCCCTAGCAGCAGATGTGCTAGCACTAAAGCTTATTCTCCATCTCCCCCCTCCCCTTACTAGGTAAAGCATATTTTCCCACCCTCGTTTTTTTTCCGTTCTGTTAATACCAAGCTTCCTTGCATTTGATATAACTAGCTTAATCAATAGCACCGCATCATTAATGATATTATGAAGGCGCTGCCGTTGCAATCAATTTCCTATAGGGCAGCACGCTGTGTACACATGGATGGTATTTAATGATAAAATTTCAACCAACACTGTCAGAAAGTAATCATTTCTGACATGCGCACATAAAAAAAAAAAACTTTGCGGATGTGGTCATTTTATAAATACTGCTGGGAGTTTCGTCAATAGATATAGCTCATAAAAAATATAAATACGGTTCTCCGCCAAGCCTGCATGACATTTTGCCATCCCAGCAAATGTCAGTAAATACTATTTGCCTAATTAACATTTTTAACACTGACCCTATTAGCTTATTCATATATACATTTAATTTCATTAGCTGTCTTAGCATGGTAGACTGAAATAATAGAACACACTTTATTTGTGCTGCACTGCCAGGCTGCGGTCATTATTAATATCAGTACATGTACTATATTCAGAAAAATACACATAATCTACATATCAATCGAAAATTAAAGCACCAGGAAAAGTACAAACACAAAGTACAAGTTCATATAGGGATATTATGACCATGGATTTAATGACAATCTATCCAGGCCTATCAATGCTTTATTAGCCTTTGTGCCAATTCAAGAATGAAGACCATGTAATCGTCTACATATACTGCGAGGTTTTAAACTTCTTAAGATCTCCAAGTTTTCCTTACAACAAATGACTCTCTGCCTCTAACTGAAACACCTCTTAAATTAAAGATCTGCAAAATAATTCTATGTCCATTAGAGCATTGTCCTTTTTCAAGAGTGAACATGAAATTCGTTCACAGCACACTGTATTATCAAAATTTCTAACTTCTAAGATGATAAGAGACAATTGTTATCGAAGTGTGTCATGCTAAATTAGTTTTTGTTATCAAAGTGTGTCATGCTAAATTAGTTTTTTCGGACGAATATGTGCAGTTAATAAAATTGGCTGACGCAGCCTTTGTGGTGACACTGTGCATGTTTAAAACATTCACAGGACATGAATAGTACCCGGCTCAAAGGATATGGAAAATTACTAATATATCTACGTCTGATTAATTATTTTCCAATATTCATAATAGGCTTGCCAGGTTTCCCAACATGATATATGTCCAAGTCAATTTTATCCAGCAGATTCTATATACCAGCTAGGGCATATCATATAATTCACACAGGAAGTCGCTCATGAAGCTAATCAGTCACCACAAATTATTACCCAAATTAAATCTATATACCAGCCGTAGTAATTGGTCCGAACTGGTGGGACAGAGTTTGCATAAATAATTAATGTCACTTCCAGCACCCGTATTAATGTTCTGTCATATATATATATATTCAGCCTGCAGGATTTAATAATCTCAATTATAGCAATCAATTTAAAGGTCATGATAAATGCATGAAGTCATTGTTCCAGCCGATGAGCATGCGTTATCTTGAAGCAGACAACTGGATCTAATAGCTTTGACTGATTACAGTCATTAGATGGATGGCAAATGCAATGACGGAAGTAGGAATTAGTATTGTACCTACAGTAATTTGTATACTGTCAACACTGTGCAGGCCACACCCTGCCTGTGAGGTTTGGAAGGGTGTGAGGTAGCCTGCTTATAGATTCAGCTTGCTAGTTTATAATTTAAGGGAACATGAAGCCTGATTTGCACGACACCATTTTAAAATGACAAATGTGACGCAGATAGGACAACCCAAAATGTGTGACATTATAGGATACTGAAAATGTCCATTCTGTGTATCTGTTCACTTGGATTTTTATTCCAGTGGATGTCTAAAATCATAACTAAAAGGGGGGGGGGGGTCATCTAAGGGAGCTACGCACTGAAATGATGCCTTTTCCAGGAAACATGTATTTACATTTTCAGACTGACAGAACAAAATAGAGACAGCCTGTTGAAAATGGATCACTCAGATCTGAATGTCATAATAAATTATGCACATACTTTGTACTTTGGTTCAAGGCTAAACAGCTAGTTTGTAGATTATATGAAGGAGCCCAAGGCTAAAATCTTGGGTTTTCAAGGTTTATTCAAGACACCACGTAAAGTGAAAATTCACAGAGATATACAATTGTACATGATCATGACCGAATTGTGCCAGAAAGGTGTCTGCCAGACAAAGGGGATACACATATACTTATAATATGGTTCTTCCTGGCTGAGAGCTCCAAGGCACTGGCTCCTATTCCTGTGCTAAGCATAAGAATTAAATTCTAGTTTAACACGAATATTTCAGAAATAACATTTTAAATATGTTTCTGATACAGCGCTTAATTATCGGTCTTAAGTTACCAAATTACCATAAAACTTTCTAGCTAAATATACAAATATATTAACTGCAGATTAACGCCTGCACTTTCTCCTCATACTGTTATGCAAAGGGCATCTAGGAATATACATGCACCAAATACAATAGCTATGTGTTAGGATGCCTCAAATGCCAGCTTGTACTAACTGTGTCCAGGAAACTGACAAAATGGGACGCTCAGTCCCGCCTGTATAATTTCACTGAGACCATCTTCAATACCATAGTAAAACCCAAATACCGGTAATCTTGATTGGGGCAACAGTGTTGCAACTGCTCGGGAGCTCACCTGTGTTAAAGTTGCTGATCATATTCAATAACCCTGAGGAGTCTAATACCCAGCCTAGTGCCTCACCCCCCATCCCACCCCTGTCTACCTGATAGTTCAAGCAGCAGGCATTTAATATGCTTTATTTATTTTGCAGGCTGACCCATTCATATGCATATCATGCCATTTCTGGAGGTTTCAATTAAGTTTCATTGCGTTAGGGCAGATCAGCATAACGCTGCAATGCTCAAATATATTACTCGGAATATGCAGACACCCTGATATATTGATCGTCTGGGGTTGACGTCTGAAGAAAATGACATATTAATTGCTTTAGCTTGCAAATTTTAATGTATGCCCAGCAGAGATAAAGATAAAAAATGCTCAAAGGCCTTTCAGAAAACAGCTGAAACCAGGAACACAAATTGAAAGGATACAATATTAGTGGGAAGCGCAGGTGATAGCAATTAAGCATTGACACTTGGTCGATTTATGAATGATATTAATGACGCACAGTCAGTCTGCCATGATATCCCTGTTTGATAAAAACACAGCAAGAATTTGCATTAAGCCATATGTCATGCAGGAAAAAATTGTGCCAAATTACGCAATTTCACTTTTGGTGTGTCACCGTTTTCTAAATACCAATACCACCTTCCTCAGCTAAACATTTCATACGGCAAAGGGTCTGGTTTATATTATTAACATTTGCATAAATTGTGGTATTGCTACCAAATATCAAACTATATGAGAGAGAGAGAGAGAGAGAGAGAGAGAGAGAGAGAGAGATGGAGGGAGGGAGAGAGAGAGAGCAAGAGTGAGAGACAGAGGGAAAGAGAGAGGCTGTCGGAGGTAGAGAGAACCAGGAATGCAAGCAATAAGACTTAATGAGTGAAGCATGAATATTGATAGATTGTTAGACACTAGTATTATGAGGAAATGAGTAAAACAATTGTGTTCAATATTCAAAATTTTGAATGTTTTTAAATTAATTGTGGTGGTACCTGGTAATGACACTGAATACCTGTTACTCATAATAACCACACATCCTCACATGAATACATTGTAATAGCAACTTAAGGCAACCCTGTCAATAGATTATGTGCACACCTAACCCTGAATATTAGCATTCACCTGTTTTTGAGATATAATTGCCATCTTCATCTATCCAGTAGATTACAAGGCAAACAACAATTTTCATACGAGGTATCTATTGTAGGTAACCTCTACAAATGATTTGGCACACTCTGCAAGGAGAAGTTTTGAAAATTTCCTTGATATGCAGTCTGTTAAATAAAAAAAAGAAAATTATTAATGTTATAACTATATCCCATATCTGCAGTTTTAATATGGAGACCAAGGTAGGCATTTTTTAGGCATTACTCTGTGTAACTGTTACTGAGAAAGCTGACAGAGCCACAACAGACACCCAGGTTAATGCTATCTTTGCTATGGACTACCGGGCTAAAACTTTAAGGTATTGCAGGCCCTTAGTAAATGCCAATTACCAGTGCTATGCAACCAGCCAATGCAAAAACAACTTGCGCACCCGTAGGACCTACATGTACATGTACATGTATTTCACATGGGAGGACAACAGAGATAAAGAAACCATGGCCTTTCCACCACAGTGGACTCATATTGTGACAGATATACTCATCAATTAATCTATACAATCCAATTATTTTGGCAAAAACAATTATCAGGAACATCATTACATCACTCACCCCAATTCCTGGACTTTTTTGACAGCAAAATATTGAAATCGCTCTTAATTGGATCAACCCCATACATATGCAAACAAAAAGACATGCAATAATCGGATCATGGATAAATATGTATGAATTTGCAAAGGAATTGAGCTGTATTAATAAAAAAACCCAACTTTATATCAAATCAACATTATGTAGTCATGATCCAAATTACTTCAAAAAGTTTATACTGCGCTGCACTTTTGATTAGCAGCAGAGAATCTAGTATCGGCAGATTTTAGTACAGCAGTAGTATCTTTGCTTAGGTTAGGTAACGTTTACCGGTATACTGAATATTGAACCTGGAGTTGCATTATATTAGTACATGCATATACGATACATTTGTACACACAAACAGAGTCTGGACTGCTATACCTGTACCGGAGTAAAGATCAGATACATTTGTATAAGCATGTGTTCTAGGATAGAAACTTGAAAGATGTTTGAAGTGATCTTTTCTCTTTGTTAAATGATAATCAAGGGATTAGGCATGAGGGGCCAGGCGGAATTTTGGAATTACTTTTTTTGTCACTGGACGGGCCAAACTTTCTGTTTGTCTTTCTCTGTTCCTCCTTTTTTCCTTCTGTTTACAGAATAAACTAGGAAGGGGCCACTAACAAAAATAGGCGAGTCCAAACTTGGCAGATAAAGAAAAAGAGCGCAGTAGGATGAGACCTTGTGGAAACTATAGATACCACACGGCACAGTACCATCTGCCCAAAGTTAATAGGAGAAAGAGAATGTGGCATTGTGTGCTGGACTCACTTGATACCACCAGGATGGAAATATTAATGCCAGATTTAATGAACATCATGGACTCCTAGGAATAGAATGAGGCCAAATGAACATCCGTA
>JAAUYG010081328.1_pt1 | contig 11717 bp, 5 predicted proteins | sample 7278091 | NCBI WGS metagenome assembly JAAUYG01 (sample SAMN14350201, study PRJNA611818) | marine sediment metagenome | isolation source: surface marine sediment (0.6m) | place: French Polynesia: Moorea | collected 2018-08 | reverse complement strand
TACTACTACTACTACTACTACTACTACTACTACTACTACTACTACTACTGCTACTACCGCTACTACTACTACTACTACTACTACTACTACTACTACTACTACTACTACTACTACTTCCTACTACTACTACTACTACTACTACTACTACTACTACTACTACTACTACTACTACTACTACTACTACTCTACTGCTACTACTACTTCGAACTGGAAGCTTTCTTGAAACCGGAAACCGTTCTTGATAGGGTTATGTCACGCATGCATAACAGTCCTAAGTCATGGTGTACTACACCCCCCCCCCCCTTCATTCCACCAAAGAAATGTATTTAAACTACCAAATAAATATATTTTAAACGTGCATATAGAGTTTAGGTAACAGAACTCACAAGCGCACAGCTTTTGTCCAATATCAAGATATCTCAGAATTTGCATTTACAATTCGTCCAGTGTGCGTTGGTATTAGAATTGCTATTGAATCTCCCAGATTCAGTCTAAAATGAGATTATATTATTGCAATATGAAAAGGTAATTCTGCTGTTTTTGAAGCCGTCTATAATTTTTTTGAGGTTTGTGTAATACTGAAGACCTTACGGGAAACATAATTAACGCTATAGTTGTTCCTGTCGTTTCCCGGAAGCCAAAACAAAAGCCTTGGGCGTCATCCATCCCTTGAACATAGTTACATTAAGAAGAATCGCTATTGCAGAATATCTGGATATCACAGTTCTAGTGGTCCCTCCTCGGGTGGTACAAATCCTTACTAATGGGTGGAAGTGGTGATGTCCTGGACGACCTTTGACCCCAAGCCGAAGTGGCAACTTCCGGCAGGCGACACCATCTCACGAGAGGCGACAACCAGAGCACGCGCAAAATTCATTTCCGCCACGTCGCGAACAAGGGAGGTTTTCGTTGTAATTGTCTGCTTTATTACGACTTTTTTTTCGCGCAGATATGTTGTTTTAACAATTAGAGACACCGCATTTTTCTTGAGAAAATGCCGGTTGAGTGCACAGGTTGCGTATGCCCGTGGTAGACGTACTCTGATTTTGGACTTGACGCAAACTTGCCTTTAAAGGAATGTGGCCCAGGGAATTAAAACATTATGTTGAAATGTAGCTCGGAACACACAACAAAAGGAATCTCACATAGATATGTAGTAGATGTCTTATATTTTGTGACCAGAGGGGCCAATAAAAGTGGATAATTTATGAAAATATGTCAACAACACGAGATTATTTAACTTTTATGAACTACATGTACATGGTCACTTATTGAGGTCGCTAATTTACTGTGGCCCCAACACATAACATGTATTTAGGATGCCAAGCGACGCATCTTTAAGATCTTGCTCGCTGCATTGGAGGGAACGTTAATTTAATATTTTAGGAAAACGTCCAATGAGGGACCGTATGTACGTGGTGCACGCGTCTATTCCAAGGGTTCAATATGGTCAACTGGACGGTATTTCGTGGTGACGTGTACGGCACTGTGTATGCGTCTGGTACGTACATTGTAAAAGACGCCCATGCAGGGATGTGATAGGAGAATGTCTCTAACCAGGGTTTCAACTGTCGGCTATATTATCTGAAAGCATCGACGCCGACTCAGGCCAAATGAAATACACCAGATATAGATGACAGAAAAGTATAAGCCCTGTGACAGGCACTGTCGGTATTGAGCATTGTTGGAAGCTTTGCATTGTTGAAATACCCTCCTGTATTCTGGTATGAACTAGACAATTCCGCCCACACTATGATCGTCTACACATTATGTCTGCTTGTTGCAGTGAGTATTCAACATTTATGGATCACTATTTACTCAAAGTATTTATCCCACGGGAAAAAAAGACATTGCTCCTGAATATATCGATGGGAACTGATCATTTTTGTTATCTTTCTAAAAGACTGGGACTTTCCTTGCGTTTTGTCCGCTCTGCACTTTCTGCACCCCCACTCAGTCCCATTAACACCAGTAGCCCCAGAGACGTGTGGTCAATTGGTATGAGATAATAAAGTAGTTCCCACTGACCTCGTACCTTGCCGCGGCAGGGAAGCCGGCTTTGTATTGTTACGCGCTGTGAAGTGCCTTACTGAGTTTAGCAGACAGGTGGGAAAATATCGAGTGTACTACCCCATATCTACCACTTCGTCAGCTATAAAACAAGTACTTGTATGATACTATCCCATACAAAAGTATAATTACATGGGAAAGAAACCAACGATTGATATATAATATAGTTCCTTTTGTTCTCTTCAAGTTTTTGTATGTATTTTTTTCTGCTATCACTGGTATGCATTGCATGCTTTTTTTTGCATGGAACATGCGGATGGCGAGAACTAATGTTTCATTTTTAGGGGGTCCTATGTCTTGTGGTTATTACGTGTATTTTTGTCACTTTGTTGTTCACTGTTTTAAAGTCAATTGGTTTTGTTCCGTTTGTTTTTTGTCCGTGAGTGCGTGGTAGGTAGAATACGCCAGCTGCCTGCACAGCAAAAATATTATAATATTATTTGGCTAAAAATAGTGAATAAAATCATTTTGACAATATTTCAAATCACCGAAAGACATTTTATAAATCACGATCTTCATTTTGATGTATTCCAGGCTCTACCGAATCGAGAAAAATAAAACATTTTTTTATTTATTTTATGTATTTTTTAATTTATTTTACAGGATACTCAAAGATTAAACATTGTACTTATATACGCTATTGTACAGACACAAATGATTCCCTCTTCCCTGTCCAAAACAGTGGTACATGCATTGTGGTATTGGTCGACTTTCATTCAATGAAGCACTTTGCGCGTCTTGGCCGGAACTCATCAACAACAGATATTGACTCAATAGGGATATTAGGAGAAAATGTTCGAAAACCAAGTAGGATCATGATTGGCCGAAGCTTCATGAAGCAACAATGTGATTGGCTAAAGCGCCTCACATGATCAAGGGTGCAGACTATTCATGTTGCGATTTTGTGGCGGGAAATAACCACTAATATTTTCTTTTAAAATAATTTAAAATTTACTCGCCTATCGTAAGTGGGAAGAGAACAGACAAGTTTCAGGCACGGGGAATCAGAAATGGAATCCCTAGGCAGTGGCATTGTTGTGTTATAACTGTGTTGAATAGAATGAACAATGATGCTTACATTATATTTAGCACCAATTAGTACAACGCCAGCATGCACGCCGTCGATCGAGTGAATGGCCACAGAATGGCTAATTTAGCTTAATTTCTAATAGAAATTAGCCATTTTATGCAATTCATTCATTTCGCCATTCATTGTAACTCTAATAGATTGAGACATTCGGAACTGCGGTTTAGAATATCTTTTGTGGCAGAGATCACGACCGATTTATGCAGGAACTAACACTTCAATAACCCTCGGATAATCACCAAGTCGACAAACGATAGAGGACACAAACGACACTGAGATTGAAATATAAAATAACAGATTGACATGTGTGTCTTTTATTCTTTTCATACACCATGTCTTGGCTGTAATGCACTTACCCCAGAACAAGTGACGGCTAATACAAAACAGTAACAAAACAGTAACAATACAGTAACACAACACCTAGCAATCAACAACACGCACAACTCCATTCACTGATGAAACGGGCCACAAATCTATACCTTCGGGAATTGAATGTCCAATTATGCAATCACTATGTAACTATTACAATTTTTTTCTGACAGGGTATTCTATTAAGCTCCCTAAACTATATATACGTTTCTATAAAGGTGCCTTTTATTATTATACGGTCCGCGAACTATGCTTTTCTAACATTTAGTGTTTTATAAATGTCCTCGACTATATTTTATTTTTATTTATTTATTTATTTATTTAAATATGAAACTCTCTAGAAGAGGAAGTGCATACAATGAGTTCATATGCAAGCATGGCACAGTAAAACATTTAAAATAGTGGAAGCAGCATCTGAGCAGTCCATTTGTTGTCAGGGTAAAATTTCTAAACAGCAATTGCAACGAGGCACCAATACCATCTGTGCCACTATACGTGTTTAGCTGACGCCTGTATTGTAATCTACATGTATAATCATCGCCTAGGCCATATCTGTACAAGGAAATTCCATTCTTGCTACATATTTGCTTACATCTGGCTACAAGATTACACTTATTTCCAGGATTATTAGTCCACCAATAACTTAGTGGACAGGATCTTGTTCTGCCTTACCTGTGTCACAGACGGGGAAATTCGTGACATCTTCTTCTTTACGAGGTTGTCTGTTGTTTCTGCCAGAACATGAATCCATGGTGTCAGTTTCTGCCAATAGACTGGCGATGTCGTACGACCGTCTCGGTTTCTCGGAATACCCCTCCACTGCAGTTGATGCGTTAGTGGCCGATAAATGGGACATCTTCTACTTCTACTGTAAAACTTCTTCCTGCACGTGCCCTTTAGGTTTCGAATTATTGGTGTTTTTGTGCACTTTTTTTTCAAATCCGTGGCTCCTTCATATAAATATTTTTTTGAAAATCCAGTAACATGCATTAAAAACGCAAACCTTCTTGTGCGTTAAAGTCACTCATGGAGGCAGCTAAAGAGTTATGTAAGTGTCGATTTCCAGTTTTGATTCCCAAAGACCGTTATTTTCACTCGAATAAATCCGTGAGAATATTACTTTCTAAAAGGTCCCCGAAAACTAACTCTTCATTCTTGTTTATATGGTTATTTTCCTGAAACCTTGTATGACTACAAATTTCTAGCCGATGTTCTCATATAACCCCACTTTTCTCCACATGCTAGTTCTTTTGACCTGCGTCCATCGTCTGCACGTGCCGGGAGAGTCGAGCAAGCATGCCACCCGCCCCAGCTCCACCTTCAGCAGCCACTCCACACCTGCGAGTGACAATTTATGATCTCTTTTGGAACCACGGCTCTGTTCCCTCGGGAGTCCTTGGTCGTCGTGAGAGGACCAATGGTCTGCGTGTCACCTCCTTCGCCTGCGATTCGATTATTGCCGACGTCGGCTTGCCATATTTGCCATATTTGGCTGCCTTCAGGCGCGTTCATCCATCAACTGGAGGGCTCCCACAAAGATCGCCTGTCCATCAAAACCGCCGCTCTTCGCTCAGATGCTTGCCGAGTCGTAATTGCCTCTTTTTTTGCAGTTCATTCTGCAGTAATTGCCATCAACTGACCAACCTGGCCTTCATCATGTTGCATCAGGTGCCGAGGCTTTACTACGACGAGTACGCAGGTAGCACTACTACGTTGACATGTCTGCCATTCAAGATTTTTTCTCTCAGTCTGCGCAAACTTGATGAGAACACCAGGATGCTGGAAAGTGTGAACAACTGAAATAATTTGTCGCCTTCATAGACTGCTGTTTCGGTGCAGAGGCCTCGCTGGGGGGACTCGGTTACAATTTGTCGAGCGCGAGAGACTCCGCCCACCCATATGGTGGCAGAAATGTCAATCACAGTCCTGACAGATGTCACCTTAGCGGCCAAATGAAACGGAAAGACAAGCATATGAAGTAGAGTGAAAAGATTGACCAGTATAGGTATATTACCGGTGCGGCAGAGCGAAAGGGTATTCCGGGATGGTATCTTTAAAAAGAAACTTTAATTGGCAATGAAAACCTGGACGATCAATTACACTGCTGTGTATCATTACCACATGTAGTATTTCCCTGTTTTTTAACATCCGAGCACTGATCGACTGAAGCAGTGCCCCTCAGTAGCAGCAGCAACGGTAGCAACAGCAGCAGTAGAGCAGTAGCAGGAGCAGCAGCAGCACCAGGAGCAGCTTTAGTAGTAGTAGTAGTAGTAGTAGTAGTAGTAGTAGTAGTAGTAGTAGTAGTAGTAGTAGTAGTAGTAGAGTAGTAGTAGTAGTAGTAGTAGTAGTACATGTAGTAGTAGTAGTAGTAGTAGTAGTAGTAGCTGCATAGTAGTGTTGGCTATAGTGCAATATGGCAAGTAGGATCGCCAGGTCTTTGCCAGCAGTATATGCAGTAATGACGGCTATCAGAGATGTAGTACCAGGATTAACTAGTCAGTGCATGGCGGAGACTGAGAGGATGGGTGACAGTGATAACAGTAGTTCTCGGGGGAGGCTTTCATAGGACGAGAAGTTGAACTAGCATACTACACCAAAAAGTTCGCTGCTCTAACCCGGAATGCAAGTGGAGTTCAACCACTTTGTGTGCACAGGATGAGCAGAGCGAACGATGAAGAAAACTGTATCAGTACTTGATACAGCTAAATATATATTCAATGTGCAGACATTGGCCACTTTTCCACAATTATTATGTCGCACAATGGTATTAACAAACAAAATAACATCTGAAACTTGTGCTGGTATCTAACTTCTTTGTTGTTTAAATGCACAAGCATGTTAATTTTGCTCTAAAGTTCCCACAAATTGCTAAAGTTCCCAGAAATTTGACTGCAATATTTGTTCTAATTTTCTATCAATAACCTTTAACAGCCTTGCAGTGGTGCGCTCGCTTTGTGCGCTATTAAATTACCGTTGGATGGCACTCGCGGCCACACGTGGCTGCTCGCCCATAACTGCACATGAAATAAAATAAAATGGCGTATCACCAACTGTCGCTAGAATGCAGGGACGAAGGCTGTATGTTCGGTCAACGTGAGAAAGTAACAGGGATTAAAGAAGACACGGAGAGTGACCTTCATTTCAGCGACAAATCCAAGGATTTAAAATAGAACTTTGCAACAAAAGACACTGAAAGAAAAGGAATCCCCCCCCCCAAAAAAAAAAGAAAGAAAAAAACAAAACAAGCAGGAAATGCAACCAAACAAGTGAAATATATAGCGAAATATCTCGTATACCAAATATTTCTTATATTTATTGGCAGAAATATCCATCTGAAAATAGACAGTCCTAATTAGTCTTGCAATCAGCTGATCGCTATGACATCGACCGCGTTCAATCCCCGAGGTTCAATCAGTCGTGTACATTTAACAGGACGTCCAACACACCAACTCTGCCTCTTTTTTTTTTTAGAACTCTGCGCCACCCTGGGGTTAAATATTTGAGAAGCTGTTTCATACACCTCTCTGTGTTAGGCCTTTTACATTACCCTGATCTCCTGTTTTCAAAAGGAACGCCGGAAAACTCAGTTGCACGTGCATTTTGGGCTGGTACCTACCCCCGGTCTCTTTTAATTAAGAACAAGAGATACATCGATGGCCACCAACGTCCTCAACTGGATCAGATGACACAGACAATACGTCCCAATCGCATCGGTTCCCAACACCATTCTTTTTTTCCTATTAGTTTTTGAAATATTTAACAAGGACGCGCGCTCGTCGTCTGCCGAAGGCGCGTGCGAAAAGGCCGACGCCACTGAAGCGCGACAGACGCGATCGATACAGCCATTCCCCCCACGATGCCCCGGGCGATAATAGAGTGTTGATGTGGTCATAATTGGCGGTGATCTCCTAATCTCTTCATAAAGGAAATGACGCTGTTGTCGCTATTGCTACCCGTGAGATAGGCACCAACTGTTGTGGAATGCACCACAGGCAGGGGGTATGCAAGCTTTGCCGCAAGCACCAAAAGAAACCACTTCTCTTTGTTAACCATTAAGCCTTATTGGATTCATTACATCAATGGATTGGCACCCCCTCCCTCAGTTCGCCTTATACGTCCCACCTGACCCATTCTCGGAAGCATGAGTTGGTACTTTGTCGCCACGACAGAAGGTCAAATCCCCACGCGTCACCTGAAAGATTTTATTTGTACTTTTTTGTTTGTTTGTTTAATTCAGAGATGGAGAAAGGGAAAATATACTTGGAATCAGTCCCCCGCTTCAAAGTGAAACTTCCACTTCAGACTAAATAAAAGACCAGAGAGAGAGAGAGAGAGAGAGAGAGAGATAGATAGAGAGAGAGAGAGAGAGAGAGAGCAATTTTGCCCTACATGCAACCTTTTGAGATACAGGCCGTATTGAGACAAGTACATCAAATCATCACAAAATGACATTGAACACTACAAGGTCAAATGTCCCCTAAATATATGTATTACTAGAGTCCCAGAATCCCAAATTTCAGTCCGTTTTAATCTGACCACCCGTTTTCGAGTTACAGGCTATTTTGAGACTAAAAGTGCACCAAATGATCCCCTAATGACATTGAACGCTACCATTAGTCAAATGTACTCTATATATGTTTACTAGTGTCCCACAGTAATTTCAGTCAGTTTCACTATATAACCACTATTGAGACAATTGTATTGAATGGCCCAAAATAACTTTGAACACTACACGGTCAAAGGTACACCAGATATATGTGTTAGTAGTGTACCAAAGTCCCAAATGTCACCACGTTTGCTCTACGATGAGCCGTTTTCAAGACACATGGCTCTTGAAAATCGGAAAGGCACTGAATGGCCTCAGAATGACCTTGAACACTTAACTGTCAAAAGTACCCGGCATGCACTAAATACTTAACCTCGAGCATCAAATTTTGCTCCATTTTGCTCTACAATCCATTTTGAGATACCCTAAGCTTGTCGATAATTGAAAATACTAGTACACTGCGTGACCTAGCACAGCATTGAACACCTGTCAAAACTACCATATATAACCCTAAGTCCTTACCCCAGAGACCCATATTTTTGCCCGTTTCGCACTACGACCTGCAGTTTTCGAGATACAAAGTTGTCGAAAATCGGAATGCACAGAATGACCTTGAACAAGTAATGGTCAAAAGTAGCTGTGTACACTATACACTAAGTACTGACCGACGAGGGGCCAGTTTTGATCCGTTTCGCTCTACGTCCAGCCATTTTCGATATATAAGGTTGAAAATCGGCATGCACCGAATGACCTCAGGCTGACCGCGAACATTTAACGATCACAAATACCCTATATACACTAAGTACTTACCCCTCGACGACTAAAATTTGCTCCTTTTCGAGATACCAATTTATAATTCTTCATTGACTACCATGTTAAACGCTCCCCCCGAAAAAAAATCATAACAAAAAATTAAAAAAGTTCCTTTAACAAGTTTGGTAGACACTCTATAGGAATATACATGCGCATGAATTTTGGGTAGGAAGTATGGCGTGTGGTTTCAAAGCAGATGCCGTTTGAAACTTTTCCTACCATATGGTCGCATGTTAAGGTAAATGAGAAAAAACAAAAAACAAAGCACACACATAATTCTTTGAACAACTTTAGCAGAGACCCGCAGAGACCTGTCTCGTTTGTGCCGAACGATCTACGCCCGACAAATTTTGGGGTGCCCAGCCACCTATTCAATTCCGCCACAGGTGAGCAGAAAGGAATCATTCAGACCATTTACACTCACTGACTCCGAGCTGCCCAGTCGGATGCCTAGCTCATTAATGCCAAGCGCCAAGCTGAGAAGCGAAAACCTCCCATTTTTTATGTCTTTGGTGTGACGCGGTCGGGTATCGAACCCTGACCTCCTGCACCCTGAGCGGACGCTCTAACCACAATGCTACGTGGGGGCGGTTACATGCAGTGGGAGTGATTCTTGTATATACTTTCACAGGAGATGTTTCAAATTGTTTTCTCCCGTATGGTACTATGTTAAGGGAAAAAAAAAACGTTTGAATATTTGAAAAAAAAAAATGTTGGTGTAAATCCCTTCCACGGTTTCCGCGAAATAGGGTTTTACAGACGGACCACGACGGCAGCGGACGACCGCACCATGTGATAGTAGCTCTGCAGTGCAGTGGCACAAAACCCGAGTTTGTACCAACTTTCCGCATTGAAATTCATTAAAATCAATTTTCACAAACGTGTGTTGAAAATTTAATTATGGTTCACCAGCGCTGAGAAAAGTGGCTGCTCTGCAATAAAATAACGGGTTAGAGTAAACCTGGACTTGAACCAGGTAACATTGCAGTACAATGCTTCGTCATCATAACGTTCAAAGGTCTCTGTAGAGAATGGACGCGGAATCAACAAAGCCATCAGAAATGTGTCTACCCACTTCCTGGGATGGTTCAAGAACATTCTATAGGGTTCGGGTACAGAACTGCTATTGCAAATCGATTTCAAATGGAGAACACAAAAGAAGACTGTCTATTGAAAAGAAATTGCCACTTTTCCTTGAAGAGAAATGTAAACAATAGTGGTGACACAATAATTACATTGGCACAAACTCTCATTAATTACCATATATATTTAAGCACTCTTAAAATAATCTTTCCAAGAAAGTTAATCCAGCCGCCGGGGATCACGCTAATTGCCTTAACCATCTGGTTATGGGTTCCCACTTCCCAGACCCAATTTTTTTTATCACATTAGCAATAACAAAAATAACAACTTCAACTCAAGTATCATATTTGACAAGTGCACGGATTCACTAGAAAATCTGGTGTAGGCAAACCCTGTGTTAATTCCTGTGTGTGAACAAAAATCAAAACCTGTTCGAACGGAATTCTGTGAGCCATGCCTTTAGCCTTTTAACATACGGCCATTTTTCCATGCAATTGAACTTCGTTGAGCTGTTTTCCTGATGATGTTCTAGAGAATCCACGATTCAAGTTTCCAGACACGAGGAGGTTAACCGTTCTCATTTTCGTTCCTGTTTCTTAACCACACATATTGTTTATAAAGATAAATACAAAATGAATGTGAACAAACCAAAAAGGATCACATTGACGTAATTATTAGAGTATGTGTTATCATTTAAAAACAGTTTCTTTTGTTTCCTTTCTTTGTAAGTTGATGTTTGGTTTGTTTGTTTTTTTATTTGTTTTCGTGATTATAGTTCCTAAACATATTTCTAATACACTGCTGCACATTAGTATTTAGCCATCAAGGTATTTCCCAACATAAAACTTCACTGAAACCAAAACATGCTGACGTTATGTCCTTGGACGCCCTACTGCGACTCCATACTCATCCGCCTTAGTCCCTTAACCCCCCTGACAACTGGCCGCTCGACCTGCCCGGTTACCAATGTGCATTTCTGTCACATTCTAAAAGTCTGTCATCACTGCAAAACCCCCCAAAGACGTGCCTTTATACTCTGAAACATACCTATTATTGACTGTTATTCTTCAAAGTAAACCCATCTCTATATTTCTATGTGTATATCTTCTATTTTGCTCAGCCTGCACCGTGTACATGTAAGGTTTTTTTGGATATTGCGCTAGTCTTCACACGTAACGAGAATTTAATATTGGCTCTAATAAATTAAAGCCAATTGGAAACATTTTTATTCATCATAATGAAAACTTCTATTGTCCAAGTAGTGTTTCAGTGCACATGTCCTGAGCGCGTTAAAATCCTTTTACGAAAATGATGAAACACGAGTTACTGATCGAAGTGCTAATTAACGTTATACAGCGTACCTTCTCCAAGCAGTCTGGGTATCTATTTCAACTTCTGGAGTATTTGAAACCCAATTTCGAAAAAAACAAGAGGTCCAAGGACCTTGGCGCTCTGCTTGACAGCTGCAGTTGGGATGACATTGGCAATTTTCAGCAGACTTGTATCAAAAACTCACGGCTGCAGATTAAATCAATTGAAATCTGGGTTAACTCTCACACAGTACACATGTACCTCACTATGCATGTATCCATTTTAGATAATATTCGACACCTTAACTTTGACCTTTCAGGGTCACTCAAGGTCAAAGTTAAGGTGTCGAATATGATCTAAAATGGATACATGCATAGTGAGGTACATGTGTACTGTGTGAGAGTTAACCCAGATTTCAATTGATTTAGTCTGCAGCCG
>JAAUYG010229655.1_pt1 | contig 11719 bp, 9 predicted proteins | sample 7278091 | NCBI WGS metagenome assembly JAAUYG01 (sample SAMN14350201, study PRJNA611818) | marine sediment metagenome | isolation source: surface marine sediment (0.6m) | place: French Polynesia: Moorea | collected 2018-08 | reverse complement strand
GGAATGACCTTTAGTTAAAGGTTAGCCAGCTACTTTAGCTGGCCGCGGACCATAGTGGGCATTACCTTGTTCATTGCTGGACTTTTTTTCAAGATGTGACTTGACATTTTGACTTGGACTTTGCACTCGTTTGAACATATAGCATTCAGTTTACGCATGTTTTGGCACTGTATGAGCCTTTTGGTGTTGATGTGCCGTTAAACTTTGATATTACTCACTCTACAAACGGACTTAAGTTTACTAATCACCTTGGAAGCCATGTTTTTTTCCATGTTTAAGGTCACTAGAGGACTTATTTGTTTTTGAGAAACTGGCCCCAGGATTTCCAATGAATTCCACATGATGTTTATGGTTTACCGCAGAGCATTGCATTGATGTGTCTGACTGTTGTTTCTGCATGTATCTGAACTCACATCTTTCCCTACTGTGACCTTACTACAGTTGCCACCCTATAACGTGTATCAAATATCAAGACAAAACCATCTTTCACTCCCCACCCCAGCCCAACACCCTATCCCTTACGTCTATAGAGCACCCCATAAGGGCGGCCCTGTTGTGAGCCCGGAGCATGGTTTTGAAGAGGTCGTCTGGCGCCTTCTCCCTCATCTCATACCGTTCACAGATCCCGCCGGTGAAATCTGTCAGGGCCTCGCTGGTCAGCCCGCCACTCAGGTTCTCATACGTCCCGTTTAATCTGCCAATGAAAACCAGGCTTACAGTGATTTTCTCTGTGGGGACAGCCAATCATCGCAAGGATCACTACGTTGTTAGTGGTACAGTCTGTCACACTAATGCTTAGATCAGTCTATATCGAGAAATTAGCCAATAGATATTGTTCTTGCAGATGATTTAAAGGGAAATGAACTTAATGACTTCAATTAGGGAAAATATGTTGCAATGTATCACAATGGACACATTTTAGATACTGCAAACGCGTTAGATACAAGTATGATAACAGTGTTGCAAAAAATATCCTGTCAACAATAACCATGCATTGTAACCCAGCCATACTAGAACCTGGACAGCATGAAGGAGAGCAGTTTCATGAGATTCATGTATGTAGTCCCCTCTTTCACCTACTTGGCATATGCCTTTTCCAGGAGAGCACTCCAGAACTCGTTCCTGTTGTCCGAGTGCATGTAGATGAGTTTGCCGTTACTGCAGGGGAGTCTGTCATCCACACAGACCTCCACCCAGTGTCCGTACTGCCAGAACTCAAACTTGAACACGCCTAGAACAGAGCAGGGTCACAAAGCATGCGCATTGGGGAGAGAGAAATTCGCTTTGGGTAAATGGGCAATTAAGGGTGTGGCAAGATGCGTAAGGGTAGGTATATTTTATGACTTAACTTTACATGGTAGAAGAAATAAACTCACAAACTCTTAGACGATAATACGAGCAAGAGGTTTTCGGTGCAAATACGTTAATCGTATTAATCGCAGTGCTGATACGTAGCATTTATTATAGTGTAATAGAACGGAGGGGCACAGGTGCTAGAGACCTTTGAAGTTTCGTCAACGTGCTAACCAACAACACTGCCTGACAGACAATGCTCTGACTGCTGCATAAGACAAGCCAACCATGATAAGATACAACTACGTGTTTGTGTCCGGCTGACAAAAGTGCTCATTACTTCCAATGCGTGACACATTTATTGTGGCAAATAAAACTGGCTAGGACACGAAGGACAAGGTCCGGTGGCCACTGGTCAGGGCCGGGTGTTTGCAAGGGACCTCTGCCCTTACCAGCATAGTCTTCCTGGAATGACTGTCCGTCCGGGATGACCCGATGTAACAGTTTCTCATTGGTTGCCAGGCACGAGACGGCTGCTAGCAACCAGCAATCCCCTGGTGAAAACAAGCAGTAAAATACACAATAGGTTGTTATTATTTCAGTACGTTTTAAACAGACCAGGGAGATGTTTGATGCTGACCCAGCCAGTGTATAGTAACTGTACAGTGGAAGCTAGATACGATTTGTATTGAGTACCATAAAACCTGGTCTGATACAGGAGAAGGCCTTTGACGCTAGAGACAAGCTAGGGGATCCGATCAGTTTGTACGTAACCGCGGAAATTAAAAAATACAACCCTCGAATATAATCAATCTTGTCTTGCATGTAGTCTCCACGTTCCCTGTCCCACAGTACTGTTACCACACAGTCAGAGGCAGTGTCCATGACAGGCCAAACTGGGGACCAATTACCTTGCTATTACACAGCTCCGACTACCGACATTGATTCATAAAACCTACACCACTTATATACACATCAAGCAGTATACTCTGTCGTATCCACACAGATTTTGTCCTTCCGAAAAAAACTGACTCCTACATGTATTTGTACAATGTAGTTACTATATTATGTACCTGTAGTTCGCCTGCAGTTATGCAATATCTCATATATCAATCGACCCAATTCTCATGAAAATCGTATAAACTGTCACATCAGTTAAGTGATTACTTTTCTGAAGATTACGTAATGTTGTAGTAGTTCATCATTATAACGACTACAGGCATGTGTCAATCCGATTGCCCTATTACACAGTTATGCCAATCACAACCTATCCCCCTACTGTCGTGTTACCTAGCACTCCCTGATTGACGTCCAGACGGCTCGCTCCCTCCACAAACAGCTGGGGGTCGTCACACATCTCCTGGAATCAGGAGAAGGGGGATGGCTTACAAAACTCGGATTACGCGCGTAGCATTGATACAACCCCCAAACTGTGCCTTGTACATACATGTACGTGTACAACAGACATTGTGGTCACATATTTAGAGGTACATCCAAGTGCTGTAGACTGGAATTTGTGTAACTCCATGTGTAACTTTGTAAATTTGTTACTAGCGATAAATATATTCAATCAATAAACAAATAAAATAAATTGCCGTCACGTGCGAGAATTTTTATCCAATCAGCGCCTTTCTCGTTCCTTCGTTAGTTCTTATTAAACCACAAGCTTCGGACTGTTTCCTAGCGATTGGAATATACATGTGGTAACCTACTTTTCAAGTTCTTATGTTACGTTGAAACATTCGCCTGTTACGTATATTCGAACTGAAATATTTATATCCACCGACAACAATTACTACACTCACGAATTCTGCCAGCCATATATATTGTTTTAATATCCTCTGCACACACATCTAGCCCGGCACTGCTAAAAGCCGTTTTATCACCCCTTTTCGTTAGATGTATATGCTGACTTGGGTACATTAACCCCAGACTCATCCCACCCGTCCTTGTAATGTAAACTCACAGACGGCCTTAGCCACTCTACATCCGGCCAGACAGACGGCGGGTTGTTGTAGAATATCGACTCCGCTTCTGCCGGGAAATCTGGATCCTCCCACAGACATCCCGAATCCAGACACTGGGCCTTGATCTCGTCATACGTCTGTGGTTCCGGCAGGCCAGACTTCCTGGGGACGTTTTGGGCCGAGCCTTTCCCGGTGAACCGGATCGTCGGCTTCTGGTCGAAAAAATCATCCACGTTGAAGTGGGGTGTCCAACCCCGGATATACTTGCGGAAGTGATTCATCGGTACCTTCTTCACTATTTCCTTGAGAGGTTCTAGCAGTGGTTGTGCGGCTCGGAGGGCGGTGCTCACGGTAGCTGTGATTGGCTGAGACGAACCGAGGGCGGAGCTAAGACTCGCTGTGATTGGCTCGTCGACGGCGACTTCGACTGACGCGCCACCTTTCGGTTTCTTTTTGAACTCCCGTTTGACGTTGTCCACGAAGCCAGTTACGTCCTGCGAGAACTTTCCAAAGCCCTTGGAAAACTGGAAAGAAAATACAATGAATTTGAATGCAGCATCATTTGAGTATAGACAGTTGCACCCTCTCCAATTAACAACCCAGCATATGGCACTGGGCAGCTTCCTCTAGAACTCGGAAGCTTAATCATGCAAGAGACATTGAGCATATAGAATATTGTGTTGTTTAAATAGTTGTACATGTGTGTGCGACATATACAAGATCAAGTAGTTTCAGTTTCCATGCTGCTACACATTTTTAACGTGAAAATGACAATAAAGTGCAACAACTGGTTACAGTTTATCGACGATCTACTGATATAACTTTTTAAGTATTCGGCACGGAACAAGAATACAGTTATATCTAAACGCAAAAGAACAGAATTATCAAGTACGGTGACGTCACAGCGACCACGTGACTTCATCCCAGGCCTACCTTCTTCTTGAGGCTAGAGCCTCTGGATCCCGATGCTCCGGAAGACTTGTCTACCCCGTACTTCTTCTAGCAAAGCATGCCCGAAAAAAATAGGAAGCAAAACTGGAATATGCAGACAACAGTCACCAATGCGCGGGGAGAAGAACAAAGCACGTTACGATCACATGAAAAGCAACCTTAAGCACAAAGGGACGTTTGATTGAGAAAGTGTATGCACGGTGGCAACAGGCCAATTGCAGTACATGTAGATAGCCTTCGGTTTAAAGCAAAGGAGACACCAGTGCATGGCTTAATGCATATCAAGATACCGTAAAGCGTTTAAAGCCACGGACAGGAGGGCTGAGAGTAAACATTAAACTGTGCCATAAATAACAGGTGGAAACAGTTCCAAGGACAGGTTTATTAGTTTACCGGAGGCTACAGCAAAGCCCCCCAGTTTTACCAGTTACTCTAAAAAGGCACACACTAAAGGCTAGCGGTCACTGCTGTGTGTTCTATATGGTCACACCAGTGCATTGCTTTCGTATCTTCATCGTCGGCTTCAAAATGCTACATTGTACACAATGATATTATTCCGACATGTACATGTACCTATGATATCATTTAAATACACGAGTAATCAACGGTTATAATACACATTACTCTAAAAAAAATCAGGACTCCGCGGTAATCAAATATCTGACATTGGCGGTACATGCTATGGCGGTTAGTAACTATACAGATTCATACAAAAGCATGCACTGGTGTTAAACCACACCGTCCCCCTTTCTCACTACAGCCCACAGATGTACACACCCGGTAAATAAGCCAAAATAAGTTACAAAGAGCCACGAAAGAGAGTTAAATTCCCTTTACTTTACCAAGTACGAAGCAGCTACTAAAGGCAGAATATTTACGATGGCTGCACTCTTTACAAGACATCACTTGTCATTTATTTGAATTAAAATAGCGTTACCACTCTTCATTGCAGCAACATGCAGTGACTGACAGCTGTTAACACGTACACTATAAGTCATGTCCTCTATGTAAAATAGCAAATGCAAGAAAAAAAAGTTGTTATTGGAATTTCCTGATAACAGAAACCTGGAATTAACCGGTTACATGCGTTAGTTTTAATTCGTTGATTAGACGCCATTTCAAACTTTATTACATTTTAGCACCAGCACACAGCGTCGACATACTCAAATCCATAACATCTCTATTTTTAACAGCTCGGATATTTGGCCGCTCAACCACGTGTCAGTTTGGTTATCAAGGTCACATGCATTCTGGATCTGCCAGCAAGACGCCTGTGATTGGATACTGAGACCGCAGATTTCGGGCCCCACGTGACTGCAAGACGATATCAAAAGGAGGCCAAAGATCAACGTTAGCTCGCAGTGGAATACAGTGCAGAAAAGAAAGAATTTTTAAATATGTATATTTTGCAAATAAATAATGTATCGAGAAAGAACAAAAGGGTGAGCGATAATAGGTGATATAATACAGGCCAGTTGTTCCCAGTACAGCTATACATAAGTACTTACTGAATGAAACATGGCGGCAGCTATAGAAAACAGAGCAGTAAGATTGAGCTGTAGATGTGTCACATATATATCTATACTTACCAAACTGCATACTCGTCAACATTACATTGATTACTAATGTGTAATATTTTTATCCGCGGTGCTGGCAAAAGCAAGTGAAATCATCAAAGGTTAATTATAGCAGGAAATATAGAATTCCCAAGATCGCTCAACTCTTTTTGTCAGTCCAATGCGACACCTTTGCACCAGAAAAAAAATCTTTGTAACTTTCATCACCGGAAAAGCTTGATCTCAAGGCAGCAGCATTCACCCTTTAAGTGGTCGTCGGCAATCGATCTCTAACTGACCTACCTGGGGTTAGCAAATGTTATTTTTATTAAGCAGAACCAGAAACAATCTCCTGTGTGAAGAGCCCTCTCTGTCTTACTTGGCTCTACCCTGCCACTCTGTGCTGTGGCGCGGAGTGAGACCGCCCTGATAACATGGGAGGGTAAACCATGGCCTTCTACTGCTACCCACGCATATGCAACACATACAATACCACAACTTCATCGCCACTTCAACAGGGAAAAAAACCTAACCAGAAAAAAGTAGTGTCTTGGAGTGTTGTTCAGAGAGTGGCTTCGGCCCCTATTGTTGGCGCATGTGTTATAACGCAGAATGGATCATGTGGAGATTTTACCTGCGTTGTGGTATCAAAGACTCTGCTGAAACATGTGTGACGTGTAACTATGTGTAGTTTTGAAATACAACGTACATGCAACTTTACACAGAGTACGGTATACGCACGGGGTATAAAGTATCTGCATACAACTCAATCTCGCTTTACTCTGGGTACATGTACCTGTTTGTCAGTATAAAATACTATGGCTGACATATCGCCGTACACTGTACTAGCCAGATTTGTTCAAGTAATTATCGTTGAACCCATTATATATAGGTGAGCGGTCAAGGACAGTCTGGCTGCTGTAGTCAAAATGGGTCCTTTGGGTGATACGTACTAAATGTTAGTAGGTAAAAATCGTGCATATGCAGAACCCACTCTACATTTATCGCATAAAGTTTCAATTGTAATATGCGATAGGAATGAAGTAAGGATATGCCTTCCGTTCCAAAGAGTGCCTGCAACTGTAGGCTAATGTACATCATTGATGATGGAAAGCGCCTGCTGGTTTAATATGAAGGCTCACCGTGTCGGCTATAGTATGGAAACAGAGAGCGGGCATTGGGTCAATAGTCAAGGTCAGGGTCAGAGTGCGATAAACAAAAAGGTCAACGTTCAATAAAGAGATTTAATGCACGATCGTACCAATGGTAAAGCATAGGCAGATTTTTTCATGTATATAATAATATATAATATATATGTTTAAATGCAGGTCAAACAAAAATGTTAAATATTGTTGTGAAGCGTTTCTGTGGTCAAATGAAGACAGATGCCTGTTATGTAGAGATCAAATGGCCTCGTTGCCCCTCCTATACACGACACACTATACACGTCATTCCTTTCTTACAGATCTGTCCTGCCCAAAACGCTTGTCTTATTACCCGGTTATTACAACCCGTCGCGACAAATATGAACTGGGATTTGCTTGGACTAAGTATAAATCTAGTGTGAATTGGATGAAAAGCGTTTAGAGCACATAGTGAGGACAGTAACTCTGTTCCAGGGCAAGTTTCTGGAACATGGACAGAGTCGCTTGCATGTTGTGCATGCAATAAAGGGTCGTATAAAGTTATTGCTGGTGTTAAAGACGGCCGCCCATGCCGGCTCAGACAGTTATGTACTATTACACTGCAGATTGTATATATATATATATACCTTCGGGCAGATAGGCTGAGTCGACGGTAACATCTTAAGAGACCCGAGAGTCTGGTCTGTCACTCTTGTTATTGTGTTAACGTGGGGAGCTGAGACACGGTGTACGCTGGCTGAGACTATGGTAATAGCCCGGGGACAGGCGGAGTCACCAAGACAATGCCGCCCGATATCATAATACAGTGGAACCTGTCTTGAGAGACCACTGCCATGGGAGACCCTCTGTCTTGAAAGACCAGATTTGTCTGGCAGAAGGTCCTATATTTTCAATACAACTGAACCTGTCACCAAAGGCCACCTGTCTTGACAGACCACATTTTCATGGCCAATGGGGTGGTCTTTCAAGACAGGTTACACTGTACCACAATACAGCCTCGGGGACAGGCGGTCGCCCTTCGCAGGGGCGGGATAGCGGGATAAACACTAGGTGCGCCACTTATACATGACATACATGTACATGAAGTCAGCAGTGTAACCCCCCCCCTCCCCCCCCCCCACCCTCTCACCGTCTCTGACCAATTATTGTCAATTTATACTGACCTACAATAAACACTCAAACTAAGTTGGCAGAGGTACACACACATTCGCATACTTGAGCCTCTGTGTAACTGTGACAAGCTGTAAGATCAGTCGCTTTACAGAAAGGCGTGGGTGAACTTCCGTTTACGACGCTGTAAACCCGGTGTGTTTTATGACACACTTCACTGACATTTGCATACGGACACTGTTGTTAGTGTCCGTTCTGTATACAAAATAAAATAAAAGGAAACTCTGCACGACGTGGGATCTTAAAAATATTACATTCAACTCTCAATACTGACTTAAAAATGTAAAGTAGTTAACATTTTAGATGCCAAATGCAACAAAAGGCAAAATTTGATGACAAAGTACATGTACATGCATTCAATTGGGAAACGGCATTAAGGATAACACAAGAGATAGCATTCTTGTTTCCCTGTTTCCTTTTAACGAGCATGATTATAATAAAGTATCTCTTTCCTGTCAATCCATCTGCGTTTCTGCAGATAAAGCGGAGTGAGTGAGTGAGTGAATTGGTTTATTTAACGTCGCTTCTTGACAGCCAGGATCCTATGAGCGACGGACCGGGCGCCGGGCAATGAGACGAAGGATGAAAGGGTCACCAGACATGAATGCACCGGGTTTCGAACCCAGGACCCAGTGGTCTGAAGTCGAGTGTTCTACCGCTCGACCAAGCGCACCGCGCCAGATAAATCGGACATGATAGTCGGGTAGATGCGTGACAGAGATCGATGAAAAGGGCTCGGTGTTTCAGTGGAAGTCTTTTAATATTCACTGCGATTAAACCCGCGCCGTTCTCTGAGAACTGGACTAGACAGACTGGGCTGGAGTTATTGAGAATACTCAAGTCTCAGTCTTGACTTGAGTCACTAATCTTAGCAATGCGATTGCCTTAGAACCTCACGTAATTCAAAACTTTCGACTAGTATTTTTAAAGAATTCCACCCAGCCCTGGTGTGTCTCAGATAGAACCAGAAGACAGCAGGTGGATCGCAGCGAGTGTTACCCAGCTGCTGTCTGTCTGCCCACACATCCCTGGGGGGATATACCTTCCAAATCCCTGCATGTAAAACTCTCTGTAGTCTGGAGCTGATGGGATGCAGTGCTGTATCATTCGCTACAGTGGCTAGGGATGGAGGTATAGGCAAAGCGGTATGGGCTATAACGCGGGATGGAGCAGTGATAAATTCGTTATAGGCAGAGATTCGCCTAGGCCCCGGGCAGACGTGTATCGTATCGATACCTAATTGATAGCCGACTGTTAATGGCTGACTCATGCACACATACCATGTATCATGTCTTCATGTATGCTATTATGTAAACAGGCCAAAGTATTACATGACTTGGCAGATTTTAGCTAGTTTGGCAATTACATGTAGACACGTTCGAACACTCGGGGCTATGGTTTCACTATCATGGTTATAGCAACTCATCAGTCTATGCCCAGAGCGGGTGTATGGTGAAATAATCGTGTGGTAGAAGTTATAGGGTAAAAGTGAGGATGTGTGTGTGTGTGGGGGGGGGGGCTGTTACAGTCTGTTACAGTGTATTAATTTCCGAGAAGGAAGTTATCAATGTCGCGGCGATAGAAGGGTACAGTTAATGCTTGAGCATACCCCTAATGCTGAATATACACTGTCGACTGCATATAGTGTTACTTTTAAAACGATTGTAATGTACATAAGGCACTAAAGGAGGTTTGTTTGGGGTTCTTGTTCTAAAATATTGTGCATATATACATGTAACATTGTTAGACATCAATGTGTGCAAACGCTAGCTACAACTACAGTAATGTGTGCATCAGCTATGATCAGAGCAGCACGGAGTAGTTCTCTAGTGATTACTGAGTGTACTGACCGGCAAACTATGACTATTGATCACTCACTATGACCCACTTACACTACAGATACACACACAGACACAGTTCAATGCCTTGTAACGATAACTAATACTGATACCTTACCTACCTGTGCCACTGCTGTGTCAGGTAGTAGTCCTTGTACCTGTCCCTGACTTAGTGTCCTCAACCTGCAGTGTCCCCAGGCTGCAGTGTCCTCGGGTTACAGTGTCCGCAGATTGCAGTGTCCCCCCAGGGTCTGTGCACAGTTTGCCAGTAGCAGTACTATCTCCCAGGCCTTGCAGCTAGCTGTCAATGACTACCAACCAGTCCACTGACCGACTATCGTGCAGCTGTGTCAGATCAATCGATCTCACTCAGCCGGCTGGGAACGTCTTCAGTCGTCCAGTGCTGATCAGCCACAGCCACTAACGCTGCTGTGTTATTACAGCGTACAGTACGCCGTACACCCTGGTGTGACACCTTTCCTGGCCGACCGATAACGCCCACCTCAGCCGGGTACACCCCGTACGACAGGCAGCGGTGTACGACAATTCACTGCGTCCACTGACCGAGACGGTGTGTAAACTTCAGCCAGCACTGACTGCTGACTGTGTCTGGGACATACCTGTCACCACTGTCTCTACTTCTACTCACCTCACGGCAGCCAATATACCGTGTTTGGGCCGAGAACAAACACATATACCCTGCCCGCTTCTCTCTCACACCGGCCCACGGTATGCACTAGCACTAGTATGTATATATGTAAATGTGGCGGTATGTGTGAGTGACTGTGTGGACGGCCAGGAATGCTGAGTTGGGCAGACAGCTCGATTCTGTCATCGGGTAGTAACTACATGTATATATAGAGAGATACTACTCACAATTGCTGAGGATCATGGAACTGGTCCTCCGCAACTTGTGAGTAGTATATATTAAAGGACACTTTCACTGTGGCATGTTTTATATTTCATTGGGGATTAACCCTGTCCAGGGTGCTACATAGCTATTGACACCTGTTTTTACAACTGTGACATTGGCCTGTATTGGTGACCCTGCGTCAGTCATTCAGTCACTGGGATCGGGATTCGTAGACTGACAAACCGACTGAGGTGTATGGGGAACCCTGTCAAATACGCCTCTACAAGTACATGGGCACTTCTCCCAACTCTTTTATCCCCATTGTCCCAACAAAAGCGATCTTTGTAGATAATTTACAAATTTATTTTTTCTTATGAAACTCTGGCAATGTTTGTTGTTGTTGTTTATTTTCCGAATTGTAACAGACATACAGCAGATAAATACATATTTAGTGGGCTACAATTCGTAGTCATTCCATCTCAGCATTATAGCTGTGACCTATGATCTGAATAAGATAAACAAGCGTTAAGGTACATGTACATAGGCGGTGGAAGCCAATGAAAAGGGAAAAAAGCCCAATAAATATATCCTTAACTCTATGGGATGCGCTATATAATCATGTCTCGTAAAAAGACGAGTAATATGCGACTGTATGCTACTTTTAAACACAAATACAAATTCGTATATGGGAAGTCCACAATTTTACCACGAGTGGCCGTGAGAGGTCAAAGTCAAAGTATCTGAGATTTTGAAGGATTATATGAGCTGAGTTAGACCATGTACAGTGAAACCTGTCTTTAAGACCACCTGAGAAATAGGGACAGCCTGGGAATTAAGGGCAGCTACTTCAGTCCCTAAGTCTATTTAGTACATAGAAATGGACCTGGGAAATAAGACCACCTCAGAATTCAGGACAGTTTTTGACAGTCCCTTGGGTGTCCCTAAT
>JAAUYG010048615.1_pt1 | contig 11719 bp, 6 predicted proteins | sample 7278091 | NCBI WGS metagenome assembly JAAUYG01 (sample SAMN14350201, study PRJNA611818) | marine sediment metagenome | isolation source: surface marine sediment (0.6m) | place: French Polynesia: Moorea | collected 2018-08 | reverse complement strand
TGCGACTTTAAAATTTCACAGCACGTCATATGAAAAAAGCGAGACCGTGAAATATTGAAGTCACTGTGAAAAACTCGATGATTTCACGTGAAAAGATCGAGAACTTCACATGCTCTATTTTTTAATGGCGTCGATCGTGAAAAGATCGAGTTTTTCATATTAAAACCTCGATCTTTTCACAATCTCTATATTTTCATGCAACAAAGGCAGGAGATTTTTGCAAGTCCTAAGTAATAAGCTTAATATTATCCTGCATGTATAGCAATAAGCACATTAAAACATAAATTCAATTAAAATTCCTCAATCTCCGCAGACAAATTAATACATACATGTACATTGGAAAGAGTCGGTGCAACAACAACCCTTGTCTTAGGCCATATATACATGTAATTTGATAGAAACCAGGCTGTAAATTAGCCGTATATACGTGAACACAAAAATGTCCAGATATGTACACGAAGTTACTTGTGTATATATTTGTATGTATATATTTTAATTGGATTATCTGAACCAATACAAAAGGTGAATCCGTGGAGAGAGTGGCGACAGTATATAAAAAAAGAAAATCGACGCCACGTTTCTATACATATTCGTCAGTTCGCCTTGAACATGTTACATCTATAGTTAGCTCTGAAGGGACTTTCGGTTACTGAAAAGAATATTCATACAGTGAATGCGACACCGTTTGGGGTTTTGGACAAGTTGCAATGGTAACCATGGTAACGGTCATCCTGATGTAGAATTACTATAATACATTTGAAATACTGCAATCCGATTAGAGAATATAAAGACTGAGGTATGGTGACTAATGTAGGCCCATATTTCACTTTCGATATTGTTATTATTTGCTTCCGTATTGTCTACCACTGCAATCATTGTAATTAGGTGTTGATATGTTAACCTTTTAAACTGTAAAATCAGATGATAATATGTTTAAATTGCGATACTTCATCAGTTTTGAGAAATGATACTGAAGTACGTGTTTGCGTGAAAACAAGCGATGTGATGAGAACTTATTAAATTCCTGCAAACCTCATATTGGTACTGTTTATTTTTTATATCTATATACATTATAGGGTGACTTATAAACTCAAATAGGCTGGGCATATTCACTATGTGGATTTTGTTTGTGGATATCGTGTGGGGAATGAGGACGCAAGCAACGTTAATAATAAATGAAACAAAAACTATTTACCATTACCAAAAGGTACTCTAGATCATTTGTTTTCCTGTTTCTTCTATACGGAATCTACTGAAGTCTCTCAACGGAGTTCATATAGCTCTTAAACTTTACAATGTTTGATTGTTACTCTGGATAGTCGTGTAAACCCTTTGACCGTTCTCTTTCTGCCTACAATATGTCACACAAAAATCTCATCAGAAAATACGATAGAGAGGAGGATATTGCGTCACATGAGGTCACTTATATGTTATTTTGGCTCACAGAACCACTCGTCTGATGACTAATGCAACATCAATTCACCCCATAAGAGGACGTGAGAAGCGGCCCGAAAGTCAAATCAAATGAACCTGGAATCCTCTACTCATGCACTCTGGGATTCAATACAAAGTCCTCAAACGCGGGCAATGCCGGGAAATGGATTTTCTGCTGCCCCAAGAACCCAGTATTAAAGGATATCTTAGTGGATAAGAGCAGCTATAAAAAAGACACATAATTAATGCTTTGAAAGGAAAGAGATTTGCTCATTTGGCTCTCAGAAATGGAGATCTGGGTTAGGTTTCAAAAATATTCTTAAATGTAGCTCCTAGATCTTAATTTAGTCATATTCGGGGCCAATTTTAAGGCTTAATTTTCTACGTCACTAAAAGCTTTCAAATTGCTTTCGTCGAGAAATTGCATTTAAGTATAACACATTTTAAAAAGAGCATGGTAGTTGAAGTGTTATTCTAAAGCGGAGTCCGTGGCAAGATATGCAATTTAGGCTAAGGACAGACTGGATGTTTGAATGATTTTGAGAGACCAGACTGGATGTTTGAATGATTTTGAGAGACCAGACTGGATGTTTGAATGATTTTGAGAGACCAGCCGCTGGATCAAAGTGGTCCACAGAAGCCTTTTCCAGTTGACGAACCGTACATTGTTTCCTTGTCGGGTTGGATTGATTTCCCCTACAGATCCCCTATAGAGAGCAGGGCGGACAGCAACTTTTTTTGTCGTCTAGTTTAAATTCGATGTGTTTTTAGCAGCTGGTTGGTTAATTTTTAGGAACAAGGGAGGCACGAGAAGGACCATTTTGGCAGTGAATCAATAAGCCTGGGTTTCAAACCAATCAGAAAAAAATATCCATTAACCGCCGCCTCACTAACCGAACGTTGCCTGGTAGAATTTGTCGACAACCGAATGTAGTCACAAGAAGGCTTGAAGTCGTAATCTGGCGTTTCCCAGTTACTCTGCAGCTGCTTGTGGAGAACATGGAGAATATAAAGACAGCCTTTGCATAAACCTTGAGTGTAACTGTTACTGTAATCATCGGTATCTTGTGCGACTGGGAAATTGTACTAGTAATACTAGACTAATACTGGTTTTTTTCCCATTAATTTTGTCATGATTGTTACTTTGTAAATTATTTGTGAAAAGAACATGTCACTATAATAAATTATTTATTCATTCATTCAGTACTTTTACGGTAGCAAACGGCGTCAAACAAGGTGGAGTCCTCTCACCATTTTTAAATCTACATCAATGAATTGTTGTTGTTATTATTATTATTATTATTATTATTATTATTATTATTATTATTATTATTATTATTATTATTATTATTATTATTATTTTTAGTAGTAGTAGTAGTAGTAGTAGCAGCAGCAGCAGCAGCAGCAGCAGCAGCAGCAGTAGTAGTAGTCCTGGCATGTAGCGCAAGATACATACACAGCATGCTCTAATGCGCTTTACGTAAAATACAGTATTCAATGATGCAGCTATATAAAATCGAATCTCTAAAATATGGCCGGTGTTTAATGATTATGTCATAGTTAATCACTTGTTAAATGCCATAAAGGGGAGTTTGTATGGATATCACAAGGAGAATGTCTTCGTTGGAGTTCCTGCATACGCTGAGGAAGTGATGTTGCCTTGTCGATGAGGGTTAGATCAAATATTAAAGGTATAGCTGATATTTTTTCTAGTGCGTTTGACCCTCAATTGGGTAAAGCAAAGAGTGGTAATCTGTAATAATAGCTCTTTAGTTGATATAGAAGTACAAATTTTATATGGTGATACGATTATACGGTCCGGCCAAGAAATGCACTAAGCGTTTCGGACAGTAATGTGGCTGGTCCTACATTGTACTTTGTTCCAGCACTCATTGCGTACATGATTTCAACTGTAGGATGATAGAAATTATGTCATAGTTAATCACTTATCGAGTCTATGCTTATTCTATTGATCAATGTTTATCGTATGTCTATATATGAGCGTTGCTTATGGGATTTTATATTTGTCTGAACAAATTTGTAAGAAGTTCTATACCTACCTGGTAAAAAGCAATCAGGGAAATTGTTCCATCGCCTACTAGAACCCATCATCTCTGCTCACCTGTGGCGGAATTGAATCGGTGGCTTAGCACCCAAACACTGCCCAACGTAGATCGTTCGGCCCAAACAAGACAGGTCCACATTTACTCACCACGCATACACCTGCATACACCACCGAATCCAACTTGCAGTCGGTGATATGACCATGAGTGGTTGAAAGCCGACTATAAACCTGATCCCACCCTACCAGAACCCATACATGCATTATTTTTCCTTAATTATTTTTGTTTCATCTTCGTGTTCTCGCCTTCCTTGCTTGTTTTTTTTAGCATTCATGCCTTTCCTTTCTTTTTTTTTCGTTCTTCTTTCTTCCTGCTTTGACTCTCTTCTGTCCTTTCTTTCTTTGAACATACACTTCTTCCTTTCTTTGTTCCTTCCGATATTCATCTTAATGCAATGTTCATGCAGTACCTGTTCATACAAGTCGACTCACCCACCATTATTGCCTTCGTCACTCTCGCTCGCTCACTTCATCTCATTCCACATCGATGTTCATGTCGGTCAGTAGTGCTGTGCACTAGTGTTCATTGTTACAAAATAATCCGACGTTAAATAAATTTTACCTTATCTTATCTTAAAAAAATAAATTTTATCGTATCATTTCTTCCTTGTCGTCCATCTTTGTCGTCTGTATCATTTCATTCCAGGTCTGTTATATCTATGCATACTTCTTGATCAGCATTGTTAAGCCCTACCCGTCATGACGAGATACAATAGCCGTTATTAGCGACTGTCAGGGAGTACCAGGCTTATTTATTTATTTATTCATTCATTCATTCATTCATTCATATATTTATTTATTTATTTATTTATTCATTCATTCATTCATTCATTCATTCATTCATTTATTTATTTATTTATTTATTTATTTGTTTATTTATTTACGTATTTATTTAATTTGGCATTTCCAAGCTCAGTTTCGTGGAGGAAGCAAGTTTTATTTGATACCAATTGCAATTTGCCAAACACATCTCAAAAATGTTTGTGAATAGGGCATTATACTATTTTGTGTGATATTCTATTTACAACCGAAGTTAAATTAATTGATCTTATCTTAGATCCACTAGCGAAGCAGGCAAACTTTGTACGATTTGATAGAAATGATCCCGTCCAGTTTGAGCCTTACCGGGATTTCCTACACTTTCACCTCAAATCTGTATGTGTCAGTTCACTTACGAATGGGAGAGTCCATCAGTACACGGGTGTTGTGGCAATCCCATTAAAAATATTCGTGACTAAACAGTTGTAAGGTGTATGGCAGTATATAAGACTCTGACTTGGCTTTCGTCAGTGTCCCACCAAAACCGTCACACACTCAAACACCCCACTTCAATTACAGCCTAGTGACTGCCTAGCCCGGCGCTGGTATAAAAGCATGTCATGTCACCCTTATCAAAGGGCACGTTACATTGTGGCCGATACTTGGAACTGTTGTGATCCCTCGTGATGTTTGCTGTAGGTCTTCAGCTGAAACCAGCCTAATGGACAATACGTTTGACCATATCCCTGTTAAAGTAGCAGAGGTAAGGCGTGGTGAAGATCAGCAAAATCCTTAAGTCATGGGTCTTGACATGGGGTAAATCCCACAGCATAAGGGTGCATGCAAATTCGACTCAAGTTAAAATCTGAGACTTGTGTATATTTTTTATTAAGGCTCCCAAGGTTGGGATCAGAGGCCTCGGGTCGTCCACACAATGATGGATCCCCCCACTCTCTTACTGGGGGTGTCACAATGATGGATCCCTCCACTGGCTTACTGGAGGTGATATGACCAGGATGACACAGGCGACACTCAGTCTGAAAGGACACAGACATTTGTCACCTGCATGGCCGCTGTACCGTCAGAGTGGGCTGTAACGGACGGCACGGGTGACAGGTCTGTCGTCAGTTGGCACAATGATGACAGATGACAGCAGGCAGATTACTGTGTGCCTAGCGACCTTGCATGGATCTTGTGGAGGTCAGGGCGATGTGTGATCCTACACAACATTCACTCGTTTATTACACATCAGTCACTTTCTTCCAATAATCTGACATCGTAGCCGACGTTATAAATTGGTAAGCTATGCCACCAGCTACATACACAGAATCAGAGTCAACTGTTCCACAACTCGTAACAGATCACCAGATACAAAAGAAGCGAAAGCAAAAAAAAAAAGTTGGGAATAAAAAATAAGAGTGTTGATACAATGGAATTGTGACGGCATTCATTTAAACTGAATCTCCGGCACCTGAGAAGCACAATATCTACATGATCAAAGCCCCGGATTCACAGAGTTGTCAATACTTAGCTTGTCTGTTGACAGGTTATTGGAAGCGTCCTTGTCACAGTGGTATTATGTGGAATAAGTCACATTGATAATTTGTCACTAAGTCACAGACATGTTCCCGTACATTAATTTTCCGTTCTTATTGTTTTTGTTTCTGTCTTCTTTTTTGCCTTGCTTTCTTTCTTATTTTATTCTTTCTTTTTCTTGCTTTCCTTCTTTCTTTCTTTCTTTCTTTCTTTTCTTTCTTTCTTTCCTTTTTCTTGCTTTCTTTCTTTCTCTCTTGTTTTCTTCCGTCCTTTCTTTTTCGTTCTTATTTCTTTCTGTTTTTTTCCTTCTTGCCAAATACAATCATACCATTTATCTGGAATCAAACATTTGTTTAGGAATCTAAAACCTTTTCTTCGATAAAACCACCTACTTATATTGTAGGTCGTTAAGTAATTTTGTAACAAAATTATTGGCAACAAACGCCAAACACGCCATCAATGCCTCAGCTTCCACATGTTGAGTACGGCCAAACAAGCAAACACTGATGTCATTACATATCTCTGTGCTTCGCATGTTACGTATGAATGGGTTCATCCACGCTAATGTCTTTAAATCACGAACACAATACAAGCTACATGTAATACGTCTTATTTCTAGGCATTGCACAAATTAAACCTACAAACGCAGGACGGGCAAACAGAATACAGTACGGTTTGTGTATTGAAATGCAAGAACGCATCCGGTTATCGTAAATTCCCTCACGGATGCCTCAGATCGTGTTGCTATTAGATAGTAGATGGGTTAGGTATAGGTTGAGACACGTTATTCTCCTGTGGCACATGTCACTGCTCGCCAAAGTGAAGCAACCAGTCCCTAATAGGAGGAAATAAATAAAAGTCTGGGGCGGGGATGAATCAGGCTTAAAGTCGACTTCCAACCTCTCAAGGTAATATCACAGACTCCAAGTTGGTTAATTTTGGCCAGTTTTGTTTGGGGAACAATCTACTGGTGCCAAGCAACCAACTCAGTTCCTCCGCAGGTGAGCAGAAAAGAATCACTCAAACCATCATAATGACTCCGAGCAGACCAGTCGGTTGCCTAACTCATTAGTGGCAAGCTGAGAAGCGCGAACCTCCCGCTGTTTACGTCTTTGGTGTAACGCGGTCGGGGATCGAACCCCGGCCTTCCTCACCCCGAGCGGACGCTCTAACCACTATGCTACAGATGCGGTCACGAAATGAAAGTATACTGTGATGACTGTAAAGATCACGTTACCATTATACTACTTGACTATCATAAATCCTACCGGACTGAAAAAAGATAAACGCTCTTTTCTTAAACAGGCTTGCCAGTGACCTGGTGATAAAAGATGCATCGTTAATGGAGCTTCCAGCATCGTTAATGGAGCTTCCATAAGAGACAAAACGATGTTAGATATTAAGTAGCAACAGTAAATTACTGTCCCTGTGCCACTCTGGACTAGACACTATACATTGGGATTAATTTCCCGCGGGGTTCTGTCAATGTTACTGACTGTCGCTGTAAATGACTGCCGCACTTAGCGGCCATGTTATTTGTGCACACAAGCTCCACTTGCTACCTCAGTCTCTCGCAAAGTTCAATGTTACCAGTTATTAATGCCAGAAATTGGCCATTTGCTATCAGGGAAATTCCATGTGCATGAAAAAGTTATAGCAATTACCCATTTTTGCTACAGAATGCGATTCTTTGATGACAAAGCGCTCTAAAGCAGACATTTTTACTTCTACACTGACCGGATATTAATGACTAGTATTGTGCTATTTAACAAAAATTCAGATATAAATATTGCTTTTCGGAAATTTAGGTCAATAGTTTCAGACCTAATTTCCAGCTTACGTTTGTTTTTGCATCCGCCTGCTTTTCGCTAAACCACGGACAGAGTGAGCATAGTCGCAAGCGGGAATCGAACTCGCAACCTCTCCTGACAAAATCCCTTATTCTAAAATCATAGTGGCAGAGAATGCGTTGTTACGTCAAAATGTATCGCTTGTCCTTGTAATGTAACATCTTTATCCAAGAGATTAGTACCTCTATACCACTTTGTAGGTGTATGTATTTTGTTTATTATCCATGACATGCTGCATACGTTGTATAATTCACTCCAGACGAGGGGATAAGAATTCTTAGGCTGGATGTACATACCGCTACTATAGTCCTATTGTAGACGGTCTGTCACCGGATGCGTGGCTACTTTCTGTGACTCAGAATCAGACACATTCCTTGGGCTAAGAAATGGTTCCTTCAATTCTATTGACGTTTGCAACATGTTTACCCATTATGGCCCGGGAGAAGAAATTCGAAACAAACCACGGGGTTTGACTGTTTTATGGATTGCTGGGGTCAAATTTGGAGCCTCTTGCAGGCAACAGTCTCTTATTGTCTAACTAAAAATCACATGTGACGAAGGGAATTGTTATCACTGGACCAAAAATTCCCATCCCTGTAATATTTTCTCTGACAATATTTTTTTAAACCCGAGTTAACTGTATCCGATATTTATTAACTCCGTACATGTGTCGTATAAATGTCTTGTCTCAGCTTTGCCTGTAAATAATTCACATGACAAAAATCACCCGCCCTGTGGCCATCTTTCTTTCAACCAAGCAGAACGCGTCTAAAAAACACTCTAAAAATCGAGAGTTACAAAACACCCTCTGTCGAACTCCCCCATGCACCACCAGCACCAGCAAAAAAATACACCTTAATAATCGAGTTTGTGTCCTCTCTGCTATCAGGAAGGCCGTCGGGTAAGCCGCTTTGAGGCCCCATGGAATAATTTTCAGCCAGCGTCTCCCTTCCAGCAAATGATAAGTTCCAAAGCTGCAGCTCCCAAGCTGTTATTATTCCTGCTCGATGCATCGACTCGCCCGATCTGCATTCACGTCAGTCGCGCCATTTTTCCCGCCGAAAAAGGAATCCGGGGATTGTGTCGTTCTGTAATAAATTATCGCCCACCCCTCTTCCCCCTACGGTGACCGTAATTTACGGCTTTCTTATATTGTCGCCCACTTCAGCATGGACGCGGAGATAGCAATGTGCCTTTTCGGCTTTTGTCTGAACTTCAAACTATAGATGAATTGGTGATGGACCTTAATAACACTCTTCTGGTGTTGACAAAGATCTATGTACCTGTCTGGGTCTGTAGCTTTGACCACCGCTGTTGATGATGGGACATACATTTCGTCACCGTATAGGAACAAAACGACCGGATGAAAAGTGACTTTATTTGACCATCTTGGGGCTTGAAGAGAAATCGCTTATATTGATGATAAATAAAACATTTAAATGAAATATTAGCTGGCGAATCTGTACTCTTGATTACCATTAGTAGAACTAATAATTCACTTTCTTTTAGGCTAGTCTTGAAACTGTAACGCAGAAAATGCAATTTCGTCAAGTCCATTCACAGATATGCTAGGCTATTGTTACAGCTGACAAAGACAGCCATCTGTGTAGGCCGTTACCGGTGTATAGGTGTTGAACGTTTCTTTTGTGTGTGTGTGTAGGGGGGGGGGGGGTGTCAAAAGTATGAGATAAATAATAAATTTTCAGGGATAATGATTGAATATTGCCAGCATATTGAGGTAAACAACATGATTGGCCGAGGAGACGGCTGCCACATGACGTCATGACACGTGCTTCATTACAGTTTACACATCACTACGCTCTGTCTACCACAACAAAGAAGACTGGAGTGAGCTGTTCACGGCTGTACATAGATATTGAGGGGTATATATGAAGGAGAATCTTATATCGGGCGCCAAACTATATTATTCCTGGCTTTCCATCAACATTTCTGTTGCCTGGTACGGGAGGAGCATCTGACACAATGCAAACGCCACCCATTATGCCTGATCCCTTTGTGCATCGCATATTCAGAGAAACGACGCGCAACCCACAAAGCGACACCAAAAAAGTCACCCCTTTCTCACGATCCATTACCCGACATTGGTCTCTGCGAGCAAATTAAATCTGTTGACACGCATTTACTGAGCGTTAAGTGGGCTTATGTGTCATGCGGTACACCGCCCCTGTTGATCCTAAGTGTGCCGAAAACATCGCGGACTCGCTAAAATCTTGTTAAGGATGCGGGAACTATACCCGCGGACCGCGGCAGTGTGTATTAAAGCGCGGAAAGCGTCGTATTATACACGTGCGAAAACTTAGTTACACAACTGGGGAAGCATCAATCTTACGGTTTTCGTACAATCCCCTATGGTGGTATTTTAGGCACAGGAAGGCTAAATAAGTGTGTGTGTGGGGGGGGGGAGGCTATCGTGTTCCGTGTCAAGCACCAGACGTGCAGGTTGTTAGTACTAGATTTATAACTTTTACTCAAAAACTGAAAAATACCCATCAAAACATGTAAACAACGGTTGGCCCCCAACTGTAAAAAGTGTGGTGCTTAATTAAGCTTCTTATATTGAGACAGTGAATCGTCATTATCGCTGGGATTTAACTATACAATTTGGTAAAAAGTAATTGCAGTTCCGATTTAGTCGCTATAATCGTATAGGAGTAGATTATAAAAGTTAAAATGGATTCAGACTATTTATGCTTAGGATGGAAACATTTTGCGTCTTCAATGTGGCCCAGAATCAAAAACAAAATGTGTCCTTGGTTCAAATAACATTGCAAAAACAAAAAATATTATAAATCCAAAATGCCAACAGTCCGGCCAGACGACAGAAATTATTCGACCAGAAATGCATTAGTGCGTTGCTCAGCTAGAATAATTTTACCAATTTGAAAGTAAATGCTTTTTATCACCTCTACCTTCGAACCGTGATGCCTAACCCTAAATTAATGTTGAGAAACGCACATCTGCTTCCTCAAATAAAGGAAACGGCTCGATTACTAATGACCTGTCAGCTTATTACTTGAGAAAACACTTTGCTGAAACTGCCATGACAAGTTCCTACTGGAAATGGTTCTATAATGTTATTGAGGGAATTTTAAATAGAGTATTTTTTGTTGTTGTTTACAGAAATGTTTCGCCACTATAAATCATAGAATAATATTGTATAAATTAGGTAAATATGGCATACAAGGTAATGAGTTTGAAGGATTCCAAAACCATTTAGAAAACTTGGAAAACGGACAACAACGGGCAACGTAAATAATGATATGTCGTCTAAGGTACCACTCAACGTTGGAGTTCCACAGAGCCTCCTTCTGGGCCCTTTCCTTTTTCAGTTATTTATAATTTTTTACTGACATTTGCATAAAAATGTGGTTTAAAATGTATTTGATAGAAACAAAAAATGAGGTCTAAAAACCTACAATCTTTGAACCTGTTGTGCAGATTGCACCGTCAATTGATAGTCTAAAATCGGGGCAAGACATATTTATGTGAGGATAGTTCCTCTTCTAAAATCGGGTCAAGCCATATCTATGTGAGAACAGTTCCATTCCTAAAATCGGGTCAAGCCATATCTATGTGAGGATAGTTCCATTCCTAAAATCGGGTCAAGCCATATCTATGTGAGGATAGTTTCATTCCTAAAATCGGGTCAAGCCATATCTATGTGAGGACAGTTCCAATGAATTTCCTAAAATGGGGTCAAGACATATCTATGTGAGGATAGTTGTTGATTTGCAACATGGTGAGGACACTTCTGTGACGCGTATTCTTCGTTTATTTTCGAACTGCACAAAATGTCAGCGTTATCGTTCAAAAATGTCTTTCTAATACGGTACAGAAAAATGGTGTCCGTAGCACGTGAAGGCTAACGTTAGACTACAACGTACGACATAGTGTCAGATCGGAGCTCAGCAAAACAACTCTGCCGAAACCATTGGGTGGAACAGTCTGAGTAATACAGGGTAAACAAAAGTGCATCAACATTCTCGGCCTCTTAAAC
>JAAUYG010036605.1_pt1 | contig 11719 bp, 4 predicted proteins | sample 7278091 | NCBI WGS metagenome assembly JAAUYG01 (sample SAMN14350201, study PRJNA611818) | marine sediment metagenome | isolation source: surface marine sediment (0.6m) | place: French Polynesia: Moorea | collected 2018-08 | reverse complement strand
CAAAAAATAAAAAAATTGCGCCCCCCCCCCCCCACCCACACACACACCCATAAAAGGATGTTTGGATGGATAAGTAATTAGGATAGTTGGATAGAAATTTATATGGAATTTAGCAAACACTGGGTAAGTATAAAGATATATGCATGGAGTGTAGATGTCACAAAACAAAATATGTCAAGATATACTGTCTTCCTTGGAGCAGCAAATGAGGTTGCTATCAGTGGTCAATAAACTTAACAAAGACTCACAAAATATCTCGATATATTTTCCATTAGATAATAACCCCTCCCTACAGAATACGTTACAGTTTACACTTTGAAACATTGTCATGAGTTTTAAAGTGTTCCTACACGTCGGATTTGATTTTCCTTAGGCAATAGGCTCGGCATTCGATATTGTAGAGGTACAAATTTCATGCTGTTGTATAAGGCCCTACCCCTACTTGTCTGAAGTAAATACCACATCCATCCCGGAAATCACTTCATAAGATTGTGTTCACTTTTGGACAGTAATATTAGCAAACTTTAAGTGAATTTCTCTTACCCTGTATACGTTTGTAGGGGGTACACATTTCACACCATTGTATATGACCCCCCCCCCCCCCCAGTGTAATTTGACCCAAATGCCACACCCATCCCAGAAATCACCTGATAAGTATATTGGCTTCAAAGACAGCTAAATGAGCAACTTTTATGTTAATTTCTCCTAGCATGTTTAATTTTGTCGGGGGGGGGGGGAGGCGGAAAATTTCATTCCATTTTATGTGCCCCCCCCCTCCGAAATGTTTTGTGACACGAATGCCACAACCGTCCTAGAAATCACTCAACAAATTATATTTGCTTTCAGAGAGTAAAAAGGCAACATTTAAGTTAAATCGTCTAAGCATAAGTTTTGTAGAGTGTTTTTTTTGTTGTTGTTGTTGGGGGAGAGACAAATTCCACTCCATTGTATATGGACTGCCCAAGTGTTATGTGACCCAAATGCCACGCCCATCCCTGATATCACTTGATAAATGTTATATTGGCCTTAGAGAGAGTAAAATTAGTGTGACATTCGGGTCACATAACACTTAGGGGGTCCATATACAATGGCGCGGAATTTGTGCCCACCCTGCGTGCTATGAAACTTGTAGATACATGCTGATAGAAATTGACTTTAAGGTTACTAATTTTACTCTCTGGACAGTAATAGAGTTAAGTGATTCATGTCACAAAGCACGTGGGGGGCATATTCAATGGCGTAGAATTTGTACCCCCCCTTTAAAAAAAAACAAAACAAATTATACCGAGAGAATTTAACTTAAAAATTTGGTAATTTTGGTCTCTGAATATAATTTGCGAATATAAGTTGTGTTAAATGATTTCTAAGTAGGGTGTGGCATTCAAGTAAAAACACTTGGGTAATCCATATATAATGGCGTGAAATTTGTACCCCACTCACAACAATTCTGAATGATTATGGCATGATATTAGCGACAGAAAACATGCCTCAGCCACAGATTACCAACACCTTTTTCCCAGAAATGCTGATGCGCCGTATATAAGGGGGTCCATTTCCAACAGGGGATCCATATACAACTGTGAAATGTGGATCCGGGGGTCCATTTTCCACTGCGGTAAATGAAGCCTAGGTACATATTTCGCCGGGTCCATGTTCAATATGACACCGGTAATCAAAATAACACCCCCAGGGGTTTATTGCGATATTTCTGTCTGCGTGTGTGTGCATCTGAACAAAATATCTGGAAAACTAATTACATGTACTCAAGCAACTTTATTTTTGGTGGATTCCTCCCCCCAGACGTACGGAACAAACGATTAGAGTTTGAGAAAAAAGGCTCTAATGGGTAAGTGTGGGTGTGCACACAAATAGGAAGTCATATATACGGAGTCCGACTGCAGCATTACATTTGTCCTTGAGTGACCTTGAAATATCAAATTCAATGTCACCCAAATTTTGAAGGGTTGTATCATATGACCATGTAGCCATTTAGACCATATGTTACTGTTACACAGTATTCGATGGGAAACCATATATGGGGAGTCCGATGTCATCACCAGAGTTGACCATGAGTAACCTTGAAAGGTCGAATTCAGCTGACTCAGATTTCAAAATCTGATATCTCGTAAAGGAGCCGAGTTAGGACACATGTTACTAAGCACTAATCAGAAATCATACATGGAGAGTCCAACTACACAATCAAGTCTGACCTTGAGAAACCTTGAAAGGTCAAAATCAAGGTCAATGAGATTTTCAGTGGTAGGATATGTACTTTGTATCTATATTTGCCAGTAACATTTGTTATCAATCTGCATGTCAATTGCGGCAGGTTACTTGTGGGCGACGTTTGCCTCTTCCCCAGTGGTCAATTTTGTTTTCGTTATTATATTCGTACATTGTGCCAATTACTATATAGTTGAGCTTATTTTCCAGTAAGTATACCGCATCTGTTTCTAGGGAATTTCCAAATAAGTATTTGGAGATATTGCATTTCATTTTTGGGGTACTGATGTCAATTTCGAAGTTTCCGGCTAACACAATAAACCAATAGAACTGCTAGGAGGAAATCAAAAGCTAATGTAAGCTAACTAGATACTAGCTATATAAATACTACCTAAAAGGTAAAGTCCAAGAGATGCACGTGTCACAGTTCAAGTAGATTTAGTTTGTAGGAGTGTGTGGACAAAAATGTTCAAGCTCATTAAAATGATCTTTTCAATCTATATTAAGTACAGTGGATCGTTGATTTATAAATATATCTTTATCCGTACGAAGATGTACATCGACACAGAGTACAACACGTTTACAAGAGATATTTAAATGATTGCTAAAAAGATTTAATCTGTGTATAGACCATGTGCACTAAATATTCAATAAATAGACCGGTATTACCAAAGTCGACCCTGTATATCTAAATGCTACAAACTTTGTAATCGCTATTCGAATATATTCAGTTGTGTGCACGGCATATTTGTTTGTACATTTATGTTTTCAATAGTGCATTGTGAGTCCTGTTTGGGAGGCATTGTCTTTGTGCACGCCTTTGGGCCATTCCATACATACATTCGCAGGGCTCGTGCGAGTTAAAACTTTTTTGTGTGTAGCTCGTGTCCAGTAGTTATCTTAATGCCCTTATCTGTAAGGTAGTTATAAAGCCAAAGGGTCCACTATGATTTTTTTCCTCTAATACAGCAGCTGCTCCGAATGATTGGAATCCCCACAGAGACAAAGATGGGGCGAACTAAAACAAAACTCGGTTTTGTTATATGGCCTTTGCGATAAACTCGCATGTGATGGCGGCTTTGAAATTATCTTCTTGTCTAATGATTCAACTGAGGACAGGAAATGAAAAGTTTCAATGCAGCACGCGACGGCAGATATTGCTGTCGTTTATCTACTAGTAAGTGTTTAATAGCTCCTTGGAAAAAATATATTGACCAATTTGCGTCACAATTGTTCGCCGGATGCGTTCAAAATGGCCAAGACCTGGGGGAGGAATTACTCAGTTTTGATAAAAAGGATCCTTTGGGTATAGGTCAAATTGAAGCCGTGCGGGGAAGGGTTCTATTTGCGGTTCTCTAGTTCTAGTATCAGTGCTATCCAGGCCGATGGTTAGGCTAATTTCACACCGATGTGAATCCATGCAATGGATTAATATAACGCCCGAGTGAACGCTCTTGACGCGTAGGCAAGCATCGTGGGTTTCATCCATCGAATGAGCGAGTGATGTGTGTTTAACCGATCAGGGTCATATCCGGAAGAGACCTTTACGTATCTTTTGACGTCACGGGACAACGCACGGGAGGTGCAACGCCCGTCTGATCGACTTTAGTTCGTACCGTGTTTGCTCCATCGACTTCGTCTTGCGAAAAGTGCTTTGCAAAGAAACATTTGTCAACTGGGTGTTACATAATGCAAAGTCAGCAGAGACCGAAGGGAAAAAAACTTCATTTATGCTTCTGACACATCCATTTTTTTAGCAGTCTTCAGAAATATGTGAGCTTTATTTCCCCAACATAGCACTCGACATTCCTTATTGTACTATGAAAAGTTTGACTAGTCGTTATAAGATAGATTTTCGGTTTCACTAATGAAATACGGTGCAATCTTTTCGGCTGAAAGGCAACTTTCTACCACAGGCAATTTTCATTACTCATTTTTTTTTCCTAAGACTGCACCAGACAATCTAGTTTTCTGTTGCACAAAAATTCGTGATTTATCGGTCAGATCACTTACGCTGGGCCCCCAGGGAACGCGAGACCAGTGTAAATTCTCTCTAACGCATTCTACGTGAACGTTTCCCACCCCAATATCAACACGTATTACATCTGCATTTAGTAGTAAAAAGTGGTTTTGCGAGAATCTGGAATACGCCAATCGGAATTGATAATGGACAAAATCGTCCGTCTGGTTCTTGCATAATTTGGCCATAACTCTGATTAAAGTATGTAAATAGGCAATTTTAGCAAACGATTATTTTTCCTCTCGAGGCTGTAAGAAGGAATGGGCATGAAGCGTCAATGGAGATCTGTGAAACGAGGTTCTAGTGTATATATCTATTGAATAGCTGGCCCTAAAATTCTGCTCATCATCTACAGAGTTCCACTTTACAAAGGCCAGTACCAATCTCCTTGACAACAGGCACATTCGCAATTTAATGGCGCCTCATTTCCTTTGAGCGGCGGTCTATTTCGGACTCAATAGTCTCTAAACACGACCATAAAAGCATCTGCGTGTCTCTCAATTTGGTGCATGGCTCGCTAGATTAATGCTCAAGCCGGACTCACCAGTGCATCTTGAAATTGAACATCCCAGCGGCTCCTGGCGCAGACCATCGAATATACAATTCCACCAGGGCCTAGTGGAATGTTGTCGAGAGGAATTCCTCGTCACGTCCTATAGGAGTGGATCCTTATTTGTCGAACCTGATCCTAATAGTAGAATAAGGATTTGGAGCAAAAATTCCTGCACATCCCACGTGGCATTGCAAACAAAATAATACTACAAGAATTAACTAGTTTGTGGATATGAATAACTGTGGAATCTGTATTTTACCCCATTATGGCATACGAAGAACGCATCTTGTGATTTAAAGACAGAAAAATAGAAGCTTAGATACACACTGCAATTGCCTTTCTAGACATATCTGTAAGAACATGTAACTACCAATTATAACTCTACAGCTCTGCTTCCGTACTTTAAAGTTAATCCATCCCCTACCCTTATATATGACCATTATTTTAATAACTAGTAAACAAAATGCTTGGAAATAAATTATTATGTGTATATTACATCTTTATACGACTGATTTAGGAAGAGACAAGGAGCATCACACGCAAACTGTCTGAATCGCAAGCGAATATACTGTCGGGCAAATCAGTTGTCACATGCGGTTTTAGAGATACTATTTAGAATAGAACGGTTGGTCACAACTTAGTAGCTGTCTTGTCAGACGACACAAATACGGCAGCTGATTAAGGTCTCACGAACATTGTTTTTAAATTTTGCGCCACTCAGATCTGATGAATTTGCGTTCACAGGGTTGAAAATAAAAATACCCAATTGTGTATTATGTGGGCGACAATTATCTTGACCGACGGATGCTAAACGCGGCATGCTTTGGGTGAGAAACAAGGAACTCGACAACTGTCGTACGTCGTCGTATGTCGAATGTCATATTTTTGTGAAATTGTTGCATACAAAGACGCACTGAGCCAGCAGGCTTATTCCAAACCACAGTGTGCTAAACGGTACAGACATGGCCTGCCATTAGTTCAATTTATTAATCGACGCGTTTCTCGCCCGTTCTTGGTGATCGATCAATCTAGAAGTCAGCTGTGCGCGCACGGATAACAATCTGCTGTAAGGCTGGGGATTTTCTCACCTGATTACGTGGATGGGATGTTCAAATGCGACGGGTTCGTGTGAAAACAACCGGGAAATGGGATTGGGCGCCCGAAAGGGAGCAATAGAAGTGTGGATCACGTGGCGGAGAAGCAGCACAGGTTTTTGCAGCTCCACATCAGAAATGCGAAAATGTTCCAATCATCGTAACATCTAAACTAACATCGTGGAGAACATCTAAACTATTCTTCCATAGTAGTGGTAGCAAAAAGTCCCAGAGTTTAAGTAAAACAAAAAACAGTATTAATAGCATACCTAAATCCAAAATTTGAGGTTCTGCTGCTCTGCTTAGCGCTCAGCACAAAAGAGTTAGAGACCGTCTGGCCGGCCCGGAGTCAGAATAATGGTCTGGGTTGGGACATCACTTCTTACCCGTGGGGTGGTGTTTCAGTGGGCTAGCACTATAAAGACTGGTCGCAGGCCGGACTAGTACAAGACGGGTCCAGTACATACACACCAACAACTTGCAGTCGGTGATATGACCATGAGTGGTTGAAAGCCGACTATAAGCCTGATTTATCCATCCATCCCATCACTCAAATCTGTGTTAAACCATAATTCTTACACCAATGGCCATCGACAAGAAGGAACTAGCTGTTCCCAGTGAAATGACCCAGTTCACGGCCGTGAAGTCCCCTCAACAGGCCTCCAATGGGCACCAAGAAGGGTGTCCCATGTTAACCCCAACCATCAGAATGAACTTGCAGCACAGACGTGCTTTTCTGTTCTCTCTGCTGTGTGGCCGACTTGGATACCTAGGATTTCACTCTGATTTGGACTTCAGATTTTTTTCTCGCTCAGATTATCTTGGGCACCTTGCTTTGTTGGCTTGGATTTCTGTTGAGAAGTATACTATTAATCATTTTCCACAAACTTCCACAAACGACCGAAATATGAACTTGAATTTTGTAGTGGCAGTGCATGGTGGCCCTGATCGGCCTGTTTGGCCTGGTCTTTGTCATTTTGGGGTCCTTTAGCTCTAACGTTCTGTGGATAATCCTGAAAAATGTCAGTCCTCGCAGGCTGTAAAAATCTGAGTGAAAAATGGCACAGGCACCATCTGGAACCCGCTTCCATCACACTGCTCTACCCCCAGGTGTAGTGTAGATCCCCGGTGTAGATCACTCCAGGGACAAGATCCTCATGCCCAATGTTTCAAATGTTTATCACCAGATAATGATATGTACACGTGTGCCCCTTGCCTTACTTCCGGTACTGCTACTCAGCAGTGTAGGGCTACCAGGTTGTGCCTTTGGAATCTGGGTTCTAGGTCTGTACCCTTCCCTGTTCCTTCAGTGAATGTAGGATTATGGGGCTTTCCCTCCATCTAGGCACAGTTATCCAAACACGTAGGTGGCTGGTTACCTGGAATTTTGCCTATCTGGGTCATACCATCTTGTGTCTCCCTCCATCTTCTCTCCTATCATCTCAACAGGATATGGTTCTGGGCTATTTCGTCTTTGTCCAATTCTGGCTTGCTTCCTGAAATATTACATTCCAGGATGCCTCCCAGCAGACTCCTGGGTCGACTTTTGAGGAATCGGGCCTCAACTGTGTCAAGAGTCAAGGAGACGCCTGTTGATCCCCAACAGCCTTTGGTTCCAACTTTGCTGGGATTACAGGAGACTGCTGGGAACCATCTACTGCCCCCAGGCACGAAAAGTCAGTTGACTGTCCAGGAGACGGCCGAGGGGTCTGGATTTGGCTTTGTTGATCAAAGAGACTTGCACCATGGTTTTCCTCCCTCAGAGCTGTTCAAGGCTGTCACTCACAAGCAGGAGGTGGTCACTGATGAGGTCTCTGATATGACAGAGTTGTCACAATCAGTTCTTGAGGTATTTTCTGAAACTGCTTCTCTACTGCGGATGATCACTTCCTGGCAGACCGGACTAGGATTGGGATTGCAGCTCAGTCAACTAACGTTGTCTACCTTGATGCTTTGCGAAGCTACTGAAGTCATGCAGGCGTCCATTCTTCATCGACTGTCCAACTGTTCCTTTTCCGTAGTCCATAACATTCCTTTTCTTAGCAACTATCTAGCAAATTAATACCAAAGTTTGAGAAAGCTATCCATCCACCATATCTCTAGATCATTATTTTTTCTCTTTCAAAATTTAAATTTTTGATTTTTCAGTGTACAACTGAATTTTTGATTGTCAACAACCTTGTATCTCTAAAATGGCTGGTTGTAGAACAAAAGGGATGAAAATGTGTGCCTCCGGTGTAAGTACTTGTTGTAATTGTACTTTTGACTGTTGGGTGTTCAAGGTCAGTCTGAGATCATCGGTGCATTCCAATTTTCGACAACCTTGAATCTCAAAAATAGCTGGCCGCACAGGAAAATGGATGAAAATTTGGTCCTCGGGTATGCAACTACTTAGTGTAACGTTACACAGGGTTCTTTTGGCTGTTAAGTGTTCAAGGTTGGTCTAACGTCATTCGGTGCATTTGCGAGTTTCAACAACCTTGAAAATGGCTGGCCATGGAGCGAAACAGAACAAAATGGCCCTCAGAGGTACTTAGTGTATGCAGGGTACTCTTGATTGTTCAGTGTGCAAATTAATTCTGAGGTAATTCGGTGTATTTGTGATTGTTCCAGTTTTCAACAACCTTTTATCTAAAAAATAACGGCTGGTCGTAGAGGAACGCGGACCCAAATTTGGGGCTCTGTGGTACTTATTTGGTGTATATAAGGTACTTTGACTGTTAAGTGTTCAAAGTCAGACTGATGTCATTCAGTACCAGTGCATACTTGTATCTCAAAAACAGCTGGTCTAAGAGTGAAACTGACCAAAATTTGGATACTTTGTACTTTTAACGGTTAAGTGTTCAAGATCATTCTGAGGTCATTCAGTACATTTCTGATTTTCGTGAACCTTGTATATTGAAAATGGTTTGTCATAGAGTGAAACGGACCAAAATTTGGCTCTCAGAGGTACTGATTTAGTGTCTACAGTGTACTGATTGTTAAGTATTCATGGTCAGTCTCAGGTCATTCAGTGCATTTCTGATTTTTGACAACCTTGTATCTTGAAAATGGTTGCTCGTAGAGTGAAATTTAGACTAAAATTTGGTCCTTCGGGGTGGGTAATCAGTGTGTATAGGGTACTTTTGACTGTTAAGCGTTCAAGTTCACCCTGAGGGCATTTGGTGCATTTCCAATTTCGACAACCTTGTATCTCGAAAATGGTTGGTCATAGAACAAAACTGACCAAAAATTGGGCCTCGGGGGTAAGTACTTAGTGTGTGAAGGGTACTCTTGCCTATTAAGTGTTCATGGTCACCCTGAGGTCATTCCATGGATTTCTGATTTTTGACAAACTTGTATCTCGAATATAGCTGTTTGTAGAGTGAAACAGATCAAAATTAGTTCCTCTGAGTTTTTTCTGGCAAGTGACCAAACAGAGCGTAAAGGCCCCTGGGCCTCTTGTTACTGGTCTTCTCCTGTGTTCTTTGCTTCAATCCTGTATTTCCTGTCGGACAGTAGTTTGACTGGAGTCTGACCCCAACTGTCTCTATTAGGGGTACACATGGGTTAAAATCGAATCGACCAAATTGCACAAATCGGCCATTTTGGCAAATCGATCTAGCGAACCGACGAAATTCTTATCTTGCAAACCACAATCTGAACTCCTCACTAAAGAGCGATTAGCGATTTGGTACCCCTGTTAACTGCCGATTCGTGAGCCAGCCCACATATAAAACTACGATCTGATGAGCAAGTCACTCGCTAAAATAACGATCCACGGCTCGCAATTTATCTGCGACTATACCATGATTGTTAAAGAGTGATCTGCGACTAGACCATAAATAGTGATCTGCGACTCACCATGGCTGTTAAATATTGATATACGATTCAGATAGGGGTATTAAATAATGATCCGCGATTCATAGTTCTCTGTTGAAAAATAAAACTCAAGTCGGGCCATATTTTTAGACTCATGTGTACCCCTTCTGCCGGGGGTTGCTCTCCCAACTTTTCCAGCCCTTGTTGTGACTCTTCCACGCAGGATGTCAACGGGCTAAACCGCTTTCCCATTGTTGGCAGCTAGATCACCTCGACAAGTATTTGCTGAGTTTGTAGCCTCCATCTTCAGTTCCCATCCCTGCTCTGTTGCTGACTGAGTCAGGACAGTCTTTCAGGGACCAGACCAGCCCTTTCAGGTCGACGATGTCGACCAAGGTATGGGTGTCTCCCACTGCACCCTTTGGGACACGTTTTTCTAAGCTGGAGTGTGTCCACCTCTGCAGCCCTCTCCTCCTTTGACTTTTTTGGATCTCAAGTCATACCATCATATTGCGAATACTTCAGGATGTACCCAACCCCCAATCTTCTGGGAGCTTGAGCATGGGGTTCTGGTCCAGTCAGAGACCGGAACTCTGAATATCATCCACGAAATGCTGCAGCAGCTTATGCTATCAGGAACCCTCAACTGTGTAGAATGTCACGTTTTTTCGTTACCATGCAAGGTGCCGTTGGACATTACTAAACGCTGTTCAGGACTCCTAATGTGGATTAGAAGATGACCAAGCAGGTGGATTATATCTGCACATTGTGGCCATTAATCTCGAAGGTTCTGGTCGTAGCTCTTCCATTTGTCAGGATGACCCCATCTTGTCGGAAGTTATTTCCAAGCTGCACGGTGTCATTCAAGACCTCAAACCTCAGCCCGGGCTGTGTTCATGGCTGCAGCAACTCATCGTCCTGGACCCATCCCCATTTTAAGACTGTGGACCCTGGCAGGCCACACACCTGTCTATCCCCTTTATAGGCTCCTCTCTCTGGGGGACAATTCCAGTCCTCAGTCGAGGTGCAACGTATAGCCAGGAGCCGTTGAACCTGGTCAGCGGCCTCACATCTACCGGCTCAAAGGCTGCCCAGGGGCATTTCTCCCACTATTTTCTGGCTATCAAGCGCACTGGTGGATTCCATCCCATCCTCAACCTCAGTGTACTCAACATGTAGTGTGTCCTGTCCATGGCTGTCAATTCATCAGGAGTGGATCCAACCTAACTTGACATTTCAAGGACACTAAAAGTCGAATCTTTATTTGGACTCCTCACACAGCGAAATGACTTACAGTTAGTATGTTGCACAAGGCTTCAAAATCTGGGTGACCTTCAAGATCACTCAGGGAGAAGTTTAATGTGGTGGTTGGACTGCTCACTTATGGAGACTCACCATGGACTCTTGCTAGTGCTTAACAGTAACCAATGACCTAACTATGGTCCTTTATGAGATACGGGCCTTCAAGATCTGAATGACTTTGAACTTTGCACTTCAAAGTCATTCAAGTTCAAATGAATATGCCAAGTGTTTACAGTGCTGCAAAAGGATCACTGAGTTAATCTGTGCATTATGTACAGTCTCCTAACGTAAAAGACGTTAACGTTGCCCGTTGAATAAATGTTTATATCTTAAATCTCGTATTTTACTTAGGCCTACCTGTAGATATAATTTTGGGTATTTAAAAAAAAGATGCGAATCGAGTCATTCATAGAAATTAACATATAAAATTGCTGTCTCTATATATTGACGTCGGATTATATATGAGGGATCGAGGTAGAATATTAATATAATTTAGTAGAGATTTGTTAATTTGAGAATGTTACATGTTATTACACGCAGATCTTCGCTAAGGCCTAGGCCAGAGCGGGTGACATTCCTCCAAACAAGGACTCGCCGGTATATAATACACCTAACATGCTCTAACGCTGCCACAAAACTCCTCCTTTGTGTAACAGCACATTGTTAGAGATATGGGTTCACATAAGAGCATTTGTTTATTTAATCCCTGTACCCTGCTAGTACTTT
>JAAUYG010111601.1_pt1 | contig 11720 bp, 7 predicted proteins | sample 7278091 | NCBI WGS metagenome assembly JAAUYG01 (sample SAMN14350201, study PRJNA611818) | marine sediment metagenome | isolation source: surface marine sediment (0.6m) | place: French Polynesia: Moorea | collected 2018-08 | reverse complement strand
GACAGTGCCATTGGACTCCCCATATATGGTGTCCTTTAATGTTTAAGAGTAACATATGGCCTAACTCAGCTCCATTACGAGATATAAGCCCCCAAAATCTGAGTGACCTTGAAATTGACCTTTCAAGGTCAATCAAGGTCAAATCCAATGTGCAGCTGGACTCCCCATATATTACTTCCTCTTAGTGTCTAATTAGTAACCACATGTGTATCTGTCACCGTTTAGGAGTTGTAGCCACTCGAAAAAATTTTCTCCTATCTCTTATCATTAGGGCCAAATTTTGGACCCCCCACACCCATCCTTACCCCGGGGCGATATTTTTCAAAATCGAATGGTTTCCTCCCTGGGTCAGAGGGAAGGCCTCCACCAAAAATGAAGTTCACTGGTTCAGTATTTTTCCAAGTTGTCTTGCACATGGACAGACACACAGACACACACACAAATGCAAAGTAAGACCCCCCACGCATGGGCGGGGTTTAAGAACTCCTGATTTTACATTTACATTGACCTGAAAAGTAGTGAACTTATTACAAAAGTATTGATGATCCTGACTTTATCTATATTATAATCAAACTGCCAAATGTAACACCAGAACTGAACTTTTTCTGGTATGACTTTGCTATAGTGTTCAGTAATAGCATTGAACGTAATTCAAGTCAAGGTCAAAATCTGTCTGATCTTAATTTTGACGTCCCAAGGTTACTCAAAGTCGAATGTAAAAGTTCCGCTGACATTGACAATCTATTGATCAGTCGGTTTATTTTACAGAAATACTCGGCAACATACCATACATTATTTTACTGAGAAACAAAAGTACTGGGGTACCTCTGAATAGACAACACAATTTCATTGGTACTACCCCCCACTATGTGGTCAAACATTAGCATGTTGTACTAGGGCGCAATGTTCCAACTAATCAACCTATGGCCAGCAATGGAACACATTGCATGTGGTCAAATTATGATTAGGGATTAAGTAAGCATACTATCCTAGGACTACTGTGAAAAGCGCCCGCAGTACCAGGATGTTTGACTAGCAGTGCCCTGCCACTGACCCCACACAAGCAGAGAGTTAGGAAAGATAAGCTGCAATGAAACAAGAAGGGGACATTTACTGGCAAGGCTGGACTGTAATCATGTGACATTATCTGTCAATCCAGTATGACCTTTTCTTGATGACCAAATATTAATCACTTTCCATAATTGCGGTTGTTTGGCCTGTTGAAGCCTTTAATACCTAGTGACCCCGTCCAAGGCATTTTTCCCCCTGCAGGCCTGATGGGTTCTCCTTCTACTGGGGTGAGATAAGCGACTGGGGGGCCACATCTGGCGGGAGGGGCCAGGGGACACTGGCTAGACCGCCAGACTTGCAGCGGCAACTACAGCGGGCAGGGTGGCAGTGGATCACACCCTATGGGGGGAAAGGAAGCAGTAGGGGACTGGGTATGCACTGGATTGATATTTAATGCTGGGAATATTCAAAGTCTCACCCACATGTCTAGACATCCGGATCATGTATTCATACACATATATATATATGTATATATTTCAATTCTTATCTACAGCTGTAGCACTAGATGCCATTCCATATTCTGATGAAAGCTTCACTATAAGGCTGATTATACCATATTTAGACCAGTCAAGACCACATGGGCCTGTCACTTTTGAATGCACATGTTTATCACAGATATATTTGAACAAATGAGTAATCCCAATATTGGCCAGGTCGCCGTAAGGCATCTTAATAATGTGAGTCACTATAAAACAAAATTCCCAGGCAATTCGACCTATGACAAACCCAACAAGCCCGATTGGTCCCTTGAGATAGCATCTGCGAAATGTCCACTCAACCCACTTGCAGCATTTATGGACCCCCAATTACAACAATCTCTATAAAGACAAAATCTCCGTTTGACATTTTTCTTGATTGTTGTCATGGAAACAATGGCGGAGGGTTATGTTTTCCACATGTCATATTAGCAGTAGCTTTTTCGGGAATTACATGTGATAAGGTGCGAGCAGATCTCCGTTGTAAAAGCCGAGTCTCAGTGAAGGAGCAACATTTTACTGCAAATTAAGTTTTAACCTGGTTTTGTTTTATTCATTCCCTTTTCTTTAAACTAAAAATCGATAAGCTAAGATAAAACATCAAGGTCAGAACTATAGAAAGAGTTTTATTGCCTCAGCTGTCAATCAATCTGGGTTGCCTGGTTTTGGTGTCAAATACTGACACTAAGACTCTATAATAAGATGCAATGAGTGATGTCAGTCCATGCAATTTCCCTTACCGGTATTTTCAAAAGACTCGGTGTGCAGAAGGACAATTTTTCTATTATGAATGACCTGAGTCCAGTAACATCTATTCTCGTGGCATTAAGACTATTTTAGACAGTTGGTCATACAATGTATCATAGCTGAATAAATTAATCTATTCAATAAAAAATACCCAGGCTACTGAATTTTTAGTGAAGCCTTGTAAACAATTCAAAACCAGATATTTTAGTTCTATAGATAAGTTACAAATGTACAACTGCCTGGTGTGTCAGGAAAAGATTAGCAATATGTGCTATGAGCTATCAGATTTAAGTTAGTGTATATATGAGTTAGGGTCAAAACTACTTTGAACATACTCAATAATACAGAGTATACATTGCATTCTGACAGGCACCTTAATATATAGTACATTGTACATATTTTTTAATGGCTAAACCAATGGGTGTGGTCTGAATCCTGAAGTGAAAGTCATTTTTAAAACTAATCTTCCCCAATGTGTGTTAGATCTATTGTTTTTGCTTTTCATGTTCTTTCCTCTTTTTGTTTCTGACGATCTTTTGATGGTTTATCAGACATTTGTTGTGAATTTGTCCTTTACATATGTGACATGTTGTTTCTGGGGAGCCTGCATGTCTATTAGGTACTGCACATATATTAGGACATATTCGGTATGTCAAATGTAGCAAAATACTTAAAGTGACACCGTCAAGTAGTCTTTTCATAGAGGGAAGTCTTAAGATAGGGTCTCACAATGCAGTGAGCACTGTACACTGGAGCTGAAGATAATAACTGAAAGCCAACCTTACCTGGATTTTCTGGGTCTGTCTCTGCCAGTACAACATCATGCGGTGGGACAAACCGGGAGGCCGAGGATTTGAAGGCGCCCTGTTTACGTTTCGCTTCTTCCGTCCTGGGTTTACCAGTATCTTTCTTTTCTTGAGACTGGCAGAATGCTTTTTGAACTTCATAGGATCCTGGTGGGGGGATGTCCTGTAAAGTGATCAAGAAAATTTTACTAACTTTGTTGTCTACAAAATGACACTTTATTTGATACAGTTATGGATCTATAGGTTATTATATATAATTATCATAATCTGCCGTAGTATCAACATAATTATTTATCAAGTCTTATACTTGTACATAACTCATTAGACCTTTTATAAGCAGCTCTGAAGAGATATGTGACCTGCACTATTGTAGCATATTATATAATGCTACATCAATGTATGATACATAATACTACACATGGTATAGAGCTTTAACTGCATACTGGTATCCTTTACATTCTTTACATTCTTTGAGTGCAACACTCAAGAAAATACTAGAGGTCAGGCTCAGTTTCAAAACAATCATTTAATCAAGAAGACCTTTTTTTGTGTGTGTTTTTCTTCATGAAATGCCTAATATGGAGTAGGCAATGACTTGATGACACTTAATGCCATTTCTGGGAAAGTTAACTGAGCAGAGTGCAGACATATGGAATGCTAGGGCATATTGTTTGGTCAGCCTCCAGTCATGTTTGTCATGGTGGGTTATGTGTCAGGTACAGCTTTCCCCCCCAATGACTCATGGCCTAGCTGGGAAAAAAGAATCAAGGTTCTGGGGCAGCTGGAATAATGGAAATAATCCCTCAATATGAAATGACCCACAGGTAGACAGCCTGGATAATGTTGATGGGGTCAGTTTGCTGAAAAGAAATTTTGCGTTTCTCAAAGAAATGTGAATTGGAGATAAGGGTAATCATTTGCATAAAATTTATACAAATCTTTGATAAGTTGATACAGGGTTCAATTTCATTTTGAACTTCCGGTACTGACATACATTGAGGTTAATATTACCCTGTACAAAGTTTGATTTTTCTAAATTACAAATTGACTAAAAGTTTAGAATTGTAGCAGAAGTAGACTGCAGTTATTAACTAAATGAAGATTCCCTGAATTTGATGTTTTATGTCGTTGTCACTCCACCTGTCACCCTAATTTGTTAATAAATCTAGCAAATAATTTTAGGTAGGCAGCTTAACAGCTCAGCTGAACAATTATAGAGCTCCAAGGATAACAGTTAATATTGTGCTCATAAAACTATCAAAGTGATATTGGTTTCTGGCCACTATTAAATTGTTCAGTCTTACAAACTGAAATTCATGGACAAATACTTGTGTATTTGCCTTTGAAGCACTGATGGCAGGCAAGAATTCAACAACTTAATCATCTTCCTTTCAAGAGTTTACATATGCAAATGAAGATATGGGATCACGTGCATGGCAGACATGTAAGAGCTTTAAATTTAGGGTTACACCAGTTGCAGAAAGTACCCTCCGGTGTGATATCCACCAACTCTGAGGACTTCACAAAGAGATACGGAACTGGAAAAGGTTTATGACTACTACTTGAAATCAATTTCATATTTTGCCTTTAGTCAAGTGAATCACTTTCGGTTGTCATGATAAAGTTGTTCTTGAAGAGATCATAATTTCAGTTTATTATTTCAATTGTCTCTAGGTACATAGAAGTGGTTAAAAGTGTCACTATGGGTGCAAATAATGATAGCATAATGTGTTGAAATGGTGTTCTGACAGTAAAAAAAAAAAACCTCCATTGCAAGTGGCAAAAAAAATCATCACTGCATAATGGCATTAGTTTAAAAAAAATCCAATAGTTTTTCTTTTGCAAAAAAAGAGAGTATTTTTTCTCCCATCTTATCATTTTATATTTAATTTAATTTTAGTACAAAGAAACAAAGAAAGTTTTCCCTCCATCTTACAGTAACCAATCTAGGCCTCTGTTAACTGATAAAGATTTAAATGCCATGAGTTTATTATGTAACAAGGAAGCTGAATATAGCGGTTATCATTCAGATGTAATAATTCAAGCCGGTTTTCTGTACACAAAAGTCTTCTATAGTTTATTTTTCTACCCTGACTCTCCCCGAATGTGATGATCTATAGTAACTGGAGATCATAAATGCTCACACTACCTCTAATACTCACAGCCCACACACACACCTAATGTCCACATCATTCATTTCCCTACCAACAAGTTTCATTAACCTACACATTGCACTGAACACTTGATGCTGCCTTTTGGCAAAACATTGTCAAGATGCATTAGAAGTAATTTTTGATGGATCAAGGAGTAACCAGTGAAGACAAGTCTGATTAGGTGGTGTGAATCCATTAAACACAGCCAACTTTCTGTCCACCTGGCTGTACATGTCACCTACTAAAATATATCCATTACCTAATAATGACATATACTGAAAATAAAACATGCCCAGTGGTAATTAATACACCTGGACAGTAAAAAATGATTTTTTTTACTACGTTTTCAGAGTTGATTTCTTTTTCTTAATTTTGGCTCATTTACAAGGTAAAGTCTCTCTCTCTGTTTCTGTCTCTCTCTCTCTCTCTCTCTCTCTCTCTCTCTCTGAGGATACTCTCTCACTGACTGAAAATCCTACAAATGAAGAACTCTTTCAATAATTGCAAATCATAGAAACACAATGATTTCTACATAAAATATATATAGGGCATTTCCTTTACATCACAAAGAAATATGAAATTTCCCCTCCCCCCACACACCCACTGGAAAATTTATTGGGCAGGTCCAGAAAGGCCACCTCCAGGACTTAGACAATGCAGTGTGCCTACTGAGGGTTAGAGGATCATGTTGAAGGGACTGGGTGGTCTCACATACAGTGATGAAATCAGGAGAAGAGGCCAAGAAAGGCCTGGATGCAGGATGACTGCATGCTGCATTGACAGAAGAGCAAAACTTGGGACTCCTTCAGCTTAGCTCAGATCAGCCTGGGCTCCGCAAAAAAACTTGGACTGATGCTATCACACACACCCGCCTCCCAACAACTCCACCAACCAGGGTGGTCCCTTCCAAATAACCTGATAAACAGGCTTTAGACCGTCAAATAAGACCATTTAGTAGGGTACACAGTAATGTTGAATGTGAGACTAAATACCTAAAGCAACTCTTCCCAGTGACATCATTACTACAACTTTACCACTGAGTGGGTTCCTATAAAAAATATTTCAAGGAACTGGAACATTAGTTTCCTGCAAAACTTGCAGGACAGTTTCTCAGTATGCATGTTTTGTTTTTTCTATCTTTTTGTTCTTTGTTTTAGCAATCATAACCAGTATACCACGCACTTGTATAACTCGTTCACTGAAACAAATTATAACTGATATAATTACAGCTGTTCACCTCTGCAGTCAACTATATCAGCAGGAACATGAGGAGCCTGGTCAGCGGTCACTGCTTAAAGGTCTGGTCTTGCAAATGGACATGTTTACCCCTAAATTTTCCGGTAGAAATCAATAATGTAACAATCATGACAAATTAACCACATGGAAAATCTGAGATTGTGCCTTGCCCTGATTGGGTACTGCCATCATCCATTATGTTTCCAGATTAGGGAATACACAGCCTTCGAAATCCACTGCAATCTGCCGGATTAATCTGCCTATAAGTCATGCTAGAGATAAAATTTCCATTGATCCCTTAGAGACAGCACATTCATCTTTTGCTTTTCCTGACAAACTTTCTTGGCTGTCTCTCTCAGCTTTGTCAGGACCTCTGCTGGAATGTATTTAGATCATCAATGGTGATAAGGCATACGCAAAGTTCCGCAAGGGGGACCCTACCATATATGGGGGATCTGCAGACCCAATTGGATAGCCTGGGGATAAGTGTTCCCACAGTCCACACCGAAGTTGGGGATGACCAACTCTGCTAGGCCACCAGCAGCATGGACCTTGCAGGGTGGTGTCTAAATCACACAGAGACTAAGCAGGGGTGTGAGAGCTGCAGCCAGGAAGGGGCGCAGGACAGGGATGTAAGGGGTGGCGAATGGGAAATAGGAAAGTTTTAGGGTTTTCTGGATGTGTAATGACTCATGGAAACCCCTGACAGGAAGGGTGAGAAGACTGCTCTGTTCCTCATCAGATCCCGGCTGGTAAGAGATGGGATCCCTCTGTCACACTGCTTGACAAATGAGAGGACAACCCCAAGAAATGCAGGGATGGGGTCAACAAGATGTTCCAAGTCCTTCCCGACCTGGGTGTCACATCTGACGGGAACCAGTCCAGCCTGGGAAAATTACATAGCATGAGTCACAAGTACTTAGAAGTAACAATACAATTTGCTCAAATGCCCAATGATATCATAAGTGGTATTTGCCAGGCATTTTCCTGAGTGGTAGCGTGTATGGAGGCAAGCCCCCATCTGAGATATGGGGCCACAGAGATGTTCTGGCATGGAAGGATAGGGTAAGATGGAAGGGGATTTGTTCTGGCATGCATGCCCAGCCTGCACCCTGGGTCAAGTATTGATTTGACCTTGTTGTATCAGGCCTAAAGTGCCCAACCTTCCAGCCAGGAGTGTTTGATGTCTTCCACTTAACCAGAATCAAGAGCAATTTTGCTGAAACCCACAGTTGGGCCCCAATATGAAATTTTATATTTATGAACATGTAACACATAATAAAAGATACAAGAATGATATCTGTTCCAAGTGAAGGATATGAAACTGGTGACCAAATGGATGCGTATAAATAGGGTTCCAAGCTTCGGATCATTGCACAAATTAATGACAAATAATTTTATAATGGAAGACGTCCAAGTTTCAACTAGATATGAAATACTTTAGCGAGCAAATGTAATAAATGCTGAGCTGCTGGTAAATAGTTTCAATTTTATAAGTCATTATACAAAAAATAATAATTTATAAGTACTATACGGCCAACAAAGAAGATTTATGAGTTTTTTTAAATTTAAAACGCAATGTCTATCAACCTTACAGGTTGGCACATACCAGTATTATAATTGTAATGAATTTGACTAGAACAGTTAGTTTCTGGAAATATGTAAGTCACAAAATATAACATTCTCTAGAAGAGTTGTCTCCGACCTGATTTCCTAAATGCATTAATTCCAAAATAATTTGAGATCACATAAGAGCTAGTTGCAAAAATAAACACTTCCTGGGCCTAAATTAAATTTGTTGCCCTAATTTAATTTATTTCTTCTTGTGATTAGCCCATTTCAAGATATGGTCATTGCCCGACTGTACGTCACAACTTTTGCCTCACGAAGTCTGGCTGTGAGATAAAAGTTGTACTACCTGGGTATTCCGGAATTCATGGGCAATACTCAGAAAGTTCAACTTTTGCTACGGTGTTCAACAATTTTGTTAAACAAAATGTACACAGTTGTTAACAAAACTGGTGTTGTTGCTTCAAATATATGGAATTTTTAAAATAGAGAAGTCTTAAATTACAGGAACCCTTGTACACTCATGTAATGCCCTTTTCCAGATTTTTTTCCAAGTGTTCCCAATATCCAACCAAATGATTCTGATCAACTTCATCATTTGCTATGCAGTATAAATTTGGTTGTAAGTTTAGAAGAAGGAAATAATAAGAGGCCCAGGAACCCTGAAGTCTGCTTCAATGTGCTATACAGTGTATTCTGAAGTTACTTCTTTTTTTAATGATAGCTGCCATCATTCAGTACTTTAAGGTGAGGAAACCTTGATTTTGACCCTTCAAAGTTATATCCAAGGTCAAAGATGACATCACATTCTGAAACCTAGTAGGTAACTTCCTATTAGTGTTCTGTAAGAAAAGACCTACCTTAACAATAGGAGGGGGCTCACTGAGTCTTTTCGTCAATGAGGCAAAATTTGATGACAGTTGCTGATATGGTGATTTGAAAGGCTTGTCCTGTATCTGGTAGTGGGCAGGCCCTGGCTGGTCGTGGTCTGTGTGCTTTACCATTGGCTTAATCCGTGTGGAGGTGGTTCCAAAGGCACCTTGTCTGGTACTTTCTATGTAGGCTTTCCTGATGCTGGCAGAGCCCATGCCCTGGAGATTGTAAGATCCAGGACCTGTAAAATACAGAAGATGAACTTTCTTATTTATGATATTCATGTACAAGGTTATTCCACTGTCACAGACTGTGGCACAATCTGAGGCAACCCTGCCCCTAACATCATTGGCACAATCTCTCCTTAAAAGCTATGTCAAAATACAAATTCTTTCGCATAAATATTCTTAGAGTTCCCCCCCCCTCCAGTTTTTATGGAATAATTTACCCATATATGTACATTAATTACAGCATGTTGTCAAGTCAATCTGTTCATGCCTTTATTAAATGATTATTATTAAAAGACTTATTTTTTTATAATCTTTTTAGTCATGCCAACCTGCATCATTGTTTTTTTAAACAATACATGCATATAAGTGCTCATTTTCACATAATAGTCAGCACATGTAATATATTTTATTGTACGGCGCTATTTTTTTATGCTGTAAAGCACCTTAAAACTCATACACAGCTATGTAATATTTTATAAAAATGATATATTGTTGTGCACTAGGTGATTTATGTTCTCTCACTGAAAATCACAGCATACACAACTGTAGCATGCTAATAACTGATTATAAATTAGAAAACTAGTCCAGGTGTCACCTACAACTTCGACCAGGACACCATCGTCAAGATGTCTCAGCAAAATTGCCTGTATACCAAACGGCTTCAATAAAGTGACTCAACTTCCATATCTTATCCGAGCTATAACTTGGTTCCCCTCCTGTAAATTGCTATAAATAAGAAACCCAGTGGCACCTTCTGGTTGAGGAATTCCTGGTTACACAGCTAACCATCAGTGACACTTTCCAGTGACACAAATTGGTCAATAATCTCACAATCACAAAACCATGGATAATAGAGCCGAGGAACTCCCTAACAGAAGTGATTCACCCAGGGTGACGGTGGCCCGGCCCACCAGTTCCATCAATTTATCACAAAAGGGCCCTATTTTGGGAAGCTGTTGGTAATTAGCTTTGTCTCTTGACTGTATTGCTTGAAGAAGACCATCACAGATTGATAGTATCTAGAATTGTTCCAACTAATGTATAGAATTGTTCCAAGTAATGTATGACTGTATACCTACTCAGGTACAGGTATTAGATCCTGTAATGAAAGTTGGAAAGGTGTCACCGTGTTTCAGAGAAATGGTACCTCATAAATGACTGCTGAAAAAAAAAAAAAATGCAGATATTTGCCAATTTTTAGATCAAAGCGGTTTAGCTGAGGCTTCTGGGTGCCAGAATTTGCAAGAATTTCTCAGAGGTTATTACTGGACAGGACATACATGTATTGTATACTGGTATATGCTTGAGGCATGGTACAGTATCCTCGCACATGATGATGAGTGATACATGTGTGATGACTGACCATTCATTTTCAATATGGAGTAGTATGCATTTGCAGCAATTTAGAATCTTGTACGTGATCAGAGGAAACTGAAATATTATCTGCCCATTCTGTAGGTTGGGCATAATCCATTGGTGTTACCACCAGTATGTATATCAATGGGAAAAGTGCAAGAGAAAAAGTGAGACCAAACCTATTAATATAAGCAAAGAATCTTCATTACTCAAAATCAAACACTCAACACTACACTAACAGGAGTCGTCCTCGAATGGGAACGCCCCTAATCTGCAATATACCCAAACAATTTTGCCATTTCAGAGCCGAGTCTTCTTTGGTGAGAGGAAGCATCACATGCTTCCATGGTAATTGCCGCAAAGACTTTGCTTCCTTTCTAGAGGGGACTGTCTTCTCTACAGTGTCCTTCTCAGTGTGCGGCCACTATAGCTTTAACTATACATTGTAACTAATTTAGAGATTAGACATACAGTGGCACCTCTATTTTAAAACCGTTTATTTTAAGACAACCTTGGCTAAAAGATCACTTAATTTAGTCCCAAAGTTCACATTTTGGTAACTTCAGGAATGGACGTTAAAGGGATTGTCCGACTGCCCGGGACAACTGAACGTACCTGTCGGACAACTCAGCTTCCCACCCCACTTGTCCTACAGGACAAGTAAAATTTGAACCCTCTTTTATGCTAAAAGCAGTTGTAGGAACAGAAAATCCTGCCAATGAGTGCCAGACAAAAATGTGGGCAGGTGAATTATCAGTTTGGACAAGTGAAAATTACCCTCACTTGTCCGACAGGAGAAGTCTCAAAATAAGTTAATGTCCAACCCTGGCCTCTGTTTCATAAAATATGACTTATGGCTTTAGGCTTATTTTTTTATTTCGGGCTACACTAAGTCGACTTAAGACCTAAACCAACTTAGCTTGTTTCATAAAGGAAAATCGGACTTGACTTAACGTAGCCGAATTTGATTGTTGTGATCATAAGGGTCTGAATGTTATTTCCAGCTTATTTGTGTGCTAAAATGCGTACTTACGACTCTGTCACTCGAAATAAAATAAATTTTGATAAAGGTTACTGTAGTGATGCAAGAAATACATGTTACATGATCGCAGGGTGGTTGTCTTTTCGCACCAATGGTAGACTGACGTCACTGTGTGTTCTATTTGTTTTGTCGCATAGCAACGATGTAGTTGTCCATTGTTC
>JAAUYG010079854.1_pt1 | contig 11721 bp, 9 predicted proteins | sample 7278091 | NCBI WGS metagenome assembly JAAUYG01 (sample SAMN14350201, study PRJNA611818) | marine sediment metagenome | isolation source: surface marine sediment (0.6m) | place: French Polynesia: Moorea | collected 2018-08 | reverse complement strand
GTGTCGAATATGATCTTAAATTAATACATGCATAGTGAGGTACTGTGTGAGAGATTTCAGATTTCAGTTGATTTAGTTTGCAGTAGTGACTTTTTTTATACAAGTCTGCAGAAAATTGCCAAGGTCATCCCAACTGCAGCTGTCAAGCAGAGCGCCAAGGTCCTTGGACCTCTTGTTTCATTGTGTAAGAGACTTGAAAGGCACCCAGTGAGTCATCAGCAATGCTATCTGGATGACCATCACCTTAGTCAAAATACATACATGTATATCACACTATATTTTTATTATTTTTACAAGGTGAAACAAACATCCTATCCTATTCTTTCCAGAGCAATTAACATGCCCAGAATTATATGTTTAAAAGTGAGTGATGACATTATGCTATCCTAATGAACTTTCATCCTAAAATCTACCCCGTTATGACAGACTGGAATGGCAAAGGAGGCAAACTAGCTAAACATAAATTCATATATCATATGCAAGGTAAGGGCTTCACTTCCTAAGTTTTGCAAATTCTGAAATTAAGCACTTTCCTTATATTTAAAGGTCTCAGGGAACCCTTTTGAATTGATTAGAATTCTTTTGGAGTTACATGTGATGAGATCATCCTACCCCCCAACTAGAGCATTTTTGTGGTGCGAATATGACAAATAAAAAACGATCACTTCCTTCAATTTTAACCACTCCAGTTAGCAGTTGTTTTCCTTCAGTTTTAACCACTCCAGTTGGGTTTCCTTCAGTTTTAATCACACCTGGTACTTAGTTTAGCATTGTGGTTTTCCTTTAGTTTTAACCACTCCAGTTACTTATTTTAGCATTGTGGTTTTCCTTCAGTTAACCACTCCAGTTACTTATTTTAGCATTGTGGTTTTCCTTCAGTTTTAACCACTCCAGTTACTTATTTTAGCATTGTGGTTTTCCTTCAGTTTTAACCACTCCAGTTACTTATTTCAGCATTGTAGTTTTCCTTTAATTTTAACCACACCTGTTGCTTATTTGGCCATCATGGTTTTGCTTCAATTTTAACCACACCAGTTGCTTGATTTGACATTGTGGTTTTCCTTCATTTTTAACCACCCCCCAGTTACTTCTTTTGGCATATTTGGTTTGGTTTCTGCTGGAAGTACCAAATGGAAAGACCAGAGCAGTGAAATATTAGCTACTTCCCATCACAACTTGTTTCAAACAACCATTTACATACACAATTGTAATAAGGTGATGGGTCTGGGCCAAAGTTTTGAGTCGCCAATCAATCTGAAACATGATCCAAACTTGCTTTAAGATTTTCATGAACTCCAGCCCTGATTGTATATTAACCTCTGGTGAAGACGATCATTCGACAAACATTACAAATACGGGGCTAGTGTTGCCTATTAGCCACATAGTCAAATGCTAAGTAAAAAAAATTCCCCTGTGGCTAAAAGAATGGGTTCGAGTTTAGACAGCAGCTAAAGCAATAAATTTTACCTCGTACACTGCACTGTCTGCAGTTTATACAAATCACTACAATATATATAGGATAGCTGTTACTTAAGTTATTTGTATTGATTGTATGATTGATTTGGGTGGAGTTTAAAAAAAAGTGTTGCCTTAAGTCAGAATCTCAGACAAGCAGTGTTCTCAAAAATATTTAAGTATTAAACTTACTTTAGTATATATTCAAAGACTCCACCCAAATTGTTGACTTCGTGAAAACTTAAAGACTCCTTTTTCTTTTGAGAACGCATCTTTGTTATATTTTTATGTTTTTTATGTCTTTGTTTAAATCATATAACAGTAAACAGTCAGCTGGTAGAGAGAACAAAGTAACGACAGACTAGGTATGGTATATAGTGGTTTGTATTTCATGCTAAATCATTCTGAAGCGTGTCAGAAATATCATAAAGGGTAAATATCCCATACAAAAATATTTTTAATCATATGGGTACTGTTGATGTACATGTACCTACAGAAAAAGCATCGTGATTTTCCAATAACGTGATTTTTCACTAAAATGTCCAGCATGCCAGTGCATGTATTGCTTTATTGCTAAAAGCGAAGTGAAACTATGAATTATGATGACTGCATATGATAGACCAAAACATGACATACATACATACTGTGTCTGTTTCTTACACTATTGGCTACATCTATATACAATGAATCAGGAAAAAGAATTCCATTTACATCATCTGTGCGAAGTACATCCCAAAACCATAATTACCCCAGATATCCATGGCACCTTGAAAGACATATTCGTGATACTTTCTAGCGAATCGCAACATCTTTTACAAAAGTTCAACATCAACTCTGGGCTAGAAATTTAAGCAGTAGGCTATTCCGAAAATCCCCGAGACTATATTAATATCAGTGCAAATTCAAATAGTTCTGGCCCAGTATAGTAATATTACACATAAAATGTACTTTCTTGGCTTTTGGACGGTCCTGACTTTGTCCCAACAACAAATTTTAGTCGTACCAACTTAAATTTCTACCATCACCGGGATGTTAACTTCAGGCCTGCAACTTTAATCATCTTGAGCCACTAAAATGTTTTAATACTTTTTTACTTTGAACACACGATGGTGAGCAGTTTGAAAATGTCATCACAAGCTTACACCAATGCTTTCTACCAATATAACCCCCTGAAGTACACCTCTTCATGGCAACAAAAAGTAAGGTACTTTAAAGTATACAGCAAGACAGTTTTATACATAAAACAAAATTTCCAAACCCAGTAAAAAGAAAATTCCATTGCAAACTCTGAAGAACTATGTATTCAATTTTATATTTCACATGTCTCAATTGTTCTGCAATAATCTGTATTATTAAATTTAATTTATTTTTAATCACTTAAGTAAGCCAACTTCCACCACAGTCTGTGAGTTTTCTAACCTTTAATTATTTTACGAAATATATTACAGATCATTTCTGTCCCCCAATTCATTTCTGTATATCCACATACAGCCCAGGTGAGGCCATGGTTACAGCAGTGTCACCAAACGCCAGGACTGTCACCAACAACCACCAATCAATCTCTTTCCATTTGACTAGGAAGCATTTCAACATAAGCAAATCAAACCAGAATCTCTACTCTGGGGGTCTGCAACGTGCACACATACACATTATATTCACCTCAGGGGACAGCTATAATGTACCATTACACCATGGATGGCTTTCAGAAAAATCCAAGTCCAAAACTGCTCTTAAACATGTAAAACACAATGGTTCACAGGGTAATTAATAAAGTTCATTCATTGACTTAAGACTTTTCCAGAAATATCCTCCCAGACAGGACTTTAAGCAAATAGTCCGAATACCTGACATCACATCATGTACACAAAGAAGGTTTCTCACATTCAGAGTACAGGGGCCAGTTTGTCAAAAAATCTTACATCTAGAAATGGACTTAAGTTCACTAATCACTTTTGCAACCATTGTCTTTTCCATGTTTAAGATCATTAGTGGACTTAAGGTTTTTCCAGAAACTGGCCCCAGACCAATTACCAGGATGTTAAAACTAAGAACCCATTTAACACCAATTTTCCAAAGTTATGCAATGCACCATTGGACAATACATGTACTATACACCGAAGAGCAGTTTATCACAAGTAACAAACTTCTTAGACAAGTTCCAAAATTAGTTCGCATGTGACATGTAGGTCTGTCAAAAAAACTAATAAGCAATTGAAATTACAATGATTTTCAACATTAACTGTAACTTAAGACAACTGGCAGTATTATTAAATGGCATCTGGAAAGCAAATACGGTGATGCTCGTATTTTTCCCATATATTACAGAGCAGAACATAATTTGATCACTCCAAACTTTAGAAGTTACCATATAAAACAAGTTGAGTCAATGCCAGCAGCCAATAATTCATGTAAATAGTTTCTGGAAGCTCATGGCTCGAAAATTGAGTTCTACCTCAAGTCTACTTTCCTAATACACAAGGTATGGGTGGGATATAAACACAAGTCCCAGGCTAATAGTATAGTAAAATCATCTCTTCTTATATCATAAAATAACAAGTCTTCACCTACTTAATACTGTACAGCTTCCTTAAAAATAGGATACACTGCAGTAAAAATCCAAATATGTGTAGAGTATATAGATGTGCATTCTGTACAAAGAGATACATGCATTTTTGTTTTAGTCTTCAATAAAAGACCATATTAAAGAGGAGTTGTATGCATATATAGACATTCATACAACTAGACCATCGACAGCTGCGCAATGCGAGGGGGTGTACATAATTTCCACGGAGAACTGTTCAACTTACAAGACCTTATTTTATTTTACCAAATATCTACAAGTAATCCCATAGAATGTCCAAATGATAATTAAAGACTGATATGAAGTATTTTGTGAAATGGGGTGGAAATCTGGGCTGCCTCCAATTGAGTTTTAATCAAAGGAAGAAAGTGCCAAAAAATCTTGTAACAAAATCACTAGACATTACAGGTTTGAGTCAGATACTTGAAACTGGTGAAATACATGTACAGTAGATCCTGTGTTGGAAGACTGCTCCATCGGCCATACAAAATGCAGGCTCTCAAGACAGGTGGTCTTTGGTGACAGATTCAATTTCAATGAAATGTAGGACCTTCTGCCTAGTGCGGTTTTTCAAGACAGGTGGTGTCTCGTGGCAGCGGTCTGTCAAGACAGGTTTTACTGCATTAGTGACCTCACACTGAATCTGGTGCCAAGCATTGTGGCTACTGGAATATAAGGAAAATGCAAACAAAGCCTTTACTTAAAGATATAATGGGAAGTATTGCTCCATTTACAAGAGAGGATCTGTGTGTGTACGTTTTCAAAATTCTGCGCCTGTATATATAGAGAACCCTCCCGCCCCCTGGGATTTAGTGACTGAAGTAGCCAACCACACACTGACTACGCATGAACTGAAGATCGTTTAGATCAGTATAGTTCAGTAGAAAATGCCTGCAACAAAATTTTTTTCACTTGTTACTGAATACTTTATATGTATAGATTTATGAAAATCCAATGTTTCCTTCACTATGGACGGTCCACTGTAGCATCGGAACGTGGCGAGATAAAAAACAGTGTGACACTTTTTTCAATACGTTCAAATGGCCATTGCATCTTCCAGATGGAATGCCCAAACAACGCACAGCATAAAAATAGCTTTCGTAGACTTTTCTTTCAAATAAAATATACATATGTATCACATTATATATATATATAATATATATAGATATCTTGCATACAAAATATACATATATTCTATATTCACCCAACTGTAGCACGAACTTGAGGCAAGTGTATGGAGATGCTGTTATGAGTTAATTACAGGTGTCCCTACCAGGAACGGAAGTTAAGCCAGGAGAAATATTTGCTACAAGACACGCACAGTACAACTGTATATCTTACTGGCTTAATCTTTGATAGCACATGTGCTATGTAAAATGTAACATGAAAAAAGTGTATAGAAATTCAAGCGAGTTGCTCTTAAAACTAACACTTCTTACAAGATCTGTAGGAAATGTTTTCCTATCTATAAGAAAGATGTGTAGAAACTGAGCAAAAACCGCAAAAGCTGATAACTAATCTTCCTCCAGCATGTAATGCTCTCATCTTCATTTCAAGTCTGCATAAATTTTGGCGGCAATGCCACAAGTAAGCGCTTTCACAAGGATTTCTAACAGGGATTTATAATCTGACATCACTGCTACAACCCTGATCCTGGGTTTTATTACATTTCCAAGCAACTAAACAGAGTACTAATAAATAATTCACACAAAGCTAACCAACATATCGCCATTAGCTTCACTGCTGTCAAAGACGAGGGATTTCTTTGCCTTGGCCTCGCCACGGTCGCTAACGTTTTTCATGATTGAGGTGCGTTTGGGGGGTTGGGGCGGGGTGTGGGGGGCATGTTCGGGGTCACTGTCATCTGGTTCGAGAATGAGATCATGAGTTGTGGGACTGGGCGTGGACCCGGCCGGACTGTCAATAGCCGAGTTTTGCGGCACAGATTGTGACATCAGAGACTGCACCTCGGCATCCCCTACCTTGTCTCCATCCAGTGTCCTAGAGCTGTCTGGATTGTGCCGAGGCGCGGGAATTGGAGCCTTTTCCTGGATGGTTGCTTTGTCGTCATCCTCGTCGTTTGAATCTGATGGGGGTATCAGCGTAACGTCGGGGTCGTCTTCACTGACGCCGCTACTGATGCTGCTCTGGGAGGAGTAGGAGTCGGAGGCGGGGGCAGGCGGGGGGTTTCTCCTGGGGGGGACCCGTGGCTGGGGGACAGGCCGTGCACTTGGGGATAACCGGGCTGGAAGCTCAGCGATCGGAACATCGCTGCAGGATTTCCGGAACAGAGAATCGCTGCGTGCCAGATCCGTATGGAAACTGGACCCTAGGCCGATATCTTTCAAATTGCCTTCCATGAGGCGGGAGTCTTCGAAATTCGGGCTCTGGGGGACACTGCGAGTGGTGGAGAAATAGTTTGTCGCACGATTAGGTGTGGGGATCATGCCGTTCTGGCTGAAGCTTTCGTCAGCGTACGGTATACGGCCAGATCTAGGGCTCACACTTGGGTTGAAACTGTTATTGTGTAAACTGGCATCCGAGTGCATACGGACATGATTTCCAAGCTGGCTGTGGCTGTCAGCGTCGGAGTCCTGCTCTTTCGCTGTGGTTGACAGTGCCGGGTCGGACTGCGTCTTGTCGAGCTGTGACAGTCCCGACGAAGAACGTTTGTCATTCTGGCCTTTGGTGACACGTAAAAACTCTGGGAGTTCGAGGCCTTTGATTGACACACCTCGCTGGTCATCCATCTGGCGGTTGGCGCGACTCAGCATACCGAGAAATGACTTCTCTGGAATAATCCAAGACATGGACTTTAATATCTACTGTAATGGAGAAGGCAATGTGTAGTAGCATGGCAGGCTTGGCAACAATTTTGTGGCAAATATTATATATGCTGTCAGTGGGCAGCCATTGAGATTTGTACTGGACGTATACATTCAACTGGCTAAATCGACATTAGGGCATTCTCAGACTGACACAGTGGCTGTATGGTTCTTGGTGAACTGTGTATGTTGTGTGAACCGTCAAACAAAATATCGTAAAGTTGAGGGCGTTGAAACCCGCTGTAACCTGAATCGGGTTCGCAGTGGCCATAACATATTCACTACTATTGTTTATGACATTCCTCATAAAAGTGGTATACATGTATAATGGTTACAGCCTTCAGCTTCATTGTCATCAAGGAATTATATACTGAAAATAAACTACTACCACCACAACTACTTACCAGTGTGACTACTGCTAATACTACTAACTACTATTACTACTACTACTACTACTACTACTACTACTAGCAAACCTTCTGTGCTCAGTCTTTTCCCTTTCCCACTGGCTGGTAGCAGTGTCGGGGGTTGTATGTCGCTACCCGTTGAGCCCCGATTACTCTTTTCATTCTTGCTGCTGCTCGATTTCTGTACGCCGAACATCTGCCGAGCTTTAGCCTTGAACTTGGTTCCTTCTTTCTCGCCGAAGGAACCTTTGCGAAAGATGCTAGAGAGGCCAGAAGTTTTGTGCTCGTCTTTCAAAAACTGGAAACCAGAAACATTTGTTTTCCATGTGATGCAAATGCAGGATCCAATTATTATATTGCGTCTGTTGCTGGGTATTATGTGACTATATTATGTTTTTATTCATTTAATTCTTCTTTATATCTACAAAAGCGAATTGTACTTATCTTAATGTACAATTATCCAAGGAAAAATGCTGCAGTTCAAGAAATATTTATCAACATCCAAGAACATCACTAGTAATTTTAGGTCTGAGTTGGAAAGAAACATGATCTTTATTTCGTGCACATTTGAACTCATTGCTATCCATGGATCACAAGGACTCAACACACATTTTTCAGTTGTGTGAATGACTCACATGTATGTTAAATTTGTAATTTCTCAGGATGCCAGTATGGTAGTCTATGTCTGTAAGAAATGTAATATGCCATGAGAAGTTTGCCAATGCTACCTTTTGGATATCCCATGTTCCAATCTCATCGAAATGTATGCCCGCTGTGTCAAGTGTAGTGTTGCTGCTATCCAGCAAATCTTTGAACAGGCCTGCGACCATATCCTCGAGGGTTCTCCCCTGTTTGCTTTCATCACGTGGCCGGGGAATCGGAGGTTTGGCGGAGAGCGAACGGTGGCTTCCGAAACTGCCCCACTCTGAAATTCCGTAGACACAGGAAATGACATCACAGTTTATAAATCAGGGGTCAGCTAGCAGAAAAATCTTATAAATCACCATGGCAACCATTGTGTTTGCATACCGATGTTGTCTAGTTCTTTATAATTCACTAACCAATGTAGAGGGCAAGAACCAGCAAAATATCTACAGTAGTCCCAGGACATCCCTCTAGAAAGGACATTCCTGGCATCACCATGAATGCATGTAGTGCTGCCCCTCACCAAAGTACACCTCTCTAATAAGGATAGAATTGCTTGGCAGAAGGGGTGTCCTTATTACAGGGGGACCACTGTACATAATACAAGTACACCAGCCGAATAGCCATGATAACTATCTAACATAACAGGATGAAAAAGCCTATAGAGAGACAGAGATGCAGTTTGAACTTCCATTAGGCTCTGCCCCTGTCCATGCATTTTTCTTTTCAGTGCTATGGTGTGAACTGCCCAAAGTAATGGAACTTTACTTGCTGCATCCAACTTGGCAACACCTAAAACTTATTAAAGATGAGTCAAAAAGTTTTACTATGCACTTGAGGCATCCAATCACAAATTTCACGGATGTGTGTGAAGGTAACAATTAATCTTTAAAGGATTCTCTCTAACATGGCTATCTCAAACTAATTGTTTCCAGCAGGAGTAAATAGTTACGGAACTACTAGTAAGAAGCAATAAGGAGTGGGTACTGGATTGCTGTACTTGATCCACCACCAGCCCTTCACCAATTCCTACCACCCACCCCCAACCACACCTTTTATTACATATTTATACACTGATCTATTATCATGGTTATGTTGTAGCAAAACCTCACAATTAAGAACACAATTTAGGATTCCACATCAGATGGTCGGTCTGACAGTGGTATCAGGTTCTGTTTTATAAAACACCTCAACCCAGGGCAGTATATAAATGACAATCAGAAAACTTCGGTCAGTGCATTTACATGCTTAAGTTTTGGAACTCTACCGACATTTTCCTCTCAAAATATGGAGGCTGTCTTGAAGCTACATTTCATTATGCTCATTAGACAAATATCACCTGAATATTGAAGACAGGTACATATATATTGTGGTACATTTTCTTTCTATATAAATGGAAATTCTGTTTCCTGCTGTGAAATACTTGGAGAGTCTCTCTTGTGGCTTTTTATGTTCAAGGTTTATTTTCATATGAACGACTTTGATTTTAATCGCAGAGTAGTCTTAATTTGTGAGGTTTCACCGACATTCTCTATATGTTAGTAGTAGTGGCATTAGCATTGTGAGTATCTGTGTACTTAATTCATTCTGCGGGGGGTGGTCACGTTTCTTGGTTAGTTTCTGTGACCAGGTGGCAAGGCAGGTTAATAAGCAATATGAACTACTACCGGTAGGTGCACGTAAACATCAATACATGTATATCTTCGATTTAGTCAGCTTATCTCACCTCGTCTGGAGCGTCCTGTTAAAGTTAGCAAGGTGAAATAAGTCAAAACAAGTTGTTACATTTTAGTGAAAATATGTCTATTATTAACTAAACCAAATAAATTTAAACGTCAACTGAACAAAACATTGAAACCAATGAAAGGGATTAGAATGTCTATGAACACTGGGAAAATCATGAGTTTTGTTAGTAACTCAAAAATAAACATCTAGAATTTTTTTCGCCCAAACCATAATGTACAGGTTTCCGCTGACACATATATGTTAAGTAAGCTATTGACATTCTTCATATTTGCAAACAAAAACCGCAATGAACATGCTGAACAATGATGATGAATACCTTTACGTCAAAGTTTCTACAAGTATGTGGTAACTACTACGGCCCCTTATGTCGGTTTATTATGAATACCATGGTCAGATTATTCTGGATAACTGATTTTGATACTACCCCAATAATGTCAATCTTTCTATACTGACCTTTGAAGTCATCTAGACTCTGCACGATGACCTGTTTGCTCTCCAAACTGGATACCTCCTGATCTTCTCCCAGGATCACCCCAGTACCAGCCTGGAAACACAGGATTCAGGATCAGTATATACACTGGATACACAGGATTCAGGATCAGTATACACACTGGATATATATGATTCAGGATCACTATACACATACTGGATACACTGGATCCAGACCAGTGTACGCACATTGGATACATAGGTTCAGTAATACAGCATACACAATAGCCAGCATCATCGATTACATGCTTGAAGTGAGCAATTCTTCCATGTAATAACATAGAGTATATTCATCCTCTACAGTTGGCAACAGCCTTGCCTTTTACCATATGAATGCACAACAGCAGATAGCTAACATGCAGACACAACAGCCAGCATTGCCAAGATTCGCAACTTTTAAATTCATAGTTTGTTACACCCCCCTACAAGCCTAATGATGGTGTGAGTCAGTGGCATGACAGCTGATATGGGGAATCATTTACCAACATTTTCTGGGTCTCCACCCCTGCCTTACCACATGTATGACCGTATTGCTATCCAGACTGAGTCCATATTTGTGCAGAATAGGCCTAAACACATCCTGGATTGTCCGGTTCGGTCGGCACCTCACCGCCACGACCCGGCGATTGGGAAGATCCAGACGGAAAAGGATGACCTTGACTAGGCGAATCTCTCTGGATCCCAGTGTGGACAGATCCTTGTCCATATCCAGAAGCTATGACAGAAAAGTTTGGGTAAAATAGTCAGAACTACTCTCATTTAAATTATAACTTTAATATTTAAGGGGTGCAGGGTTTCAAGGTTTAAGATTAAAATTAGAAGTTGGGTAGGAAAAGCAGAGTTGTATATCAATATTACGTGTTACTTTAAGTTGAAAATTTGCATGCCAGGGGATCCCATCTAGAAAATCCTTAAATGTGGAAAGGCTTATGTTCACTAAACGCCTTGGTATAAACCATTCAATTATCTTTTCAATGGTTAAGAAAGTGTTGGACTTCTGTGTAAACCAGCTGCTGATGTATGAAATCGCCCACAGGACAAGATTACCAAGGCAGGATACACAATTAGGGTCATCACTACCCTTTGCTGTTACTATCCAAGATCTATTAGCATATGAAGTTATAGACTTTACATGCATATGACTACTGGTTCTGCTGTAATTCTTGCTCTTTATCATGTTTACTGCTGCCATCATCATCATCATTAGAAAAAGTTGGATAAGAAGAACAGAAACATATGTCACAGATATCGCTTGATTTTCTGAATTTCTGGCCAGATGATTTCCTCCAGTCGGTACACCAACCTTATCCTGTGTGGCCTCGGTGACGTCAATCAGTGCCATGGTGATGTGTCTCCGGTCACACAGCTTGGTGATGGCATCACAGATGCTCTGACCCGGGCGGGCACAGATGACGGTGGTGGAGTTGTCAGTGAGGATGACACGGCACAGTTTCTGTCGGTCCTGACCTCCGGCCTCCATCTCCAGGTCCTAAGGTAAAAATAGAAACTGATATTTTAGCCGCTTCTTGCTTAATTGTAACTTGAACTGTACCCCTAATAATTCTATGTACAT
>JAAUYG010192952.1_pt1 | contig 11722 bp, 13 predicted proteins | sample 7278091 | NCBI WGS metagenome assembly JAAUYG01 (sample SAMN14350201, study PRJNA611818) | marine sediment metagenome | isolation source: surface marine sediment (0.6m) | place: French Polynesia: Moorea | collected 2018-08 | reverse complement strand
CTTTCACGACAATGGCGACACGTACATGACTCCAAAAGGCCGATTCCACTCACAGTCACGCTCGGCCTGACAAGAAGCAGTGCAGAGACAGTGATCAAAGTTTGGAGAACATGACCCTGTGGAGATTGGAGACATTGACCGCCCTCCGGAAACCATGGAACATCCTTACGCTGGCCTCCCTGTCGTGCAACCCACATAAGTGGGACTCCCTAACGGGACGTCGCAAAAAAAGTACACTGAGTGAGTTGGCGTGAAGGCCGTGCGATCACACATTCACACCCCTGGTCTCTGCCCGGTGGACTGGAACGGAGGGGGGGGGGGGTGTCTTCTACTTCTACAACAGCCACACGTGCATGACTCTTCTTTTTTCAGCCTCGCGCAGCCTAAAACGCAGGCAAATATTTTTGGAATCACGCGTGCAAGGCCCCGTTCACACAGGACGCGTAAGCAGATTTGCACGCAAATTTGCCTGCAACCTCTTTTGATGTTGCTTGCAAACAGTGTGAACACTCCCACTGACTACAGTGTGTTCCATTACCGTATTTGAGTACGTGTGCTGCAAGGTGCTCTGCGTCTTGTGTGAATGGGGCCAAAAGGCCTTACAGCAGTTTGTTTCTCTTCTAGACGTCTGCTGAGCATAACACATATAGGTAAGAAGTGATCAAACTGGACTCACTGTGTCGTCCCTCTCAATGACGTGCACGTGGTAGCCACGTGGGTTCCTCTTCTTCATCTGATAGGCTATCGCCGATCCCATGATGCCGCCCCCTATTATCGCTATGTCTGTCTCACGCGGCACCAACAACGGGTTCTCGTCCGGGATTCCGTCTGGAAGAAGCAATGAGGTTTAAGTATTGCACATGATGTGATAATTGTGAAACTTCCTTGCACGCAGAATGGACTTCCAAGGACATGGAGACCAGTCCGCTGAACAACACATGGGTTGTTCGATGCAATACATTTGGCCTGTGTCCATTGTATCAGCGGCCAAGGCGGCGCTGTCCATGTTGTCAATGTATATATAGCTATCTCAGGTGAGAGGTGCCAGGGTTTGACACCAATGAATGCTGTATTGGAGGGGGCTACGTTAACAAAGGCCTGAAAATGGGCCGATGCCGAGTTTGTGTGGAAGGGGCTCAAGGCCTTTTCACACCAAGGCTTGCTGCGTTGGCCTATCTCACTGCACAAAAGCAACATGCTGCACGCGCGTTGGCCAACGCAACAAGCACATCGCAGCAAGCTTTGGTGTGAAAAGGCCTTCGGCGGGAACAACAACTCCACAAGGCCACGCTGCTTGCAAATTGCGCAAAAGGGCGCCTTCTGGCCGAGCTGCCATGCTCATGTCAGGTGAGCATCAAGTCGCCGGCATGTTAGAGAGAGGGGTAACATTTGCTACAACAAGGATGACAATGCGGATAACAGCAACAACTCCCCGGGCCGCTCTTCTTAGCTGAAGCAGTGCAACCAAGAAACGTGACCACTGACCAAGGAAGCCTTTCTTCATGCCGAAGGGTCCCCACAGCACGTGCGTCAGCTTCTTCTGGTCCTCGATTCCAGGCATCACGTGACCATACTTGAGTCCGCGCTTGCGCGTGATGCCGTATCCCAAGTTGTCAAACACGACCTACAAAACACAACGCGAACAAAGACGTTTCTTTCCGGGTACTTTACTTCAAACTTCAACACTTGTAGCATTGAACTCCACGGTGGGGGATCCTTCGTGAAGGACACAAGGCGACTAGAGTTCTCATTTCGCGTGCGTGAAACCACTTGGAACGGATTTTTGAGAACTGAAAGCACCACGGTGAGGAAAGTGCGTCTTGTTTGAGGAGATTGCTACACTGTAGACGATCCTCCCGAAGGTTCTTTTTGGCCGGCACAGTAAAGCAACATCTAGTGTGCATGGCTGCAAACCCTCAGTTGTTTGAGACCCTTCTGAATGGGTGTGTTGCAATACATTACGCGAATCTAAAAGTTTTTGTCTTACTTGTTGCTTGTAAACTGCGTACGTCTTGCGAATCCGGAACGTACGACTTCAAGACAACAACAATGCACCTCAGAGAGATCGCACTACTAGAACACACCTCCACATCTGTGTTCTTGTAAAGCGCCTTTTGCCAAGCCCAGTGCTGGCGGATCTTGCGACTGGCATGCTCGGGAAGGTTGGGGTCGTAGCTGAAGCCCCAGGTCCTCAACTCCGCCATCTTCTCTTCCTCCGTCTGTGGAACTTTGGGTTCGTCATCTGTTTCTTGAATAGCATCACTTGGTTTCAGCTCCTTTGCTTCCTTTTTGTCCTTGTCACCCCTCGCAGCACTTTTCTTGTTGTCACTGTCACTCACAGCACTGTTGTTGTCAGCCACACCACTTTTCTCGTTGTTGCTGGGGGTCGCGCCACTTTTGTTGTTGCTGGAGGTATCCTGATCGTTGTTGCTGTCGCTGCCACTTTTGCTGCTGTAGTGACGAGTTATGAATCCCCTTGACAATAATCCGTTCAATCTGAGCGCCCGTCTCATCAAATAGGAAGCCATGGCTATTGCTCTTCAGTGCAACACTGCCTGAATCTTTCAGCAAAGGTCGTGTTTTCAGCTGTGCAAAATGCAACTTTTGAACTGGTTGTGACAACTTTGTTCTGGAATTTTCAGAAGGACACTCGTCAAAGTTAAATTCAAAATGTGGTGTTGTCCTTGATGGAGAGCTAATTTCACACGGGCGATCTTATCATGTTCGTCTGTTTTGCCTCGGGTTCTTGTTCCTGACACGATTCCGTTATCTTAAGATGACTCGAAGTCTGCAATCAAAAGCACAATGGTAACAAGGGCTCAGATTATCTTTTGACTTTGAAAGAAATAACAGTGGAAGTCATGCGAAAACAAAGCAAAGACATGCACCGTCTCCCCCCCCCCAATTGCAACAATTTTCTGGACCAAGACACGGAGCCTGAATTTTGATCTGTCTTCCATGTGCACTCGTGTCATTGCAGTCGAAGTCTGAAGGGGGTGCCACAAGCAAGAGCCAAAAGTGGAACACCTTTGGATTCCTGCACACGTCAATCCCCCCTCCCCCATAACTTCTGTTGGCAAAGAGGAACGGAAACAGTCGACAGATGAATCCCTTGAGGTCAACCAAATTTTGGTGGAACCTGTCAGCAGTCATATCCATAGCACTGAGGTCATGGGCTGCATCCATGGTCTGTAGGTCTGGGACATTCACCGGCAAAATGTTTCCTCGTTTTCTTGAATAAGAACTCCATGGATGCCCAAAAGGAAGGAGCCACAGAACCTACCGTCTTCAGGAATTGAAGCAGCAGTTTAGATAGAGGGCTGTATGAGGTTAATACTCAGCAAAAGGCAAAGATTTTTCTCCACGAGCCACCTCTTTGCCTTCTGCTGTTCCACCGATTTCGAAGCTGTTCCTTTCTGCATCAGGAGTAAAGATCAAATGTTACCGGTCAAATTATTCTGGGGCTCTTTTATTGTTTTTATAACCACAACAAAATCAGACAGATTCTCTGTGTAAAATCCAACTCAAAGACTGAAGAAAGGAAAAGAACAACAGACTTTTCTTTTTAACTAGAAAAACCGACGGACAGCTAAAATATTTCTCTGCGTTTCATTGGAACATCTTTGACGCATCATCACCAGTTACAACGATCCAGCTCGAGCAAATGTTTGTAAGTAAATTTCATGCTGTTTAGTAGCACTTCTGCTGCAACACACCAACTTGTAAATTATTTAGGAAATGAAAAAGCACTCTTTAGTTTTCTTAGAGAGATAAAAGAGGGACGCTAACGGTTAAACCGTGAAAATAACTGAATTATCGCTCATCCCTTTGTCAGCTTCCTTACTGTCCACTTTCTCTTGGACCTTCATTCTGGATTCAAAGACAATTTTCTTGGATTCAAATTTCCTTTCTTTATGGGCAGCTTAGGGTTTTATGTACCGATGTGAAAATTTCAGGTAGAACTGGCCTGTGTTTGCGAAAATAAACTGTCAAACATTTCAGTTGGAAGCTGGTTGATCGTGCACAAGATGTCTTGTCTTTTTGACAGCTTCGTCTGAGGGATCCGTTTGGCTCGTAAATTTAAACCCAGCACAAATTGCATCCGTCATCCCCGCGCAATTCACTTAGCCACGTGATTTTGTAGTTTTGGACCCCCCCTCCTTCCCTTCTGATTGGAAGTCACACGAGGAGCTGCTCTCCATGCAAAACGCACTGTTGTGTGTCCTCTCAAGGCTTGAAAATCCCCGCCCACATTTTGCAACTCACAAAAAAAAAAAGGTTAAATGTGGCCCCAAACCTTTGGCATTCCTACAGCTTCGTATCTTTGACAGTCATGTTCACCCCTTCCTTGTGTGCCAGAGCTTTTGAACTGGACTACAGTGGCAATTGTCCTGCCCCAGGGTTCCAGGGGTCATGAGGGCAGATCACCCACTTCACAGTTGACAACACAAATCTGTTGAGATGAAGAACACTGCAATGTGGTGGATTTTACTCAGGGAAAAAGTCATGCATTATTCTTCACGGTCTTTTCTAGACGCTGCTTTCTCAGTCTGGAACAAATTGAAACACAGTACACAGGTGCAGTCTCTCTGCCATGAACAGGTTCAGACCTAGAATTTTGATCAGGCGGCCAAGAGCCGAAAATCCTGACGTTTCAGACATTCTGCTGAAAACTACGTGCTTTGAAGAAATGCTTGAGGGTCATGCAAGGGGGACACCCCCTCTCCTCCGCTGTCCCTTTTGTCCACTGTGAGTGGGTTGAAAACGGCCCACACTGGGTTGTTTGCATTTTCTTGCGCAACTTTTTCTTCGCCGCACGTGAAACAGCTGTGAATACTGTTTGTGGTGAAAGAAGAAATCACGCAATGTTTTTTTTTTCTTTCTTCGATTGTCTGGCAATTCAGTCACAGTTTGGTGACAGCAGTGAGTGCATGGCACGTTGTTATTGCTTGTGCATTTGGGGGAGGATTCACCTCGACAACAAATACAAGTTGTTTGCAGTGCAATTTTCCTCTCTTCCCGTCAAATTATATCCGCCCCTTCCCTTCTGCCTTTTACGAACCATTGGGCAAGCAATAAAATGTATCGAAACCAATGGGACCAGCCACCAATTGGCGTTCCTGACGAATTTTGCGAACAAATTGCCTCAGAAATGTTCGGCCTTTCTTGCAGTCAAATTCGTGGCTGATGTGAATGGGCCTTTCCAGCAGGCAGTCCGTATGACGCGTGTTCTCTGTTTCAGCTTCAGTCGGACAGACGGAAACAATGTGTGTGAACTTTGAGCGGCGGCCATGGGACGAAATGCAAAAACATGTGACGTGAACATTCTGGTCAACACCGCAGAAACACAATGAACATTACTAACAGTCACGCTGGTAACAGCTCTTTTTTTGTCAGTTGGTTTTAGTTTTCAAGCCGCGCACCTGAAAGTGGAGCGGCCTGCAAGGGCCACCCTGCTGTTGTCGTCGTTGTTGTCGGAGACACCCCCCCCCCATCACTCTCGAGCAAAGCCGCTCATCCTTAACGCTGAAAAGCGGCACAGGCATCCCTGAGACGCTGTGCAGAATCCACTTCCAGTTGAAGACCTGTCCAGAAAAGCTGAACAATGCATGTCTGTCTGCTTCAGTCGTATCGTGATGGGTTTGTGGGATACAATTTCGTGCAAGTTTTTGGTGCAAAAACCATTGTGAAAGAGACTCTTCTTTTCGCTCAAATCTTTGGAAGAAATCACTTCCCAGATGCGACCCAAAGGTTATCTTTTTACACCAAGGCGTTGGCCAAAGCCGGTGTTCCTGTTTCAAAGCATGTTGCCCAAAGCGCTCGTTCTCAACACGTGCAAAGGCCAATGTGGCAAAGCAGGAAAACAAATGGCAGCGTTTCCCAATGCGCATTGCTTTTGCAATACCCTTTGGCCGAAGCCAACGCAGCAGAACCTTGGTGTGTTTTCTCATTTTGGGGCTCAGGTACAGCTTCAATCATGTCGCTGCTTCTTCATCCTATCTGAAGCTGATCCGTGGCGTGTTTCTGTGTTACATGGCTGATCGTCACTGAGATTTTTAGGCCGAGCGCGACGAAGTCGGGACGGCCTGATGGAATCACGTCTGCACCATTGGTATGCAAGAACCCAGAGGGGGGTCAGCCCAGCAGGGGAGGGGTTCTGGCATTAAATTGTCACATGACAGAATCACGTGATCAGGTGACTATGAATACGTGACATGATGGTAGGGGGCGCTCGGCCTTTACGCTGACGAAGAGTATTTGTTCACAGGTGTTGACTGTATTTCAGGTGGTGGACCAGTGGCGGGACCGATCATCGCTGTGCCCATAGTGGCCGCGCCTATTGCAGCCTCCATGGTGTCAGGCGCGCAGGCTGCTGCCACCTCCCCGGCTGTGCACGTGGCCTCGCCTCCCGCGCTGCACGTGGCTGCTCCCGCCGTGCACGTGGGCTCTCCCGCAGTGCATGTGGCGCCCCCGCCGCCGCCGCTGCACCCCGCGCCGCAACCTCAGCCTCCGCCGGCTGCTGCAGCTGCTGCCAGCAACTCCACGCACTCCACCACCCAGGTCAGTGTCCCGGTATTCCCGAACCCCTGGGAAACTCCGGCCAACGAAAGTGGTTGCAGTATGGCCTCAGGTATCGATGAGTACATCCCGGAGTGCCATTGGAGGGGGTGCCTTGTGAAAACGCCACACCGATGTTGTAGGCCTTGGCCGATCCTTTATCTACCAAGACAACAGAGAACGAGCCTAGCTGTGTGTCCCAGCGGTGTGGCGTTGTGTGATGGCACCTCAGGAAAAGATGAGAATTCAAGGTGCCATTGGAGGCTGATGCCTTCGTAAAAATGGTATTGCAGGCCTGAGTTCAGGTGTTTCCTGGCGTGACGTTGTCAGATGACACCTTGAGTGTCTATGTCTATGAGACACCCCGGGGTTATTGACAACACCACACCGGTCTTGCAAGCCTGAGCCAATAACGGGCCTGTTCCCACCCCACTCCCAGAAAAAGAGGCTCAGCTGGGCGTCGGCCTGGGTGACGCCCTTGTTAAGAAAATCAGAGGTGTGCCCAGGCCTAGATCTGTAGTGTGTGACTGGACCTCGGGGAAGAAAAGTCCCAGAATGCGTAGTTGAGTCTTTTTGGAGGTGGGGGTGAATCTTAAAACACCAAAGCTCTTGTTGAGCCTGAAAGCACATTTGCAGTCATGTTGGTCGTGCTTGTAGACGCAGTGCGGGGAGTGCGGGCGCATCATCACCGGCAAGCTGCAGTTCCGGCTGCACTCGGAGAAGCACGTGCGCGACAAGTTGAAGCGCGAGAAGGGCGCGTACAAGTGCCCGCAGTGCGGCCGCGGCTTCACCTCCGAGAAGACGCTGCGTCAACACGTCGACATGACGCACAACAAGATCGGCGGCTGCAAGTACGTTTCCGTTTCCGCTTCCGTCCCACATCCTCAAAAGGCCCCAGACACTGACACAGAATGAAGCAAAGGAACCCCAAGTACCCACATTCTGGGCTGCAAGTACCTGTCAACGTACTTTCCCGTCCCACAACCTCAAAAGGCCCCAGAAACAGAATTTGGTCAAGGGGCCTGTGGAGAGTTCGGTGTTTTCAAAAAATCCGGCACGGATTCGAGTTCAGGTCAGGAGTCTGGACAAAAAACAGCAGTCTGACAGTTACAGAATTTTTAGGCCCAAACACCCAAGATAGACAGCCTCCTCACAACCCAAGCGGACCCAAGGCTCCCAACAGAGAAAGTTTGAATATTGGGGAGGATTGGGTGTCCAACGGCAAAATTTTCCCCAAACCCCGTATTTCCCCTTCCGGGCTGGTTGGCCTTAAGGCCAGACTGCCCCTCTGGACTGCCCCCCCCCCCTCAACAATGGGCCTGGCGTGACCTGACCAACATCATGTATGCGCGAGGCCTTTACACCAAGTCATTGTTGTCCACGTGTTCAATTGTGACGCGTTGTTTTCAGGTGTTAGGGTGGGTGTTCAGTGTTGAGATTGGTTACTTTCAGATGTCACGTGTTTTGTCATGTGTACTTCAGGTGTCACGTGTTTAATTGTCACGTGTATTTTAGGTGTCACATGTTTTGTCACGTGTTTCAGATGTCACGTGTGTGTTTCAGGTGTCATGTGTGCGGGCGGGTGTTCGGCAGTGAGCACAACCTGCGGCAGCACGTGGCGACGCACGCCAACATGGGCGCGTTCCGCTGCGCACTGTGCACGCGCACCTTCTCCAGCGACCACAACCGGCGCCAGCACCAGGCCACGCACTCCACCAACGGCGCCTACAACCCCGACGAAACAGGTGCGTCTTGCAGAGTGATGGGAGGGGTACCATGATTTCTGGCATGGGAGATGGGGTGGATTTAGTGGGCAGAAGAAGATATCTGTTTGCGGGTAGAAAGAGGCGTGCATGAGCTTCATTTGCGTCCAGTCTATACTGCTGCACTTCCAATTCACTTGGAATAACTTGGTGCATGATCCTTGTGCAAAATTTGGAAGTTGTTTGCATGTCACGGCAACTGTTATGCAGAGTAGTTCTCCTGCTGTACAGTAAATACAGGAAAGACAGCGTGGTTCAGTGCAGTGGCACCACGTTTCCTGCTCACTTTTAGGCCGCGCAGTAGAAATGTCACTCTACCATCGTCGTCGTCGCCGCAGACCCCCCCCCGCACCCAACACCACTCGAGCATGGGATGACCCAGCAGCCTCTCTTGCAGCGCCCTTTCTAAACAACTTCGAATACCCCGCCATGGCAGTGCAGTGTAGATAAGTTTGGGAACGCTTGTGCTGACTGCATCTGCGACCTGAACCGCCGGAACCCCAAAACTTTCGATTGTGGGGTCAGGTTTGTGTGGCATTTCTACAACGTATCATTGTCGTTGAATGCCTTGCCTCGTGCAGAGAAGAAGGGTTTAGGAGAAGTGAGGGTGTTTTCTTTCCTTTGGTTTTCAAACGAAACTGTTCTCTTTTCCATACAGCGGAAGGGGAGATGTTTCCGTGCAAAATCTGTGATCGTCTCTTTGGCAACGACTTCAACAGGAAGCAACACGAACTGGTGAGTGAAATCTTGAGGCCCAATCCACACTGGACGCGCAGGCTAATTTGCTTCCTCTCGTCCAGTGTTGATTAGGCATCACCCATTTCCACTTTTGGTGCATTCTGCAGGCTGTTCTGTTCGTCCGTTTTCTGTGGCACCAACAGAACTACAGAACATGTACATCAGGTGAAATTATGGTTTCTCTTGTGAGTGTGAAGAACAAGCAACAGCTTTAGTGTTACTTCTGTTGTTCCAAGCTTATCAGTGTTGTCAATGAGCTGACCTTTTCGTCAAGGAAGGAAGTGGTTTGTCCAAAGTTTCAGCTGCATTTGGTATCATTGTCTGTTCATACCCATGCATGCCACTTTTGTTTAATGCCTCTTTTATCTGGAAAATTTTCTTTCTTTCTTTGGAAATTACAGACGCATCAGAGACGCCGGAAGAATTCAAGTCAAGGTCAAGGTCAGCAACAGCAACAGCAACAGCAGCCGCCGAGTCAACCCGCGCAGGCGCAAATCCACCCCACCGAGTCACCAATAGCCATACAGCACAACAGCACCGCGCCGACGCACAGACACGACACGCCATTGGTCATCACGACGGGCCAATCAACGACGTCGTTGTTCAAGTGCCAGTACTGCAACGCGCTGTTTCAAATTCACCACGAACTCCAACAACACGAGGAAATCCATAAAAAGCTCGGCCACATAGGGACCGTGAACTTGCTGGCCTCACAGAACATTCTGACCAATCAGCACAGCTGTAAGTTTGCTGCGTCACCCAATAGTCATACTCCCCGCCCTGAGAGTAATCAGAGCAACAATAGCAACAACAGGCAGCAACCGCAGCAGCAGCAACAACACCCACATCCACAAGACATGAAGCCGCTGATTTGTCACCAGTGCGGACTCCTGTGCCCATCAGAGATTGCTATGATTGAACACGTGAAGCAACACGAAACTTTGAACAAATTATATCAGTCCCAGCAACAGCAACAAAGACAGCAGCAGCAACAACAGCAGCAACAGCCTCAGCAACATCAGCAGAATCAGTCCCAGCAAGCAACACCACCAGGAGGTACTCAGCAACAAGTGACGTCACAGATGCGCAGTGACGTGCGCAATGAGAGATCCCCGCAAGATGGCGGGAGGAGCAGCAACATGGCGGTCGGTTCGCCCGCCCCAGAACACACTGCGACGTCAGCAGCCAATCAGCACAGTTCTTCTTCCGCTTCTGCGCAGAATGTGACGTCATCATCAATGACGTCATCAACAGGGAACATGAGCGTTTTCCCGATGCCCCAGATCTCCCCCGGGCTGCCCTCCATGTTGGATGAACTATGCCTCGCGGCGTCCACTTGGAACAGCTTCTACACGCAACAACAGACAACCTCAGCAACATCAGCACCACCCGGCAGCAGCAGTGGCAATGTGTCTTCCGCGGGGTTGACAGTTCCTCAGCTGCCCAAGGCTCTGACAGTGCACAGCACAATCAATCAAAATCACTTGGCCAATGGTGGCAACATGGTGCTGCCTCCAGGTGCTGCTATACAACAACAGCAACATCAGTTGCAACAGCAGCAGCAACAACTTATGGTAATACCTAAACCCAAGAAGAAAAAGAAAAAGAAGAAACCAAAAGTGAACAAGGATGACATTTTTGAATGCAGTATTTGTCATCAGACTTTTGCAACAGAGTTTCATCGCAACATTCACGCGAATTCACATAAGTACTACGATGCTAGTCGCAGCAGCAAAGCAACAGCGGCTGCTGCCGCCTTCCCCATTGCAACAGCGGTAACAGCTGAAACGAATCACACCGCGAAGAATTCTCTGCCCAACGCAACGATCTCAAGCAACAACGCGAACCATTCAAGCACAGCCAACAACAGGAACAAAAACGCAGCAACGTCGAACCCAATCAACAACACCGCCGTCTCTGCTAGCAACAACAACAGCAACAACCCCAGCGCTAGTCCCGCTGTTACTGGCAACTCCACCAGCAACAACGCTGTTGCGACGACATCCGGAAGTTTCAACAACATGAGCATGGGCGACACCAGTGGGGTATACGTGCCCAGTAGTTACGGCATGGCAGCTGTTGTTACCAGTACCTCCACCATGAGTACATATGGTATGACAACAGTACCTAATGCTTTTCAGACTGCGGCGTCTTTGCCGACCATGGTGCCCATGGCAACGCCGAATCAGTACCCTGTAACCATGGCAATGGGAGGCCCTGGCGCCCCGCACTCTATTTTCCCGCTGTTACACCGGCCCGCCTCTGGGGCACTCACCGCACCCGTGGCGCACCACCCTGTTGCCCAGCAACCACTGTTTCCTCAACCCATTCCACAACCCGTGTTTCCCCAACGATAGCCCAGAACCTAGACACTATGCACCAAACAAGGAGGCCGTTCCACTTTGGGAACCCCGTTTACAAACTGTTTCAGTGACTGGGTACCCAGACAAAAATTTCACAAATCATTGTAATCAGAGCCGTTTGGTCACTTGGTTTTCTGCCTTGCTGTTCGAATGGGCTAAAAAGTTAGGACACCGGCTTCTAAGAATGGAACGGCCTCAAAAGCTGCGTACTGTGGCGATTTCAGAACGCAACAGTGAACTTTAACATTCTGTTTTGGTGCACTCTGTGGGGAATTGCCGCGGTGTGGCAACAAGGGGGGG
>JAAUYG010095499.1_pt1 | contig 11722 bp, 12 predicted proteins | sample 7278091 | NCBI WGS metagenome assembly JAAUYG01 (sample SAMN14350201, study PRJNA611818) | marine sediment metagenome | isolation source: surface marine sediment (0.6m) | place: French Polynesia: Moorea | collected 2018-08 | reverse complement strand
GAAAAAAAGAAAAATAGGACTAATATTATCTCCTACGTAGGAGATACTAAGTCCTACGTAGGACTTATTAATAGCCTTGTAGTTAAGCTACCAATCAACCTGGAAAGTGGCTGATACGCTACATGAATCCCTCCCTCCTTAACCATCTAAGTCTCTCCCGAGACCGTGTTAGGTCTCAGTACACCACACACCATGGGGGGGGGAGCAGCCACTTTAACTCTGCTAAAATATCAGGCGACTATCCTAACTAACTATACACTCCTATCACTGAGGTATGACCGTGTATAACCTTACAATCACAGACCCTAGGATCTACACACAATTCATACACATACTCTTGAGCACCAACAATCAGTGTACACATTCTCACTATGTGAGTTGACAATCAATTGAGTGTGTGAGCATTTATATGCACATACATACACAAAATCTCATACACGTATATATGAGCCAGGAAGACAATAGTCTGTTTAATACTGTTGAGTAATACTGTGAATTTACTCCGGTGAGATCCAATTTAAGAGAAGCGCACCACTTGGTAAATAATAAAGAAGCTACTACTACTACTACTACTAATTACCAATTAAAAGTCTGCGCGCGCAGGTGCTGTCACCCCTAATCCTAATCACAATGGGACCAAGGCGGACAACAACACCATGGGACGGTTATAAACTTCCCTTACTATTACCCAAATCCTCTGAGAAATAAAACTTTTTACCTTCCCGACTCCTAAGCAAACAACACATTAAACCCTCTTTAAACTAAGGAATTACCATTATACCCCAAAGCTAGGAAAATGATAACTGATAAACCGTTCCCAGAATTATAAGGGCAGTTTGCTGCAAGTCGCGCGCTGGCATCTACAGATGTCTAAAGTGGAGCGCGTCCACCAGCCAAATCGCAACCCCTCACATCACCGCAGAGAATGGCATAATACTATATTTTATTGGCTCAGACACTCGTGGGAGAGGGTCACCTTTACCTAGCTGAGGTTCCTACTTTTAAAACCCACAAAACTAAAACTTAGTGCCCTGGTACTATGCTTAATGGGTGTATTCTACAGGAGGGAGTGCACTGCGCGCACAGGAGACTGGAGTGTCCTCACTAGTTTTACTAAGGCCAAACCCTTCGGTAACGCGTAGCAAATGCAAGTCGGCTGCAGAACACACACAACCTCAAACATCTCAATAATTAAAATTATACCAGCGTGATACTTTATCAGCGCAGGTAAGTAACGTGCACCATTACTACACGTTGGCAAGCATGCATATCACAGTAAAGCAATACTATAACGGTAAATAAATGCGTTTTAAACTTCGAATGTTATACTGGCTTATTAAAGTTCCAATGGCAATGTCCGTGCCATGCGTAGCCAGTGTCAATAAATAAATAACACAAATATACACTACCACTACTAACCTTACAACCAAGTGGTGACTGCCCATGCATGTTTAGTATCCGGAATGTTTTGTGCTCCAAGGAGTATCACAGAACAGAGATCCTCCTGGGACACGAAGAACAGGTTTCCTGATGCGAGGAAAGTTTATGTTCCCACGAAGTCCTTGGCAATCGAACAATTCTGTGTCCTGCCAAATCCTGGATGCACCGAAGCGAAGCAAGGTTTAGTTGATGGGACAGTCCTCGGTGAGTCCTGGGTCTATACATGCGGAGAAGGGTCCTCTGGTCCTCGGGGTGGTCCCTTGGGTCTGCTAGCCTAGCAGAGCGCTTGGTCCTCCTGGGACAACTTGGCGGTGAGATTGGGCTTTCTTCTGCTGCAGGGAGAGTGGGCTGGCTTCATCTCTGAGTCATATGAAGGGACGTGCCTCCTTGAGCATGCAGGTGCGGTCTCACTCTCCAGCCACGCGGCACTGGGTAAGACAATCAGCCTAGCGCGGCTTTGGTTCTTGGTCCTCCGGCGTGGTGTATAGACTCTTTGGGCTGTCCTTGGGTCTCATATTGGCTTCCTTCCTGTGGTGGCAGGCTGTTTTGTCCCTGCCTTCATGTTTCACGCGCTTTCAGTCACACATGGCAATGGATGATAACTCAGGTTTCACTTTCTGTTGCTTATGGAGGCAGCTTAGAAATCCATCCTCAGTCATTCCAGCTGGTATTCAGTCTATGGTGTAGAAGGCAAAGAACTAAAAATTCAGGATCTGGGGGTTGTAAAGTCAACTTGTTGGCATTTATTCGTGATAGGGCTAAGGCTTCACAAGCTGCGCATTCCATGTCACCCCACTCCGGCTCTGCGCAGCCCTCAGGTAAGGGTAGATTTCCTCCCTATTTTGACTGTCACCCTTCCTTGGCTGATAAGGTGGCCTCAGGTGTTTCTTCTCATCCATTCTCAGCGTGGTTTTATTTTTTCTGGATGGTCATCTCTTGATGTTTCTTTAGCTGCTTTGATAGTATCCTTCCTGTGGTTTCTTTTTCTTTTCATTTTCTCCCACAACTTGTGATGGGGCCAACATATCGGGTTGATAAGTGGCTGCTGAGCCCTGGAGGTCCAGATGCTGCCAGATCCCGATGCATCACTGGTTTTTGATCCTCCGGGCCCTATTCTCCTATCAGTCTTTTGGGGTGTACAGGGGGCAACAGGAGAGGCTCACCCACTGACCCCTTGGGTCTCTCACTGCTTCCCTGACCCCGATCCGACCTGGGAATCAGATTCCATGGCCTCTTCTGGATCGAGGGGTGTCTGTGACATTGTGCTGGCGGTTCGCTGGGGTGTAAGCTGGGGAATCTGTGGAGAGTCGGCGACTCCTGGACGGGCTGGCTGGCTCACATAGGGCGACAAGGCAGGGGGTCCCTGCATACCTCCGGGTGTAGTAGGGAGAGAAGGACGTCCTTCAGCTGCAGGCAGGCAGGATCGATGACCCCCATCTCCTGGTGGGACGGTAGACGACTCTGGGGCTGGCCCTGGGGCTGCCTAAGTTTGTCCTCTGCTGCCTGCAGTTGGCCGAGCAACCGGTCTATCATGGCGTCATTGCGGACCTTCTCCCTATGAGTGTCCTTCCTCAATTCGGCTATGGTGCTCCTCAGCTTCTTGTTGTCTTGTCGCAGGGCTTCTCTCTCCCCCCTAATCCGGTTGTTGCCATCATTTAACCTCATGGCTCACTCCCTATCAGTAAGCATTGAATGCGCGCTGGAGCCAGATGAGGAAGATGATGGTTCAGAAGGGTGCGGGGTTGCTCTGGCGGCCAGAAATTCCTGCCGTAGTCGATCGTTATCCCTCTGGAGCTGATCGTTGGTCGCTTTTAATTGCCCTATCTCCCTTTGCACATTGGTCTGCACAGTGGCCATCTGGTCACACTGGCTCCTCACCTGCTCCTTCTCCTCAACCAGCGCGTTTATCCGATTCTGGCGTATGCCAACGCGCACCCATAAGCCTTTTATCTGGCACATCAATTGCGGTACTGGTCCAGGTGGGCCAAACTCTGCAGCCGACTGGCGCACGTCTTGTAGTCCCCCGTACACAGTCGGAAATCCTCCTGCATGTTACTCCTAACACTGTCCAGGAACTGGAGCATGAACCCAGTGGCGACCTCTGTGGCTCCTGTGGCAACCTGGTGCACTGAAGCCTCCATGTCTTCCAGGCATCCAGGCTTCTCAGCCCTCCAGCGAGGCTGGGCGCTTGGCGTAGTCCACCGTATGGTGGTGCTCTCGGCAGGGAACACAGGCTGCCTGGATGACCAGGACCGGTCTCTTTGGCCAGCTTGAGAGTGGCTGCTACTCGAGGCTCACGGCTGGCTGGATTCTGTGGCTGTCACCCTGGGGATCTGCATAGATGGGAGGTCTCTGGTGGTGTGTCCACTGGCCTGACTGTCACGCTAGTCCGATGTGACAGTCGAAGTCGGAGCCCCATTCTGTCTGACCTGGATCACCATCTCTGTGACAGCCTGGGCGAGTTTGGCACTTGAGGGCGCTTGGGGAGGGACTGTCGTCTTTTGTGGGGATGCTGGCACCGTCAGTTCCATCTCCTCCTCAGCTGCCTCTTCTCAGTCAGAAGAGGGAACAGCCTGGCACAGGGGGTGTGACGCAGAAGATGGCGCACTCCCTCGTGAGATGGGGCTGTCCAGGGCGTCGACTGGGGGCAACTCAATGCTGGAACTCCATCCAGAAGGAGCATCAGTAGCTCTTCCAAGTGGGCGTACATCACCCTCTGGGATGTCTGGGTTGGGCCGGCTGCCCCAAAACCTGTCCTGGAACGCCTTCCATCAATGGTCTCGCAGCAGTTCCTGTACTGGGACACTGTGGTGGAAAGTCACAAGCTTGAGCTTTTTATACGTGCTGCCTGCATCCTTCCACTGCCCATCCTTGCCTAGAGTCAGGCCACAGGTCAATGTTCCCTTTCTGCCAACCTTGCTTCTGTAGTGAAGGGCGTAGTCTATCGAAGCCACGCTAGGGAAATAGAAGGGCTCAGGGGGAAAATCCACGAGAACAGCCACTGTCACCCGATCACAGCCCTGGTTGCTAGCCACTTGTGGCACCTCTCCCGCTGGACAGCCCATAAAGGCCCAGGGGCGTCCCATTGTGTCCCATCCCCTTGGTACGACTCCACGGGGCAGCTTGGGAAGCCGGTTGGCTTCCACTTCTGCCTGCGACTTCTGGAGCACTGTGATGGTGGCCTCTGAGAGATGGTCTCTCTTCTCTGTGGGAATGGCAGCACCCACGATGAGCATGAGATTCTCGTGTCTCCGCCTATGGTGCACCGCTTGCTCATGTGTGAACAGTGGATCCTCCGGTGTCTAACCTTCCTACCAGCTGCTCAGTCTTGAAATCTGTCGCAGGGCAGACTTCAGCCCAGGCGTTCACGTCCCTCGCGCGGTTGGTGGGCTCTGACCACACCAAGGGGTCTGGTGCCTCCCAGGCCAGCCTCTGATTTGTAGGACCGGCGCGCAGGGCATCCTGTTCATTAGGGACAGTAACCCTCACTTCCCCTTGACTGGCCAGGTTAGCCCTTCTTCCACCTCTATCGCTGGGCGCGCTGGAGGAAGTCGATGAGTGACAGTGGCGCAATGTCTTGCACGGTGAGGGAGCCTTCTGGGATATCAAGGTTTGGCATCGCTTTCCCATCTTCACTTTCAATATCTTCTTGCCCTTGGGGGTTCCACCGCACTTGCTTGACTTGCAGGAGATTGAAGCGCGGCCATCCTCAGAGGGGTTGGAGCGTCAATGTTGCTTCAAGTCCAGCTTGGCCCTTTTCGGCGTTCCTCCAGAAAGGGAGTCTTTGCGCACGCGCTTTCTCTCTCCCACGGTCTTGTGTTAAGTCAGAGCATCTCGCACCTTCTTATCAAAAATCTTACGAAACCCCCATCGTATATTTAGTACGCCCAGATTCGAACCAGTATTGGCGCGATATCTGGGTGGCGCTATCACCTGGGCCTGTCGCCTTGCGACCCCATGCACCGAAGAGGGCGGTTTAAAGAACGGGTTAGGCTTCACTGAAAGAGCTCCAGGCTAGGCCTCATCTAGGCGGTCTCGCTCCTCCCTGGGCCTATGGCTTCCTTTTTCTTCTGTCATCTTCTGACTTACGTGGGCGAGATAGCGATCCAGAGCTCACAGGTCGGCAGCAAAGGTGATGTTGCACCCAGGCACATAAACTGTGGCGCCACAGCCACATGGAACGTGTTCTAGTGGGCCACTAGTTCTTCCTCCGTAGAGAATACCAGTCTGATCCCTCCCACGGCGCAGCAATCATCCATTCGACAGGTGTACCTCATGGGTCCTGGATCACTGTTGTCCTGATACATCATGGTGTAGGCCCCAGCGCTCGAGTTTTTCTTTGCTTGATCGGAGACGAAGTTAGGGTCTGCCCCTGTCTCAGCAATGATCTTTTTCGCGGCTATGGCCCCTGTCCCCAGGTCGGGGTCGATGGGGCCCACGGCGGGCTTGTAGAAAGGGATGACTATTACACGCTCTCCAATCGGTTCCTGGCGTCGCCCTCGAGCATAGGGCACAGCTGTGCTGATCTCGATGGCCTCTTTGGCGGGCAGGACAACATCGTCGATGGGCGTGACAATCGTCAGATAGCCGGGGGTCACCAGGGCTGGTGTTTGCCCATGCTTCTGAAAGAATTGTTCCTGCTGCGCAGCATCTGTCACATGGCGGTCACACATGGCCAGAGTGTTGGGGCTCGAACTTTGATCGAAGTGTCCTTTCCAGGGCTGCGGTCATGTTTCAATCACCTGGCTCCCACTATACCACGAACGTTCGGTCGCTCCTGCTGAACCCACTGGTGTTGGGAGCGTTCTCTCAGTCTGCTTCCTGCGTTGCTCTTCCTCTTGCTGTCTGATTCTCACGGCGTGTATGTCGTGGCCGGATTACAGAAGGATCCACCAAGTCCTGGCCCCAGTAAGCCTGATCCAGATCATCCCCCAATAGCTCTTTAGGTCTCGTCACTGGCGGATAGGCGTTGCGAGATAAAGGTCGGTCATCCTCTCGACTAAACTCTCCCACACCCTTGAACTCGAAGGTACACTGGCGATGGACGAGCCCAGGTTGGGCCACTGTGGTTGATGGCCCTTCCTCTGTGGCGTCCATATCCTCGGGAGCTCCCTCTTTTATCATGGCAGGGGGTTTAGGCACAGCCAGCGCGTGGGTCGCACTGGGGGCTGCCTCAGCAGTCGTGCTTGGCACTGTCTCCTTAGCCTGGTCTAGATTCTGGAGACCGTTCTGCAAATCCGGTTGAATCCCCCTTCCTAGACAGGCAGACACCTCTCTGTTGCACTGGGTGACCCAGTTCGCAATCATCTCCTCAGGGTTCCCTCCCAGCAGCTCGTCAACAACCCTTGGATTTCCTGATGTGTGGAAATAGTCTGGGTGGCGGGAGCTCCTGATGTGGAGGGCTTTTCTCCCTCCATGGGTACTGCAGTTGCCCTCATTGTCCTGGTGACACACACTCCCATGCCTATTCTGTCCAGGTTAGACAGAGAGGCGACAGCTGTCGATGTCTCAGGGCTAGGGATGCAGACAGTTGGGCTCAACTGGATGAGCCATTGCTCTTCCAGTTGTATGGCGGGATTCTGCTCAGCTAAGTCTCTCAGGATTCCTTCCAATGGCGCAGGCTGCTCCACTGCATGCAAAGGGTTGACAGCGGACGCGTCTGCTGCAAGTGGGAGGCTGGGCACGGTCACTGCTGGTGTCTGGTTTCCTATAGTGTTCTGCGCACGTGCGCGCTGGTCAGCCCCTGTCTTTGGGGCATTTGGCGCGGTCTGTATAGTCATAGACTGGTCAGCCACAGCCACTTGTTGATCTAGCGTGGAGCGCTCATCCTCGACTTGGGGTTTCACCACCAACTGGTTGGCGTTACAGTCCGTCATGCTTACACTTAGCGTTTCCTTATTTGCTCGTTGAATTCTCGTGTAGAAATGGAAGAACTCCCTGATAGTCTGGGAGCATCCTTCTCTTTTCCGGCGATCAGCTAAGTTCTGATTTTGGCATGGCAGGCGACCCCTTTTTATAACACCTGGTTGCCCCAGGCGACCACTCGATTGTCGCGTACAAAGGCGTTTGTCTTTTTCGGAACGACTTCCTTCACAACCGATTTTCAGTAAATCTTCACGTAGCCAGGGTATTAGTTATAGATATTCTGAAAGCTACGTTGTCACTGATTCTTTCAAGGTAAAGGTTGCAAGGAATAAGTTAGTAACTGTCGAGTTACAGCAAGTTAGAAATTAGGAATTTTTAGCTCTAGCAGCAAAAAAAAAAAAGTTTCACGGCTCATTAGCATATTTCCCCAAATCCCTCAGTTAGGTAACAAGCCGGGCCAACCCTTACTGGCTGGGAGCGGCTGCGCGGTGATGCTGGTGCTACCTACAGGGCTCTAGATATATTTATGGGTTCTGGGGAATCCCCGTGTCTCCCTGCAAACTTCGCATGTTAGGGTCACCAAGGTCAGGCCGTCTGCGTGGCCTTTCCTTCATGTATAAGTAACGCCTGGCGTGCACTGTCTGGGGAAGATGCTATAGATGCTGTGTCGTCTCCCTTGCCCAATCTTACTAAGGGAAACTCGACAGTCCCTGTATTTCTCGCCCTATTGATTAGATTTATACACTCTCAGCTGACATAACTGTGCGTGTTGGGCTCAGAACGACAATTAAAGATGAGCGTAGTCTTATCTACTGACCAACTGGTCGAATATTTTTCTAACGAACAAGTTTTCCTTGGAATAAACTAACGAACCTCCTATTCAGTAACTTAAAACGATAACTGCCTTAACTGTCATGTTGCAACACTGTTCATAACCCATGCATTTCTCGCACTATCATTCTATCACGCGCGCATGCTGCATCTGTCAGCGGGGTGCGCCGTTTTGACAAACTTTGGTTGCAGCTACACGCTGGCTATTTTTTTATGATAATTAAATACATGTGTTTCTTTCTCACTCTCGGTAGATCTTCCCTAGGGGTTGGGCAGTCTTCCCACCTTCCTTAGTTAAGAATTAACCAGATGTTAACACTCAGGTAGCTAGTGGCGAAGGTAATGGCGCGAATTCTAAAACTAAACACGTAGTGAAATAGCCCTACATGACAACAATTACACCATGCTATCACTGGCCTATCTCTGCAGAGTAGTTTTCTGACGAATTTTCTGCCAGAGAAACCACTATAACAGTTCGGAGACCTAACTAAAGCCCCATACATGATTCTTTTATCTCTAATCGTGGTTGCTATTAGTCAGACCTACACGCTCCTGACACATACGCTGTAGCCTCTTCAGGCGTATGTCATCGGGCTCCGCGTGGCACGGTGTGTTCTATATCTTAACGTTATAGTATAGTATAACTTCCAACTCAAATCTAAGACCAGCTTTTTCTGCGCGCATGTGTTACTACACCAAAATCTAACACCAACATGCTCAGGGTAGGGGAAACAGGCCCACGGTTCCAAACCTCAACTGTAAATGGTATGCGTGCCTCTGTCAGGCAATCTGCACTGGCTGGGCACATAATCAGAACCTACTGCTACATCAAATTAGAGGGAATAGACAGCTACTGCAGGCATTCCTGGCTGAAATGATTCCTAGCCCGACCTTACGTGTTTATCCTGTCTCCCTACCCAGGGTGTAGACCGTAACCATAGGTAAAATTAAAAGATGAAGGTTCATTGGGGTCAGTGAAGGCTGTGGCGCCAGGTGCGCGCGAGGCTATACAGATACAGAAATCAGAGTACACAGCTACTGCAAGCATTCCTAGCTGGTTAGATTCCAGGCTCGGCTTTACGTGTTTATCCTGTGACTCTGGAGAAATAGGTCAGCTATTGTCTACAGGTGTCTTCAAGGCATGAGGGATAACCCTCTCCTAGGTTAGCTAACAAGCACGCTCCCCTCAACACACTGGGGTATAACCTGCACTGTCAGTTAGTTCTAGTGCGCTCGCACAAAGAACTATAAAAATTGAAAAACTTGGGGGGGGGGGGGTAAGGCCACTCGTATTCCATTCTATTCCCCTCCATCTTTAAAGACATCGACCATCCCCGGTCGATCTGCCTACACTGTCTCATTCTTATATCCGCTAAAACTAGCAGTATTATGCTAGTGTAATGTCAGCCTTCTATAAGGACCGGGTATTAGCACAAGAGCGCGCTTGTTGTCCCTATTCAGGCGCGCTCTTGCTCAATAGTCTCAACTTAGCAAGACTTCCAAACGTGGAGCGCGGTTTAACCTATAGTTAGGCAAAATACAGCCTGAGACACATCTCTTTCTTATGGTCAAGCGAGACTCAGCTTGAGGTATTTTTAATGTCTGTGGTCAGGCAAGGTTCAGCTTGAGGCACGTTTGGCCGAATTAGCTCAGGTACCCCTTCACCAAACATTACCTGACCACTATATGTTAATTTACTACATTCTCTCGTGACTATCTGTCTCGCGCTGGGTAAGAAACTTTGCGCGTTCATTCCTGACTAAACCTACAACTTTTATATGTACAAATTTCCTATCTAATCCCTTAACACGAATTAAACTTTCATAGACCTGGAAAACTAGGGGATGATTGAAGCATTTTGGTTTAACTAATAAATAACACTTTATGTAGCCTACATTCAATACTAGGACACGTAGCTGGGAAGTCCTAGGACTAACCACCCCTTCCAACGTAATTAGTCCCTGGGGGTCCTGACAGTACCCAAATTTTGGCGACGGGGCACTCCCAGACCTCTCCCTATATGGTAAAGTCCCCATCCTCGACTCTACCGAGGTAAATCTTCAATATCCTTAAGAAATCAGAGGGGAATTATTTCCTACCCCGATTACCTCAAATCCCCAAGTCTCACCCTCCACACTCTACAGTGAGGGCCCCTCAAGGCCATGTTTCACTACTGACTTGTAAGGGGGTGTACAAGGGTTGGGTAAGGTTTGCACATTGGGAATGGGTTATATAAGGGTTAAGTAGTCCTGCGCAGTTTAACAGTAGTGTTACATTTTAGGTTTCGCGCTTTCTCAGCAAGCTCTATAACTCCCTAACCAGGTTAGTAAAGACTATTACTGAATAACATAAAGTCAGCAGGTCTGCCTTCTCCACGGGACCTTTAGGCAAGAATACTCGTTGCCAATCCCAAACCTAAGGTCCATAAATTTGGCCAGGAACACATTCCAAATGATGCACCGTCGGTCCGTTCGCTATTCAGAGAGTTAGGGGGGCAACTGGGAGAGCTGTGCTGAGCGTTATGGCTACGCCTATAGTAGGAAACAGCCACACGGATGGTCCAATCTGTGCTTGGTCAACAGGTAGCACTTGCAGTCTGCGGCCTGGTGCATATTGTTCTTGCTGCTTGCGCGGTCTGGTCCCTCCGTGGGGTGAAGGGACAATTGACTGGCTTCCTACTAGTGTCTCTAGCGATCCTATGTCAGGGTGACTACTTTGGCTGGTTACTGTGACCTCTGGACTGTCATCTGGGGTTTCTGGTTCCATCTGGTCAGCAAGCAGGGGGTTTGGCATGGCGTCTGGGCGGGCTGCATGGGTTGCCTCTGGCTCCAGAACGGTCGACGGTCCATTGCAGGGTTCAGGATCAGCCTGCGTGGTCGAATCCAGCCTGGTTTCCAGCACCACGGGTAGGTTTTATGTCTCTGCAGATTTGGTGGTGTCAGCTTCAAGCATTTTATCTGGCTCTAAGGGTGGGTTTAGGGGATCTGAAGGCGGCGCCATGGACCCAGGAACAGGATCTTGCGCTTGTGGTGGGATGTCTATTACCGCGGTGAGTTGAGACTGGATGGTTGGGCTGGCAGTCTGCTCACCTTGGTCTCGATATCGAGTTGGGTGATCAGCCTGGATCCAGCTGTCCAATTCTTCTCCAAAGTCTGGATGGTAGGGCATCAGTTTGTCCACATGCACGATATCTGGCTCGGACTAGGGATGGCGCTGTATCTTGTATGTCACAGGTCCCGTTTTGGCGAGCACTAGCCAAGATCCTCTATTGGTGTAACGCAGCTTGCCTCCCTGCCGGGGATAGCTCTCCAGACCCATTCACCATGATGGAATCGAACTATTCGGTTCGGCTCTCCATAACTACGGCACTGGCATTTAGCAGAAGTTTTTAACGTCTTGCGTGCGCGGTCATGCGCTCGGCGTAACGAGTCATTGATCCATTCCACGTACTTATATGGGCATTCTTTAGCAGCTTGCTCTGGTCCAGTGTCTCCCAGCATTAGGTCCAGGGGAAGCGTCATCTCGATCCCATAAACCATCTTGTGTGGGCTGACTCCAGTGCTGGCATGGGGCATCGATCTGTAGG
>JAAUYG010262688.1_pt1 | contig 11723 bp, 10 predicted proteins | sample 7278091 | NCBI WGS metagenome assembly JAAUYG01 (sample SAMN14350201, study PRJNA611818) | marine sediment metagenome | isolation source: surface marine sediment (0.6m) | place: French Polynesia: Moorea | collected 2018-08 | reverse complement strand
TTCAAAAGCTTTTTGAGGGAGGAGTAGCGTTTTGAAGGTTTTGCTCCCATATGGTCCCATGTTAACGAAAACGAAAAATATTCGTAAAAAATCAGAAAATGTTTTTTTTTTTCAAAAATGAAAAAAAACGTCTGGGCATATGGCCCAGGGGAAGCCACAACTAAAATTTGAAAGAAATCCATGCAATAACTTCAGAGATAATCAATGCCACAGACGGACGACGGACAAAATCCCATACAATAAGCTCTGCTCACAGAGTCAAGCAGAGCTAAAAATTAAACTGGGAAAGACTAGACTATTTCACATCGCTTTTAAATGTATAGATGTACCTTTCTACGTATCTAGTCATTTAAACCATCTATTACATGAATATTTTACCAGGGCATCAGCGTTTGATTTAGAAGTACTGATACCTAATCCTGAGATATTTAGATGTTTCACCTATCAGCTACTATTAAACGGAATGGACGTTGACGATTTTATGAAATGCTGTGACAATATAAGGTATTTTAAACACATTTACAAAGCTTCACCTAGCGCTAATATTGTACTTTTAGTCAAATTATTCGAACACATGTTCAATTGTACTTGGCCTACCCAGTTTAAATACCGGTACATTACAATGAATGAATGAATGATGAATGAATGAATGAATGAATGGATGAATGAATGAATGAATGAATGAATGAATGAATGAATAAATAAATAAATAAACAAATAAATAAATAAATAAATAAAATTTAATTTAAAAAAATCCAGGAAGTAACTTTTGTGTGGACTGTCACAGGGAATTTCTATAAAATGTGGTTGAACAAGATTCATACCTGTAGGAGCAGCGTTTTGAAAATCTTAATTTCGGAATTATCCCAAGCCACAAGATTTACGAATTAGTACATAATAAATTAATTTGCATCAAGCTAGATGCTTCGTTACACTGACGCACGGCTAAGTTAATATCGACACAACGTGGATATAGTAAGAGTAATATTATTTCATCGGATTTCGGTCAAAAGGTTTTTGTAGTATACGTATACCGCCATAGAAATCTGGCGAAATAAACATTGTCTACTCATGTAAATTAAATTGTGTTGTTAATTTCATTATTGTTGTTACAAAAACATATCTACAAACCTGTTGCGTCCACCGCGTTTTAAAGCTGTATGGTCACCAGACTGGAAATTCTCAACCGAACATCATGGCCATTTGTGACCAACTCATTTTCGCCCATAAACGGCTCAACTCTGGCCCACACTGTCATAATCCAGATTGACATTAAACATCGATCGATATCCATAAACATTAGCTTAAGCGAGTCGGAGTCATGGCCGAACGATCTGTAGCGTCATAAGACAAACGTTCAAGGCATGCTTTTAAGCCTACCCCCGGGACTCAAAGAGTGTAAACACACTCTTTGGCCGACTGGCGCTTGTATCTTTTGACACCATGCCGGAACATCGAGGATGTTGCTCATGACCACAATTCTGCAGCATGATGAATCCGCACATGTGTAAACATCTCGGAATTAAGATCACTTAATAGCCCACACTAAGACTACACTACGGTGGCTAGGTTTTATCACAAAACAAAATTGGATAAAACTAATTATCTCCAGCTATTTTTTATTTGAATTTCAGTCACGGAGAAAGCATGTTATCCGCGTGGACAAAGCGTTTTATACGTGGAGAAAAGTTTTATCCGCAGGAGAAAAACTTTAAATTTATTCATGGAAATAAACGTTTCAGACACGGAGGAAATGTTTTAGACGTAATTGCTTTATCCGCGGAGAATGAATGTGTTTTAGACGCGGAGAAGACGTTTTATGCATGGAGAAAGGCTTAGACGTGGAAAAAACTTTTTAGTCGTAAATAAATTGCTTTATCCCGCGGAGAAAATGCTTTTTTAAACAAAACATGTTCTCCACGTCTAAAGCGTTTTCAGCACGTCTTTCTAAAACAATTTCACAGCGGAAAAATTCTCCACGCATAAAGCATTTTCCCCATGTCTACATTTTTTTTCTGCCGCTAAAACATTTCTTTCAAGTATAAAAATTTTTTCAACGTACACACGCTTTCCCCACGTCTAAAACGTATTATCCGGTGATAAAACATTTTTATCCACGTCTTATTTCCGAGATTACTCAGAAAATCTTCAAACAGTTCTTCAAACAGGAGTTAAAATTGAAATTTCACGAGCCACTCCATTCAAATAACTGTGAGAAGAGATGATCATGCATAATGTTTCATTCAATTTACAATGTACATGATATTCTTAAAGGTACTCTATATTTAGCAGACCTGTCCCAGTCAGAAATGTCTTGTTATTGGGAAATTATTATTGGTATCATCACTAATTTAAACACAGCCTAGCTTCTTTCTATTTAGCACTCTCAGATACAGTCGCAGGAGATTCTCCAATTTTTAAGATAGTTATAAAATTAATTCAACGACGAGTACGATTCCAGGAGCAACATATAATAACGGCCGCATGGCTATGGCAGAGAGTATGCGTCATATAGAAACTATTTTTCTAAAGAAATCTGTGTGTGTTAGAAGACAATTAACTGTATCCGCTTGCGAATAAGGTTATGGTATTTTGAAGTCAAATTCGGAAAAAAAGGAGACTGAAATATGAAGGAGCGTTAACCGGTGTCAAGACATAATTTGATTTAATGGTATGCCGGAATACTTAATGTGATACAGAGATAAATTCACGCAGACGCTCGCAAGTTCATACACTGGTCGCATTGCAAAAATCTACGTGATCCATTGTCTAACGACATAGGCACATGAACCCGATGACCCCTAGGTCGGACTGGTTTTGTGGTCAAGTCTGACCGGACCATGTATGCTACTTGTAGGACACGTCAAGTCGTGTAGGAGAAAGGCATGAGTGGGGGTGGGGGGTGGGAGGGGGGGGAGGGATGATGCATGGAAGTTGGCAAAACAAAAATTCCTCATTCTGGCCTGTCATCGCCATGTATTCACGTTATCTAGTTTAGGAGACAGGCTGTGGTTTATGACGATGAAATTCTTGCGCTTGCAGTCTTGCTGCTCTATATTAATAAGCCGCGTTGAACAGCAAAAGTCATTATACTAAATGGAAATCGGCGTCTATATATATAAATGCTACATTACATATATAATTAGCTTCCCCCTGAAACATTATAGTTATAAAAAGGAATATAAATAGATAAGTTAATTAGTAAAGTACATAATTTTAGTCGGGTAAATGAGCCGAAAGTTTGCATCACAGTTTCCAACAATGGATAAAGTAATGATTTAGCACACCTTTCATTATTATAACCTGACAAATAAAGTTCGATACTAAAGAAAAATTTTGCACCTCCAACCGACGAAGATACTATGGCAGAGCAATTGGCTTAACATCCATTGCCTGTTGCTTATATAGGGAATTGGCAACTCCCTTGCGCTGGTTATCAATCGTGTGACAAGCAACTCTAGTGTTTGTAATGTGGCGACAAGAACTACCTGGCACAGCAATGAAGTTCCATTTGGAATCCTAAAATGTAGCTCTTTGTTAAAGCTTCCTTTTGAGATGTTAAGGAGACGACAGCTGTATCAGCCACATCAAGTTAGACACATCAAGCCTATGGCGCTGTCAACGATCAGAAAAGTTTTTTGGGAGGGGGGACACGTATAAAATAATGCAAATGTAGGTAATTTTGAATACTTGTACATAGACCATGCGTTTACTAGATCTCCCGAGAGTATACATAAGATGCATATAATATATATATTACCATATTTTCGCCTACCTGGCTTTACCAACATGAACGCCCGGCGGTTGTTTTTGGCTGACACCCATAGCTTTTCCCACGGCACGCCAGCTGTAGTAGGTATCAAAATTTTGGGCTTGTGAGCGGAGCCAGATCTGACCTGTCGTCTGCTCGCCTTAACTGTCGTTAAAACAACTTTTCTTCCTCGACCGCTCAACACTGGTGTCCTGCCATCCATCGCTAAAACCGTTCAGTTTTTAATAAAGGTCATCATTTTTATAAATCCGAATCCCAACAAGCGACCGAGAGAATCACAAAGTTGCCATGTAACAGCCACTTCCTGTTGAAGCAGACGACAGTGAGTAGACAGCACGTGCCCAAATGAAGCGCCATCCAGAACAGACGGCTACTGTGTCGCCTGTTTACCACAGATGAAGGCATTGCCTCTCATAGCGCTCTATTACTGCTCGATGTGGCATGGGCTACAAAAACCCTGCCGTCGTCAGCACAAGCTAGGTGCCCTTCGGGCCAGTATATATCATACTTCACAAATTTTCGCATTCCGACACTACTAAACACAATATTACTTCAAACACTCTATCAAGTGTTGTATTTGCCAAACTCTCTAGTAGTTTGGCTTTTTTATTAAGAAAAAAAATGTACAGTGACACTTGGTATTTGGATAGGCTGGCCGCTACTGATGACCGGGCCAAGAGGAATGATACTTTGGCAAACCACACCCGTATATAGCCATTCAACCTACAAAGAGTTTGTTTGCGAGATTTCTTTACACTAAATTTACGTTTTCACGCTGAATGTAAAAGGGGGGCACAGAACTTCCCCTGGGGACATGACTGGACATCACTTACGGGAACTTACCCTCATTACGTTTATGAGATGCATGACGTTTATATGTTAGCATAAATTACGTTGCACGTGTGTTTTGTACAAACATACTTTTGCTAATAACGCCCTGCTTCCAATTATACACACTCGAAAATTGTTTATTGTTGAAACTTCTTATTTATACTTTTATTTATATTTTATTTCTTACATTTTAATCTTTGTTTTTTTTTCTACTCTTGTTAGTATTGCTGCCTAGCAATAACTACCATTATTATACTAGCTGTATATAGTGTTATTATCTCCAAATTTATATATCATCCATATTCCATATTCGTTCACAGTCGCCGACCTCACATGGCTGGAAAGATGCTTATGTAGCCATTTACTGTGACTGATACTTGCCACATAATACTTGCCACATATATTTTTTCGGGGTTAGCAACGCGGTGCTGATACGGGGGGGGGGGGAGAGTATCTGATACCCAAACTATTTACAGTGTGGCAATCCATGGACATTGCAATGTAATGAATGCTATACATGTACATGCATACAAAACCTACTTACACGTTTGTTTCAGGTTGTAGTTATACCCGGTATCCCTTTGTATTCTCAGGGTTTTTTTTCTTGGTTATTATATGTATTGTGAATGTTTTGAACAACTTGTATTCTGCTCGCTGAGGTCGCTTTGATTGCAACAAATATGAAACATGACTACAACGCGTGGCTATTACCCTGATACTAAACATACGGTGTTACATATTAGCAACACGGTGCCAACATTGAACACATGCTAAAAACGCGGTGTTAATCATCAAAAGAGCCACACTGATAATAGAAACGTGATGTTAATATTAGCACCTCGTTTTATTAGAACCACAGTGCCTATAATCCCCCACCCCCACCTAACCCCCCAAAAATATGTGACAAGAATCAGCGACGGTAGCCCTGTATGCAAATGGGTTGTCAGCCGTCGTGGTTTTAAAACCTCCAGCGACTGCTTAAGTGTCTCTCAACCATGCTGGTAAACGATTCCATGTCCGCGGAGAGCTGCATGTGCGAAGCGTCTTTGCCTAGATATCACGGGCTTCACTATTTTTTTTTGCCTGGATATGGCTGCTCAACAGATAAGATATATATATGTATATATACTTTTAGTACGTTAAAGGGCCTAACAAATACACATAAAAAGTTGGTAATAGAGTGTATGCAGGTTTTATCGACCCCAAGCAAGCGTTTGATCAAGTATGGCTTTCGGGGCGTAATCGACTCTTCTTGAAATTAAAACGAATAGTGATAAAAATCTAATCATGCATAATTATTATTATTGAAAATATGTATACAAAAAACTAAACTATGTGTTAAAACATCAACAGGACTTACTGATGCCTTTTAAATCGGAGATTAGGCTATGTCAAAGATGTCCTTCGTCGTAGCTTATTCAAAAATATAATATCAATGATATGGCAGATTACACTGCAAGTACAAAATGATCCGATTTCGAGTGGGCAGTCCAATCTAATATGTTTCCACTATATCGTAAAGCACTTTAGTTGAATTTACAATATACGTACCATTGTTTGCTGGGGGTCATATGGTCTTTTGCGTGGTCATATAGTTGAATGTGTAAAAAAGTATACTTATAGCTGTATTGCTGAGAAATAAGCTGAAAGGTAAGATATAAAACTGGACTTGTCAGTACAAAGTAAGATGGATAGAATTTTACACAACCATCAAATGTAATAATTTACTAACCGGAAAATGATAAACTATTTTCTGGGGAAGCCACTGCAGGTACTCTAATGTTCAATTCGGTCGACGAATATAGCAAACGGGGGGCCCAGGGGGCTTGACGTCCTGTTTGACCTTTTGCCATATGAAGCCAAGTTAGGTCTATGAACAAATTTAGCTGAGATGACATCCGCAAAAGCAATAGCTTCTATTTCACCCTTATTACCATACTTTCCACAACTTTTGAGGACCAGCTATTTTGCAGGTATTCCAGATTTAAGTATCCCCCTTGACAGTGGAAATTTCGCAAAGTGCACCGAATGACCCTAACTGAACTTAAACGAATCAGATATGAAAGGTACTCCATGCCATGCAACATGCAGGTCCTAGGACAATAAGTCCCAAATTTTCATCCGTTTCACTCTACAACCCGCCGTTTTCAACATATTGCACATTTTATGATTTTCCCATTAACTCCATTAACAAAGTGTCACAATTTTTGTAAACTATGTCAACTGTCAAGGAAGTACTAGCCTGTATTCCTCCCATCGTATGCAATGTCGTTAGAAAACGTGGCTGAAATTGGATGAAAACTGTAGGAAGAGTAGTGTTTTGAAATCTCCAGCCCCATATGATCCTATGTTAAGTGCTATTAGTTTTTTTACATTTGACAGATCGCCAAAAAACTTAATAACTTTAATCCACATGATTACCATACTTTCCATAGAATTTGACTGAAATTGGATGTAAAATGTGAGACCAGTAGCCTTTTGACAATCTTAACTTCTGAATTTTTTTATATATAAGTGCACCGAATGACAAACTAAACTCAAAGAATGAGTCATGAAAAGTACGTCTGCGTTTCGGATGAAAATTGTAGGAGCCGCGTTTAAAAATCCCCAGCCCCACATGGTCCTGTATTAACAAAACTTTCAAACTACCATAAAATTTAAAATTTTGGTAGATCGCCCAAATAGTAATAGCATATATTCCATATCACTAACATATTTATCATGAAGTTAAAATTGGAATGAAACGGGGAGAAATTTTGATTGGAGACGACAGATGGGGGAGGGGGTCAGTTGCGTATAACAGATTAAAAAATTATCATATATACATGTGGTTACTATTAAATACTTGTACATGAGGAATCTAACTTCACCATTAGATTTGACCTTGAATGAGACTGAAAGGTTAAAGTCAAAATCAATCGGATTTTGAAGGTGATATCTTATTATAAAGGAGTCGATTTAGGTCTTACGTTATACGTTATAAGTACCAATTGTAACAGAAAATCATATATCAGGAGTCCGATGGACGATGGCACCATCCCATTTAACCTTGGGTCACCTTGAAAAGGCAAGTCAAGATCACTGAGATTTGTAATGTTTATTCCTCGTAAAGAGTTAGGCCATATGTTACTATTAAACACTAACAGAAAATATAGGGGGGTGGTGTGATTTCATCATCACATTTGAGCCTGAAAGGTCAAAGTCAAGATTACTCAAACTTTGAAGGTCTATAATGTATCGCATAAAGGAGGCGAGTTGGGCCATATGTTACTATTAAGCACTAATAAAAAATCATTTATGTGGGAGTCCAATGGTACCATCAAATTTGACAATGAGTGACTTTCAGAGGTCAAAACCGAAGTCACTTAGATTTTGAATATTGGGAGATATGTACATAGTCTGCAGCATATTAATCTGGATGTCACATAAGATAATTTGTGGGTGGGAGGGGTTTTCCGCTGTCCTAGCGGTCTTTCTTGTCTGTTTATACGATATAAACACGAGTAGTGGTAAGAATAAATGCCTCTCCATGTGATATATAGCGTCTCGTTGCATATTTTACAATGCGGCGGTAAACACTATTGGAAATACTTCAAATTAATCAATTCAGGAGAAGCCTGAACAAACTGAGCACAACACAACGCGTTGTGCGTAAATAATACACTATCTTCCGAACCTATCTGAAGCATATGTCAACCAGAAGTACCTCTTCAGCAAGTCCAAAGTATGCACCACGATGTATTTGAAAGCCAGGGCATTCTATTAAGGAGACATATGTATGCAAGAGTACAGGCATGCGTGCGCTAATAGAACAGAGGTGAAGCTAAACAATAGACCAAATTCGAAAATGAAAGGGGAGCTCCACGAAACTACTGTTGAGGTGGATGGCAACACTGATGATGGACTCCATGGCAGTAAGAATAGTACTAGTGGAGAGGTGGAGAACGGTGGGGATCTTTCCAAGCAAAATGATCCAGGTTGCAGCAGACGACAGAGACATGTTAGGATCGTTGGCACCATTGGGATGTACACACAGTACATAGCAAAGGTAAGGTTTCGACCTAGTAGCTTCATCAATTGCCGTTTGCGACATCAAACCTGTCACTGTCATACGTGTTCTATCAGTGTATATTTTTTTTGCATAAAGTAGCCCTGGAACAAACTTTTGACACAAACGATAACCTATATGTGGACATATGACTTCAGGTCAACCGGTGATGTTCGCAATGGGGAGTATAAATTTATACGGCATGATATCATCATCATAATCGTCGTCATCATCATCATCATTATTATTATTATCGTCGTCGTCGTCATCATTATCATCATGTGGATGACGACGATGACTCCGACGACGACGGCAATGGCTATTACGTCGAGCCCCGGTTACCCCGAGCCCCGGCTACAAAAATATAACAGTAATGTCAGCATTTTATACTCGCATTTGTAGCATTTCCTATTCCCCACCCCACCCCAGGCCATTATCTTCAGCTCTATCGGTCCTACCATGGTGAGTATGGAGCTCCTGCTGGGGACTGACACGATCACCATATCGTGGGCTATGACGGCCATGGCCCTGGGGAAGATCCCGGGGACACTGGTTACAGGTCCCCTGTACAGACGACTGAACAAGGAGCTGCTGTTTGCCATGGGCTGTACTCTGTCCGGTCTGGGAATGGCCACAGCCCCCTGGAGCGGACATCCGGCCGGCTATATTGTGTCTCTGGCTGTCATAGGGGCAGGGAACGGGCTATATCAAGCAGGTACGATCAAGAACGATTGAGGTGTGGGGTGGCACCCTCTTGTTGCATGCACTTCCATCGCTGTTAGCCGTGAACGCCTATGTGTTTATTGCATCATGGGCATTTTAACAGCAACAGGCCTCATTGGTAAAGCACTATATACGACGCGCCCACTTTTCTATATGACACATTCTCTTCCCATCTTACACATTCCATGCGTTTAGTGTAATTGTAGCTCAGAAAGATGGTGGTATTAAATCCAACCATAGGACCTCCTTTCTGCACAAATGGCGGCTGGCTAAATTAGGGCAAGCATCATGTGGTTCATGGTGTGAACGATGGAAGTGTCCAAGATTGGATTCGACTTTACGATCTTAACCCGAACTGACCGCTTAATAAGTGTGCAATGCTTTTTCTACGTGTATTGAAATATGGCGTTAAAAGATCGCAACGGAAATCTAGGTTACATGTGTTATTTTACCATTTTTTATGATTACCAGGGACCCCCGTACGCCTGTTACACCTGTGGCAGACTCGCAGATGGCGGGACTCGGCCATGCAGGCGCTTCAGCTCATGGTGTCTGTGGGAGCCACGCTGGGACCCATGCTCGTAAGACCTTTCCTCTCCGATGTCACCTTCGACAGCAGTCAAAGGGCTAATGCTGCCGGGAATATGTCAGAGTTGGCCTGGAACTGTACTAGCGAGGGTACCCTAAACCCGGTAGCCAATACAGATGTCTATCTGTCCACTCACCATACTGGTAAGGGATATAATCCAGAATGTGACCATTTCAACACGGGCAGTGAATACGAGTACTGGAATAAGACATTGGAACGACAAGCCGGTGGAGATCCCACAAGCGACGTCCTCTCTGTCCGCTTTGCATACATCGTAGTCGGTTCCTCTATGGCTGTTCCTCTCGCTTTGTTTCTGTACCTGTACGTCTATAGGCTGCTAAAGGAAAGCCGTCAAAAAGAGCGTAAAATCTCCCAAATTGAGGATAAGAAATCATCCAAAGGCACCTTTCAAAAGCTCTACTTCAAAGTGATCTTTTACAGCATACTGTTCGTGTGCGTATACCTGTATTTCAGTATCGAGTTGTTCGCGGCCCTGTTCTTGGCGCCGTTAGTGGTGAAGGGACTGGGATGGTCCCAGTCATCCGGGGCACTCATTACAGCCCTCTTCTTCGGCAGCCACGGGGCCGGTCGCCTGCTGGGGGTCGTACTGGCGACTAAGGTCAAGCCGTGGATCCTCCTCACCGTAGACCTGGTGCTGATGTTGATCGGGGATGTTCTCATGCTAGTGTCCCCAGCGCACAGCAGTGTGATGTGGGTAGCGGCCGTGGTCCTCGCCCTTGGCTGTTCTTCCTTCTACGCCTCAATGATCGTGTTCGCCCACGACTACATGTCTGTGACCGGATGGACAGGTACCGTGCTGGCCGCCGGCATGATCGCCCCACATCTCCTCACCCCGATAGCCGTCGGGAACATCCTGGAGCGGAGTGGCTACCTGCACGTTATATACTACATCTGTGGACTGACTGGATGTCTCATTCTTTGCCTCTCGGTGGGACTCTGCTGTCGGTATTTCTACAACAGACGGAGAAATAAACAAAACAAAACGCAGGCGTTGAATTGCCAGATAAATGAGGAAACTGAAGACAGAGTTTCGGTTTGAGAATACTGTAGATAGACGTTTCAACATAGAAATCCTGCAAATAGTACTACTAATCAGGCGGTTGCAGATTTTAGGTGAAAGTTAGAAGTACACGTGAAACCGAAGTATGCCTTCGTTACATACTATCATGCTACTGATATTGTACATTTATAAAATATCCCATATCTAGCTCTTGTTTATAACTAAATCTAATGTAACTTTTTGTACTCTGTGATAATTCAGATATAACGTTGCCGATAATAAATGCTCATACTCATAAGCTACTAGTAACGTACGAGCTGTCAACTATATGTACATGTATAGTACATGTATTATAGAAAGTTGATGTTGGATCTGTGTTACCGATTTCTCATGTGCCTGATTCTCCTGCACATTTGAAAAATGATCGTTTAATATCCATTAAATCGGTTTATTTTTTTATCAATTTAAATATAACACCATACCAGTGATATAGAGGACATTAGTCAATAGAAATGATCCTTTCTTGTAACTTATTGTGGCAGTTCCAACCAATCCAATGACTGTTTCAGCAGCCAGGTTCTTTCTGGACCCTGATGTCTACTAATCCAAGTACTTGCAGTTCTCTGACCTGGCTTGACAATTGACACCATATGCATTTCAGTATCATTATTATTATTATTATTATTATTATTATTATTATTATTATTATTATTATTATTATTATTATTATTATTATTAT
>JAAUYG010222512.1_pt1 | contig 11724 bp, 9 predicted proteins | sample 7278091 | NCBI WGS metagenome assembly JAAUYG01 (sample SAMN14350201, study PRJNA611818) | marine sediment metagenome | isolation source: surface marine sediment (0.6m) | place: French Polynesia: Moorea | collected 2018-08 | reverse complement strand
TGGCTGACCTTGAAGGGTCAATTCAAGGATTCTGATAAGGATGTAGTATCTTATTGCCAACCGGGATGCCCCCCTCGCGTTGCACAGCAACCGACTGTCTAGTTTTGTTTTGGAGGTTAAATACTGGAAGTCTGTAGCAAGTTAATCATATGTCAATTGTATCTCCACTGTAGGGTAATTATAGAGATATTGATACTTTGAATGTTGCTGAATAGTAAATGTGATAATTATAACCAACAGTTCTGTAATCCTCGTGTTGGGGTACCTATCTGGTACATTTGTTCTTGGCGAGGAGTTCTACTTAAGTTTTAATCTTCCAGTTTAAAGGGGAAATGACCTTAATGAAGTTTATATAGCAGTGTAAGCCTCATAATGCAGGCCTGAATCTTGTGAGAACATCTGTTACAAGTGAACATATTACCAGCTACAGATTTTTTGCACCCTTTGAGTGGAATCCTAATGTCTTTTCCCACTTGACCACAGGAAAATCCGTGGAAAATATGACATGGAATTTCGTGAGATGATCTACACCAGACCCGGACCGTTCAGCCTCCTGTCTTTGGCGATAAGGAACGCGTGGCTTGATGTTGCGATACTTCTGCTGCAGCATGGCTTCAACCCTAACAAGTACCAGCTGCATGATATTCTTGAGGCCATTAAAGGCAGCATCGGCACAATAGGGAGTAGCGGTAAAAAATTACTCCAGTGCTTTTTGGCAGCAGGTTATCGGATCAAAGCTCAGGATGAGCAGGAGCTGCTTAGGCTGGCATCCCCCACAAATGTAGTATTAAATGAGGCTTGCATCTCGTGGATATTGGACCAAGCCGGGGTCAACCAACCGCATGGGTTAGCTTCGCTTTGTCGGGCAGCCATACGAACTCGTTTACGGGTATGTCGAGCGCAAGCATCTGTTATACCAGCAATAGAAAGGTTAGGTCTACCTGTTACTTTACAGCGTTATCTTAGCCTGGCGGAATTTGGAGAGGACCCCCAAGCAGGTGGTGATACATGGCCATATGGCGGCTCATCTGCATATTGCAGTCACGCTAATATGATGGCATCTCTTTTTGCAATGCCACGGAGACCAAAGATTGAGCAGCAACGCTATATTCGGGAATTCTGGAAGGCTTCTTGTCTGTGTTCTAAATAAGTTGCATGGGAAATTATTCCACGAAATTCTATTCTTTTTATAATATTGGAGTAGATGTACATCTCTGGAGCTTGTTTCTAACAAAAACATACCAATAAAAATCTCGAGTCCTGAACTGAACTTTAGCATGCTTTTAGGACAATGATTGTCAAGGTGTTAGAGATCTTAAGTTCTCCTTTATACTTAAGATTTTTTCTGAAACTGGGGAGCTGTACTGAAGTCAAGGCTAGAAAACCTCTGCCAAAAGACCACTGCTCAATTCACAAAAAATTCTGTGATTTGTATTTTGTCCAATCTGGGGTTAGTTAGGCAACAAGTTAGCAAGCCAAGTAGAAAGGTTCAGACGGAATACTTGAGTTAATAGTTAGATTGAAGAATCTTTGAGAACTGTAATTCCAATTTTTACATTCCACACAGTCGTGTCACCCCAAGAACACCTGCATTATAATTTTCCTTGCGTTATGAATATATTTTATCATGTTTTTTTTTTCTACTGTTAAGTGAAGCCTGCAGAATTATAAATTTGATCTTTCCTGCAGATTGGTCTTGCCATATTGGCAGTGCAAGTATCTTGATTTCTGAGTGTAAAATTAGGAGTAAAGTTTGAAGCGTAAATATTTGGTGATGTAGAGCATCCACGCTTTTGTACCTGTTAAAAACTTGAAATACCAGGGTTGCAGAGGCAAGATTTTATGTAACACACAGAGGCAAGATTTTATGTAACAAACGTGTTTGTTGGGCAGAATAATATTCTGTGTGCAGACCACATTCTATCAATGACTGATCATGCATCAGGTGGGGTGGGGTGGGGTGGTGAATGCTGACGCTTACATAGTATAAAGCCACAGTGATATCTATATTCTGAGGTGTCTAATGAGGCAATAGACACCCCTCCAGGGTCATTTTCTAAAGAAATTCTTGGTAGGTATTTTATCAGACTTGACAGCTTCGAAAACATGGTCTTTTTCACATGGTTCCGTGTTTAAATTAAACTTTAATATGGTTTTAGGATTTTTCTGCAAACTGTTCCTGAGCACTGTTTGCAAGCCCATTTACAAAATACTTGGTTTTGGGTAGCAATGCATTTTTGGTATGGCTTTGAACAAACTGAACGCCCTGGCCTTGAGTGCTTAAAAGTCACTTGTCTGAATATCGGTATTGTGATTGTTTAAGAACCTGACTTTAAGAGGACACTAAAAACTTAAGTATATTTGAGAAATCCAGCCCTGGTACATTTTGACTTCAGTGATACTGTTGCGATAGTGTGTGTCAATATGGGCATTTGCTGTAAATTAAGTATTATGATAAAAATGTGTATACCACTTATGATGTGTAACCCACTTATAAATGCTTGAGTAGATTTATTTTGTGGATGCTTACCCTAATAACCATGATAACAGTACACGTATAGAAGACTTGAGCATAAGTAAACATGTAAAAGCATAAATATTTGGATGCAGTTTAATGATGACTGTTTCGAAGTGCTAAATTTGAAAGAACCCGATTCATCATGTTCACAGAATAGTCCCCTCCTTTATTTAGAGGTGTGATTTTAAGCAATTTACTGGTCTACTGTTTACAGCAGTTACCATGGTTACCATACATTGTACCTATTGCAAATCTTAGAAATACCTAATACATAAGGTAAATATATATAGTTAATGGGAGGAGAGCCACAATTGCCTGACTTAATGGTCTCTCATCTTTTGACCTGACTTTTGAAGCAAAATGTAAATTCTATGGCTGGACAGAACTCTGAAGTATGATCCTGCATATTTTATGTAATACGGGTTCTTTCATATTCGCTCTGTCATATATCTAGCGGCCTATGTATATATCTAGTCTATGTACCAGTATATACCCAGCTTATGTATATATCTGCCTTATGAGCTCAGTGAATCCACATTGTACAGTAAGTGTATACACAGTACAGACAACTTTCTCAAGAAGCAAAGTGTCATAAAAGAGGCTACTACATACATATTGTAAAGTATTAAGTAACATGTAAATACGTGGTATTAATCTTGGAAGACAACTTTCTCCAGAAACAAAGTGTTACGAAAAATGGTATTTATTCATGTGCAAATAGCTTTTATAACAGGGCATTTGGCTGAAGATCACTAATGCTTGAGACCAAAATGGTCAATACCAAATATTCTGATATAGTCCCATTTTGAAAGTATATGTACAATAGCTGCATAGTGTTTGGATGATAATAAGCAGTTGGCAGTAGTCTTTCACAGTGTATTGCTGTATATATATACATGTACATCTCTCAGCATTAAACGTCTGTCTTAAGAGACCACAAAACAGTGGAGATCTTTGAAAGCCATCTGTATTCTGTAGCAATGTTATAGCAGTGGTAGTAGTACCAGCAATAGTAGTACATGTAGTAGTAGTAGGAGGAGTAACGGTTTATTGACCCTGTGGGATAGACCAATGATATGTGTGGTGCATATATAAGTATATAGCATGTATAGGTAAAAATTGACCTCTTATTCAATAATTCAAATTTGTGTGGACTGCGGATGTTAAGCATGTTAAATATGGATTTATTTCGATGGTAACTATGACCTGTGTAACATTACATGCATATTCAGGATCAGGGCAGTATTTAAATATTGGAGCACCACTGTTTGCTGCCTAAGCATTGTCTTCATTTGGTGTGGTGTTTTGGGGGCAGCTGTAATGAAAATTGTAAAGCTCTCAACATGTTTGGTGTTACAAAACTTACAAATACAAGGGAAAATCCACAGCGGACTGTTTATGTTCCTCTGTTCTTATGAACCTTGTTAAAATATGTACCGTATCCTTTCCATTAAGCACACCATGTGTTTAGAGAAATCTTACGTGGTTTACTTAGGAGACATTTGCAGTTGAATGTCCCTTGTAGTTTAGCCTAGCCTGTAAACGCTGAGACACTGCTGGTAGTCCTATGGAAAACACATTGTGTGCTTGTTCGAGCATGAGTGCCCAATAGAATGAATATGGTATATTAAACCTGATGTGATATACATGTCCCTAAACAGCTCTTGATTTGTCTTTTCATGTCTAGATGTGAAAGATGTGCATGTATACTGTATTTAGTCAAGTTTACACGTGTCTCCCTGTGCATAAAAACGACATGTAAAGTAAATTTGGGCCCTGAAGTTGTCTCTGATGAAAATATATTGTATATGGGTACCCGCTACAGATTAAACCTGGTGTTTGTTTAAATTTGCATATGATATCCAAATTAGAATAGTGCTGTTTGTGTATTTATATTTGCGACTCTGTCCGAGACAGATTTTGATTGTGGCGTTGTATCAAATATTTTGTGTGTGATATGTCATCCGTAGATTGATTAAAACGCTAAAAGAAGCCAAGCTTCATACATGTGTATCTGCACCATCCTCATGGAGTTATGTTAATACTATGTTTGATTCTCATGATTTTGGGCAAGAATGTGTATAATCAGAGTGATTGTTTGTTTGTTTGTTTTTAATTTTCTTATCTGGGTTCAAAGGATAACAAAGCAAAACAAAGGTATGCTTGAGTTGTTCTTGCATTACGTGCCATTGAATTGCCATGTAGATAAATGAAATAAGTTGGGACCTCCCCTAGTGGCCACTCTCGACAGAGGATACCCTTCCGGAAATATTGTGGTTACTGCCTACGATATATATGTATACTTATAGTGCTTACTTTTCACTTCACCAGTGTGTGACAGAAATTACGTAGAAGATAGTATGGTTATAGTAGAGAAGGATCTCTTAGTGATAAACTTGCTATTTTTGGCGTATAGGGCTTCTGTTTCACACACAGCGAACAATTTAACTGGTGTAGCGTTGCAGTTTGCTACGCAAGATCAGAAAAATGCTACACCAGCTCAATAGCAATTTGCATATAGCAATTTTTAACATTAAAATATGCTATTACGTTGTACTTTCCATACCAATTTCTTCAAAGCGGGAATTTTTTGCTATGCAAAATTTTGAAGTAAATTGTTCCCTGTAATCACACATTGTGTCACTTAATCATTGTTAATGTAAATATATTATTAACAGTAGTTCCTCATAATGAAAATTTACCATTACGAGCACAGTGATTTGCATACTGCTTCACATAATGTAAATTTACTGTTAGTATAGTGCTTCACATATGGCTTCACATAATGTAAATTTACTGCTACCACTGCAGTGCTTCACATACTGCTTCACATGTTGATGTTTCAGTGCTTTATTCCCCAGAGCTGTCATTCTGTTTGTATCTTCATTACATTTATCTTTTCTACTTTGTGTATTTGTTGTTGAACCTGTCCGTCTTTCATGCGACGGCTTATGTTTTTAATGTTTTGGACAGCTGTGACATGTACTTCCTTGTGAAATTGGATTGAAGTTAAGCTTTAAATGTTATGATTTTAAATCATGAAATCCTTCAGTGCTCATTTACATTACTTGGAGGCTGGTATCCAGCAAAATTAGAGTCTGTGCAGTGTATGTGCATGACAGTAATATTAACTATGATACTTCTTTTCAACTTTGCGTGTAAATATGACCCACGAAAGATAATATACATGATATGGGTGGCATTGTTATGGTTGGCACTGATGACTGGGTCTCATAAAGTTTTATGTCGATTTGGTGTACATGGATTATCATATGGCTGTGTGGTTGATGCATCATACTGAAGATTAATTTCTCTTAATCCATCATACTGGAAATTAATATCTGATTAATCCATTATATTGGACATCACTGACTAGTCACTTTTGTCTGATTAATGTAACAAACTGAAAGTAATGCCTGATGATGCATGTTATTGTAATAATCACAGTTTAAAAACATGATTTGCTACTGTTTGCACAGTTTCAAAACAATCCATGGAAGATATATATGGATATATATGAACAATGGAATTCAGATGTAAATTCACTGTTACATAGGTTAACATAAGACTTAAAGGCTAGTCACACCAAAAGGTGTTAAATCACTCTCGGGTCTTTTTCTGATATACATGTGCATGTATGCTTTTAGGATTGAATGCCATATTCCCGACTTTCAAAAATGTATTCTATCGTTTGGTCATAAGCTTGGGTTTTTGAGGTATTTCAAGGCCCAAAACTGTTAACGTTACTGTAGTTTAAGTTGTGAGTTGATCACAACAATGGGGGTATACTGTATAACGCTACATGGGATGAATGGTGCCAGGGGAAAAGATAACCATACATGTCAAACTGTGTGTACCAGTTGGTTTGTTTGGCAGGGTTGATATGGTGGTACTGGTGTTTTTAGTCCAAGGGAAAGAAATTAATAAACTATTTTCACAGAAGTTGTTCCTTTTTCTGCACTGCATTTCAGATCATGTCCCTAAAATATGGAAGTGTGGAACTTTGAATTATCCGGTAAATAGATCTTACCCCTGGCCAAGCAGAAGGCTTGTTGAAATACTCTGCCATGCAGTCCCTCTTCTGTTTGATCCCTTCATTGTGACAGGTTCAGACTTGAGCAATCAGTCCAGCGTGTGTGTACGTCATAGGCGTATCAAGAGTGTCTCCGGAGGCCCCAAAGAACCACACAGACTGGGACTAGCCTGTGTGCTGCTAAATTTTCACCTTTGCTTGACTCATAGTCGGCAGATATTAGTGCCATCACATTGGCAACCACCGTGTTTTTATAAACCTCTGCAATGAGTACGAGCCAAATTTTGTGGAGTCTCCCATTCACCTCGTCTCCCGTCTCCCAATGATTTTGTTTGCTTCTTTAGAATTATTAAGTGTAACAATTTTTATTTTTGAAAATATGAGTTCTCCAGCTTTTCACGATATTTTAGCTCTGCTTGAAATTGTCAGCGGAGAGTTTGAGATTATAGGTATATGGTGGTCGTGTCGATCCAGCGTCCGTATATAGAATGAATTATCCCCAAACCAGTCACAAAAATTACTTTCAAATTTTAGTTGTGATTTACCAGTTGCACCATATGCCCAGACGTTTTTTGAATTTTTGAAAAAAAAATTGACTTTCCAACTTTTTACAATTTTCTTTTTTATTTTGTTAACATAAAACTCCATGGGAATTTCAAAATGTTACTCCTTCAAATTGCTTTTGAATTATTCCAAACTTTTTCTGAATTTTCTTCTCGGCAGTCCTCACAGAGGCTTTTTTTTTTTCTTTTTTGGATTTTTGAAATTTTGTTAAATTTTAAGGAATTTTTCTTTTTCCTTGACCTGAGACTCTAATGGGAGTGAAAAAAATTCAAAATGCTACTCCAAATTGCTTTTGAGTTATTGCAAATTTTCCAGAACTTTCTTCTCAGTGGTGCTTACAAAATTACTGTATTGCATTTTTGAAATCTTGAGTTTCTGGTTAAGGCATTTTTTTTTCAAAACATTCAAATTTACCATCATATAGGGAAACAAGAAAGACTGCTGGGACAGCGGAAAACCCCGCCTGCCAACACCCTACACAATGTGACATCCACAATACTCTCAAATACTACTAGGATATACATTTACAACCTACTGCTCTTCCACTCAATATCTGAATGACTTTGACCTTTCAAGGTCACTCAAGGTCAAACACCAATAGACAAACAATATGTGTTTCCTATTAATGTTTAAGAGTAAAATAGGGCCTATGTCACTACGCTCCATTACGAGAGAGGTTTCAAAATATGAGTGATCTTGACCTTGACTTTCAAGGTCACTGAAGCTCAAATGTGACGGTTCCATTGGACTCCCCATATATGGTTTCCTTTTCATGTTTAACAGTAGCATAGGGTTTAACTGCGCTCCTTTACGAGAAATTAGGTTTTGAAATATGAGTGACCTTGACTTTAAAGGTCACTGAAAGTCAAATGTGATGGTTCCATTGGACTCCCCATAAATGGTTTCCTATTCATGTTTAACAGTAGCACAGGGCCTAACTACTCTCCTTTAAGAGAAATATAATCTTTTGAAAGATGAGTGACTTGCAAAGCATGGGCGGGGTTTACTGTAAATTCATTAATGTTTGCGGGGATTAATGTTTGCGTTTTTGAGACAAAACCATGTTCGCAGGGATTAATATTTGCGGTTACCTTGTCTTTGTTAGTTGTCTAGGTACATGAATTATGTTTGCGGGGTATTTATTTTTTGCGATTTAAAGATGGTCGCGAAATTCGCCAAATAAATCCCTCGCAAACATTAATGAATTTACAGTAATAAAAATTGCAGTTACATGTATCTGGAAAACCAGAGTAATCATAGAGTGAAATGGAATGAAATTTGGGACTCGGGGTAGTTTTTCAACATCTATATGGGATATTTTTAACCTTTTAGTGCTCAAGGTCATTTGGGGGTCATTCAGTGCACTTGTCTCAACAGGGCCTGTAACTCAAAACTGGCTGGCTGTAGAGCAAAACGGATTAAAATTTGGGACTCAGAGCTATTTGTACTGATATTTATACTGTATGGGGTACCTTTGACCAATTAGAGTTCAAGGCCATTTTGCGGTCATTCAGCATACTTGTCTCACAATGGCAGGTATAACTCAAATATGGCTGGCCGTAGAGCAAGACTGAGTGAAATTTTAAATCGGAGGAGTACATGGGGTACCTTTGACCTTTTAGTGTTCAGTGTCATTGTGGGGTCATTCGGTACACTTCAAAATGGCCTGTACCTCAAAAAGGCTGTCTGTAGAGCGAAATGGATTGAAATTTGTGATTCATGGGTAGTTGTTATATATATGCATACGGGATATGTTTGGCCTGTTAGCATTCAAGGTCATTTGGGGGACATTCGGTTTACTTGTCTCAAAATGGCAGGTAACTCGAAAATGGCTGGCTGTAGAGCAAGGCGAAATGAAATTTGGGAATCAGGGGTATTTGTTACATGAGGTACCTTTGACCTGTTAGTGTTGAAGAACATTGTGGGCTCATTTGGCACATTTGTCTAAAAATGGCCTGTACATGTAATTTGAAAACAGCTATCTATAGAGCAAAATGGATTGAAATTTGAATTGTGAGTCAGGAGTAGTTGTTATATGCATATGAGATACCGCTGACCTTTTAATGTTCAAGGTCATTTTGGGTCATTCAGTGGACTTGTCTCAAAACGGCCTGTAACTCAAAAATGGCTGACTGTAGACTAAAATGGACTAAACTTATGGGACTTGGGGTAATTGTAACATTATATGGGGTACCTTTGACCTTTTAGTGTCCAAGGTCATATGGTGTTATTTGGACTATTATGTGCACTCTTGTCACAAAATGGCATGTAACTCGAAAGTGGCTGGCTGTAGAGCAAAATGAAAAAAAAAGTACATAAAGGCGTGGAGGGAGGTTTTTAGCAAGGCTGTGTGTCGGGGCTCTGTGTGGAGAGTGGTGCTAGCGGTAAATGCGGTTAAGTACGAGTGACATAGGTACAGAAATCACTTTCTCGCTAGTGCACGTGCACTCTATAAACTTCCGCTGTACTTTGTGTCTTCTGCTAGTGTTAAAATGTCCCGTCCTTGGTTGACGTAAATGAAACCAAAATTATATTGAAATTCGTTTTATACAGAGACGAAGATGATTTTGAATGTGCCGTATTATTTGCAATATATAAAATGGGCGATTCCAGCTGCATTCATGTTTGGAACCGCACCCACATATTTTGTGGTGTGGGGCGGATGGCGAGTGATCACTCTGTTGCTACCGACGCGAATTTATGAAGCTGGAGATGAATTTTTATACTCCATGTACCAGAGAATGGTGCTTTTCTTCTTTGAAAACTGTTCTGGCGTTGAGGTAAGTAAGATAAAATTGGCGAAAGGTTTTAGCACTGGAAGTATAGTCAACCACCCCTGAGCGATAATACCGTCACTTTGATTGATGTCAGTGATGTAGCCATGAACGGGCGGGTCACGAGCCCGGGATCACGAGTGCCAGCCAATTCATCACCCCGGGTTCATCACACGGTCGATTCACCACATGCCACACTCAATAGTTCACCCCAGTCAGTTCATCACACTAACCCAGAGCTCCTGTAAATACTTTCAGCAGTGTTCATATAGATCTACTATTATTTCCCCCAAATGGATCCTATTTCTTATGTGTTCTTACATATCAGTATTAAACCATACTGCAGGCCCAAATAAAGGTCCCCTATGTTCAGGAAAAGAAATAGTAATAATAAAGTAAAGTTAAAAAGAAAAATAAATTCAAGTGGATGAGGCGTGAGACCTGTCCAGTTAGGGTTTGTCAAAACTCGAAAGTGTACAGTGGTATTAATTTTTTTTTTTTATTTATTTATTTATTTATTTTATTTTTTTTTTTGGGGGGGGTAGCATATAATTGTTATATCTAGGCGACTTCTGACAGACTGTAATAACAGTAGGGATTTGCCATGTGAAACTTTCTTCCAGCTGCCAGCGGTTTTCTGTGATGGCTTCTATTGTCAGTCTCCCAGATTACCTGTTCCCATCTCTCATCTCCTATTTCTCCCCAGGCCACTTTCACTGCTGGTCAGTTCATCACACTAAAATAGGGTTCATGACAAATCTCCTGTGTAGTGAACTGACTGGCTAGTACTATGAACAACCTTTTATGACCAATAGCATATGATACAGATAGCCAGCAAACTATTTATGGTTCTATTTCAGGGTGATCCACCACACCTCAACTGTTCTTAGTCCTTAGATGCAGGGCACTCTGTTGATGCTTTATATATGGATTTCCAAAAAGCTTTTAATGAAGTTCCCTACAAATGCCTTATAAGGAAGCTGAAACTATAATGGTATCTCAATGGACTTGTTTAACTGGATAACCTCCTACTTAGACAACAGACGCAGCTTGTGACAACTAACCATAGTTTGTCTGCACTGCACCCTGTAACATCTGGCATACCTCAGGGTACCGTCCTTCGTTCCTTATTGTTATATGATATGTATAAATAATCTGCAAACAGATATTAAGAGTGAGGTGTATATGTGATAGTTTGCAGACAATATTAAAAGGGCTCAAGTAAGGTACACAAGATAGCCCATATAGACAGTCATTTGAGGCTACTGAGGATGTTGCCATTGAAAGGGTTAGATCTTTATTGAACAGCAGGGCTGCATTCAGACCAGCAAACAGAGCAAACATTTATTAAAATTCATTTTATTTTGTTCCACTGAATGACTGTTTACAGTAAATGTTTGCTAACAGGACTTAAGGAGAACTCCAGTTGTTTGCTGTGGCGGCACTTACAGTACTTGCCGTAGCAAGTTGGCAGCGTCACTCGTTCATTGCAAGTGGAATAAATATTTGATTAAATGTTTACACTGTTGGCTGTGCTGAATGCAGTACATGGTTCAGGGGTTGAAATAGTGGGTGCCCGGGAGCCCGAGGCTCCCTGAAAAAAATCCGGGCTCCTTCTGTTTGCGTAACGAAGAGTCCGGTGGACTCCCGCGGTTTTATGGGCCGGCTATGCCACAGTAGACGGCGGCTGTGATTAGACAATCTGTCTGATTGCCACTGCTGATTATGCACTGTGGGCCGTCCGGCACATCAAACAACTTAGGCTTTTAAAATCACTGAAATGCGGATGTGCTTTGTTGCCACCCCCGCAGCCCCGTCCGGCCTTCCTGCTATCA
>JAAUYG010095559.1_pt1 | contig 11724 bp, 10 predicted proteins | sample 7278091 | NCBI WGS metagenome assembly JAAUYG01 (sample SAMN14350201, study PRJNA611818) | marine sediment metagenome | isolation source: surface marine sediment (0.6m) | place: French Polynesia: Moorea | collected 2018-08 | reverse complement strand
CTTATATCTCGTAAAGGAGCTGAGTTAGGCCCTATGTTAGTATTAACTATTAATAGGAAACCCTATATGGCGAGTCCAATGGCATTGTCAAATTTGACATTGACTGACCTTCCAAGGTCAAAGTCAAAGTCAAGGTCACTGAGATTTTCAGTAGTAGGATACTTGCATGGAATAGATATATATTTGCCAGCAGTAATATTCCGACCATCTGGATGTCACTAAAAGGTGTTTGTTTATAGCGAGTTTTCCGCTTTGATAACATATCATAAAACTTTTACTTTAAAAGGCTGTTATAATAATGTTACAAGTATGTGTACCCTGATGCTCAACAACAGGCTGCCTCCTCGCGTTGCAGGAAACCGACTGTCTAGTTTATTATTGGGATAGTAGCCTAGTACCGGTGTTAACGAAACCAATGCAATGTTTCATAGGTTTGTGCTGCAATAAACATGCCCTGATTCAACTCACGGTTTCTTACATAACCGTCAAAGCTTTTGTCCTTTCAAAGTCCATCTGTCTGATCGTTGGTGGTCTATTCTCATAACAGGTGGTCAGATTGGGAATCCTTTAACACAGTTACCAGATGAAGAAGATTGCACGCATTTTGAGTTACACCAGCTTACCCTCTTGTTGCATCTTTAAAATGGCACTCAAAAATGCCAGTCACATATGCACGTCGGGGTGCTCATTTCGAACAAGGCAACTTGTACAAAAACTTAGACGTGTTCCACCCAATGTGCTCGAAATTGCGCTTATATTCGCTCCACGAGGAAACAATGCAGAGATGCATGCATCAAGATTTACTTAATTTGGGTAACCGTATGGAACTTGGACAGGAACAAAAGTTTCAAAAGGTCGCATATATTCTCTCCCTACCCTAGGATGTCGAAATTGAGCTCGGTGACCCTCCAGGGAAGTACTGTTAGTCTTCGGGATACACGCCTATTTTCAAGTTTTTCACTTTTTGGGTATCAAACTTATGCATTGGCAAAACCTTGCACTACTTATAACAGGTATAGTCTTTTTTTGCAGGGAGGGGTAATTTGAGCTTAGATTTACTCTTCTGATAGCTATTCCCAAGATAGACTAATTATGGTATTTATGTTCATAGAGAGCATCAAATGCTTATTCGTTGACCACATTAAGAGAGCGCTATTTAGATCATGCCATATAAAAAATGATTAAACTGGTCTAACGGATGCACGTCAGCAACATGGCATCACGACATATGGAACTGTAAGGAAAAAATATTTGTCTGGAAATATGGTTAATAGGGAGCTCCCCATAAAATTTGGCCAGGGTCATGCAACGGTTTCCGAGAAATCTAGCTGAGTTAATGGACGACGAACGGACTACGGACGCCCACATGACGACAGTATAGCTCTCACAATTAAGTAGAACTAAAAAAAAAAAAAAAGGCTCAAGATGCTAATAACTGGATTTACAGTAGTAGTATTAGTAATAGTAGTAGCAGTAGTAGTAGTAGTAGTAGTAGTAGTAGTAGTAGTAGTAGTAGTAGTAGTAGTAGTAGTAGTAGTAGTAGTCAGAGTACGGTAGTACAGTGTTGCATATACCTACAAAAAATAACCAAAAAAAAAAAAATAAATAAAAAACACTCAATGCACAAAAAATGACAAACAAATCGATGCACAGAAGTAGGAAAAGACATCAAATATACAAACATATAAGTAAAGTTACACAAAGACACTTGCTCGCGATACCTATACTGTGAATAGTGCATGGCGGATGGTTTCAGTCATACCCGTATGCCACAAATGAGGTAAAATATTACTAAACATGGAGCTTACCTCGTAGGAGACTCGTGTTCGAATGCCTTATGTAATTAATGTAGTATTCTAACAACGTTCAGCCCAGACGATATAAAATAGAGAACTAAATATGTTACTTCGCAGCTTGTAGTCGCTCCGACAGTCTACTGGCTACATACACCACTATCAGTTCAATCCCGGTTTCTCGTGCACTGATTCAAATCGTACATGTACGCAATTTGTAACTACAGTATTTATATTGGGGAAGCGAATCGTATTTTTGGCTTAGGGCAGTTGCTTAATTATGATATTTTGTAATTAGTTTCCTGATCTAGCTCAAGTAATGGATGATGTCCAGTGTCACCAGATCCATGAGATCATTCAGGTGCATTAGCCAACCCTGCACGAAGTTTCCAGCTCACTGGCCGATATAGATCAGTAATGTCGGATCGTGTTTTGGTTGCGGATTCCTACTACCGTGGTTTCTAGTTAATTATCGAGTATGAGCCATACGTGATGATCCCATCGTTGACCTTCTGATTCTGATTAACATAGAGTCCCAATGCGAAAGCTATGACATAGTTATTGTTGTGAAGGCATACATTATGATGTGCATTTAACATATTTAACATCCATAAGCTATGACTCATATGTACCGGTAGTGTTAGCATAATAATATTTATGGGTCAGGAGCATGATTACTGAATGCAGGTCACGATGTTTCAGTGACCGCTCAGCATTCCCGATCTATTTGATTAAACTGGAAATTGTGTCATGAGTAACAAAAATATATATGGGTCACACTTTTCTGAATGCTTCCGCAAACACATATGCTCGTGAAGCTGATAACTAAATTCTCTATATTTAGGTCCACTACGTGACTACGAGCTAATCTATTCTGAAATTTAGTTTATAAAGCTCGAAGCAATTATATGATCTGTGATAAATTTTCGTGCATGCAGATCCATCGCCGATTTTCCCCGTAAGTGGAAATTGAACGCATCGATCGTCGAGGTAAGTCTGTTTTGTAATGTGCATTGTTATTTTTTTATTTTTATTTTTTTTTTTTATTTGTTGCTATCTAGGTAAGATTACTTTGCCTCTATGATTTCCACTTTTATTAAATGCGAAATTATGCTACAGGGCTAGATCCTGGAATAACGAAAGTTTGGTGAATTTTTGGTGTATATGTGTGGACTCCATGTTGCTTCACTGGGGACTCATGCAGGCCCTCTTTGCCGAGATAAAGATAATTGTGTCACTAGGGACCTCTGTCCCTACCACTCACCTTGGCGGAGGTATTTTGCAGAGAAGTCTTAAAGTACTGTATAGAAATGGCCTTTTTACTTCACTCACTAGTCAACTAGGCAACCAGTTGTCTTTTTACGCTTAAGATTGGTCTTGGGCTTAATTTCATTTCTAGAAAGCAGCTACAATAACTACTGCATGTAGCTGTTAATGTGCATCCCCAATGTGAGATTTGAGTTTTTTAGCAATCGACCTACACGTAGCTGTTCTCCAATTAAACATTGGCTGTCGGCAGTATTAGCCAAATACAAGCCAGAAATGTAGATTAGTAGCTAATAATGTGTCGGAAACAGATCCCCTGGGAAGGACCAGAAAATATCTCATGCCACGTATATCATACATACAGAAACATGCACATAGCTATTGATATATCCAATTATAATATCCACAAACCTAACAGATAGAGTTAAGAAGATAATTAATTAACCTCAGTAGGTACACAACGATCTTCTGTCAATTAAGTCACTAGTTCTGAGTTTTTGTAGAAATGCCAGCAAAACGTAGCATAAACATATCTCTTCATACATCAATACATTGCTCAATAAATACTGCGGCGCTCGTCGACCCAGGTATTTACGTAAATAACCTTATGCATATTGCATATACTGCTTACGATTAGAAATCTAGGCTTACCTTACTTCTGATTTTTATCCTAGGAATCCTGTATGTCGCAATGTATACCTATATCTAGGTATGAGACTTCATAAGAAAAAAAATAATCTGGTTAATTACGGATCACATACAGCAATTCGTTATTTTTCATTAGCATATTGTTGCCTTTTCTCCTCTTATAAACTAAAGCCACCCCCACATACATGCGTAGCTTGGGGTCATCCGAAGGAAATATCCGCGACAGGACTAGGCCTGTCGGTGCGACTGCACACCATATAAAGACAACAACAAGGGTAACTATATATGTATACGCGGTACCCGCATGGGCTTAGCTTGCCACAACTTGTTTAAATGTAGACGGGATTGATTTAATTAGATTTAGCGCTGGTGCGGACTTTATTATTTGCAGCTTCTTAGTTCACAGCACACGGATTTAATACAATGTATCAAACTGAATTTAGTTATTGTCCGGCTCTCAAACTGTTCGTCATAACAACGTTTGAAGCCGCTTGATTTGAAGATAGCGTATGTAGTGCAAGTGGTTTAATACGAGGTCTTAAGGTCTTTGAAGACCGTTTGGGATATCGAGCGTTTGTCTAAGTCAAATAATTGGTAATTTGTATATTTCGGTTGAACGATTTACACAAGAACTAAGAAAATAACACCTAATGTGCCTCTGTTGCACTTGACATATATAAAAGGATCTGCGTGCAGCAGTTTGAGGCAAAACATCAATTCCATGTGCGCGACAAAGTTCCTGCATACGCTGACATAACTGACAGTGCAGCACAGTGTTATTCGAGATACCGAGATACAAAGAACGGACAACAAACGCGAGACCTCATATGTTTGTTCTCACCGAGTCGTATACTGAGGTAGGTCATACCAGTTCAAGTATATCTGTTCATTTTTAGACAAAAAAAGTAAATTCTGTGCTTGACCAAGAAACACAATTTCCATTCAGTAACGCGCATGCGCACGATTATTCCACATTCAGCCAATAGAATAAAAGGGCGGGAACTGTTTCTGTTCTTGAAAATAAACTCATACGGAAGAGGTCTAAGAATCAACCCATTAGTTTTGTAGGTTTAGTAGTTTAATTAAGATCATTATAATAAAGTGATACGCAATATTTCTTTGTGTCAAACTGTGACATGAGGAGTGACTCGCGCCAAATAGATTCCTTTCGAAAAGACTTTCATAACGAGTGCGTTTATATGGTGATTACGCAATCTTAAATATCACCGGGTTAACACGGACCCAGCGCAGTTGACTTAAACGTTACTTCTTGATGTAATTGAGAGCAGATAAAGTCAAAATATAATGTAGTTGAATAAGCAGCGATGGAATAAACTTCTTTTTATAGATTTTCTTCTTTTGAAAAGGCCGCGTTCTGTACGAGAACGAGAGCAGGGGGTCTGCCTTGGAAAAGGCTTTCCACGATAGGAAAGTTGTAAACATAACCATGTGATGTCGTTTAACCAATCACAGTGAAGCAAAACAACGCTTAGAGAAGGCTGATTCATATTCATGGCCGGCAACAGAGCCCTAGAATTTTTCTTTGTACATAAATGTCCGTTTTGGTGACTGAAAACACCCAGTTATTACATAAAACCTGATTGCCCAACAATCTTACGGTGGGGTATATCAAAATACATCGTTCGGATAGTAATCCCCTAAGTAGATACTGGACAATACAGTGAAAAGGTGAGTGAGCATTCTCATTGTTCAGAGACTTTTACGGAGACACGCCCTTTGGGGCAATTCTTCCCGTTTTGGCGCTTTCGTTTCCCGCCAAAAATATTAAGCCACACGTGCTTTGTACGATTCTCAAGGATAATCGCTGTCCAGTTTGCTGCCCACTTTCCGTCTGTGTCTGTTGATTTCAAGGTGATATTTGTCGTGCACGGAATCAACATTTGATCAAAAATTATGATAATGAGGTGATGGCTGCGTGCACAAGTCTGGCTTCGCGCATATCCGCCATGTTCTATACTTTAGGCGTGCGGCGGTGTTGCGGTGTCGGGACTGTGGAATTTGAGTTCTAATTAATGTAATGATACGTGAAGGTTCGTAGTCCAATTCTTCTACAGAATTATGTGTCATAATTCAGTGCAGTGAAATAATAATAAATGCGGTATTTGTTGTCTAGAAAAGAAAGAACGTTAACTGATTTGGACGACCGGAACAGTCATGGATTGGCGATTTTTCTTTGCGGACATGATCTACATAGGTTTTATTGTCACTAATTTTTCGATTTTGTGGAAGTAAATGGCTGCAGTTATGGTCTTTGCCGAATGTGCTAATTTCGATAAAATATTTTTCATATATATAGTGCCATGACTCTGCTACGGCCACTCCGTTGGAGTTTCTTGTGCCTGAACGCAACCGCAATGTATTCTGGGAACATTCGTCATCACCACCCACATGCAGAGTTTCCACTAGAATAAACTTGGCGACTCTATACCTTAATTCTAATAAATAAGCGGTAAATGAGATGCATCGTGGCAATCAGGGTCTTGTATATTTCTTTAGAGGAAGGGAAACTTAATGCTAATGAAACACCAATACAGATAGCCAACACTAGATTAATATAACGCATGTAATTATAACAGCGTTATGATGGAAATAACAAACCACTATAAGCGCAGTAATCAGGTTTATGTCAAGTTCACATATTCCTGCCTGCAGCTGGATATTCGTGCATATATCCTCTATTTGGTATATGTTTCCACACTGTGCCATTTTTTGCCATTATTATATTGTTTACCCCTATTTGACTTCCTGCAATTTACACTCCCGGTGCGTAAATACTAGGTACTGAGGTAGTAGTGAGGAATATAAATTTCCGGACCATTAAACAATACAACGCAACTTCTAGGAGAATTATAACGGCAGGAAATCATATTAATTGGTTTTACTTAGTAAATATCCAAAACAGCAGATGTCTATTTACAGGTCAGAGAAATCAAGATAATAACGAAGAAGTAACATATTACCCCAGGGTGCTTTATTTTAAGGTGTCTGCAATTCAGGGACGAACAATGTGTTGTAAAAAATTGCCCTATAGTATAAGCTAAAGGCGCTGTGAATTCTCATGCCTAAATTCATGAACAATGAAATTACATGCTTAGGATAACTAGTAGACTTTATATTTTTTTGAGCAACCGGCACTTCAGAGCAGGTTTGGTTGTGTTTTATAGGGTGTGAGACTGAAGTACAACTCCCCCTGCGTACGGGGTAAAGTACATCGGTTTCCATTATCAGTTAAAGGAAGGTCACTCATGCAACGTATCACTCGATGCTGTATTTATTTTATTATTGTTATTATTTTCAGAGACAACTCGCAGTCTGAACCCTAGCATCAGATTTTATCAGCCATGCCGAAGTTTCTGGATCTGAACCAGGTGGTGGAGGAATGGGGCTGGCGGAAGTACGAGGAGAGTGCCAAGAGCCGGAAGCAGCGTCAGATGCTGGACAAGATGCGGAACAGGCGCCGGCAGAGGGATCCCTGCATTGGCGTTCTTATTGACTGGTCCTTGGTGGAGTTCCAGAACCACACCGACTGGCCCAGGCTGGCGGACGATGACTTCACAGACTCAAACAGCAACGTGGCTGGGGCAGATACCCAAAATGGACCGGTACCCAGGAAGGCGACCAGTGCCGCCATGCCGGCAGACGCTGAGGGTGCACAGGAATCCAACGTGAACGTCCTGTTCGAGACCAAATTTACAAACGACACAGGTAAGGAGCAGGTGTACACGCTCAGGATTGACAAGACGACCAGGTCCACCTGCAGCACAGAGCTAGAACACGGAATCACCAAAGGTGTAGAGATAGGCCTCGCTCTCAAGATGCCGACGGAGGTGTTCGAGGCCAACGCGGGCTTCAAGCGCGAGGTCACCCTCGTCAAGACGGAGGGGGAAACGATGGAAGAAGAGCTGAACTGGGGAGCGGAGAGCACCATTACCGTAGAACCGGACAAGATCGCCAAAGCTAAGCTGATGGTGAGGGAAAAGAAACAGTCTGGAGATTTCGAGATCATAAGCAAAATACGCGGGAACGTGCTCGTGAGCTTCACCAATCGGCAGGATAACAACTCTTTGCTGTTTTCCCAAAGCGGCGACGTCGATTACATCGTGGAAACTTACCTGGACAACAAGAAGGACTACAGTGACTTTGTGAGTGTGGAGGACGAAGTCATTACCGTAGTGACGAAGGGAAAATGTAAGTTCCGGTACGGGGTGAAACAGGAAGTGGAAGTCGTTCAGGAACCCTTACAGAAACGACTCAGCCCTAGCCTTACCAAAAAGTAGAAATCAAGGCTATATAGGTCATAATGATATCATAATAGTCACTGCACATCGCCGCTTTGTAGCCAAGGTGAAAGCTAAGATACTCTTGATGGGTTAGTAATCGTGAAAGGTTGCAGTTATATATGAACTTCAGTCTCAACGAGTTGAGAGATTTACCAGTTACAGAGTACCCCGGCGGAGTACATGCCTATTTTATGACACTGTCCTGTCAATTACTAGCTGTTACATGAGCGCAAAATTGGGATCGAATGCCTTGATTCTGTTTAATTAGGTTGAACTCGAAATAGTTATGTATATGTGCATTGTCATTCAATCACAGGTATCAGTACCAAAGAAGGGTTTTGTAGGCAGATTTCATAGTTTCGCGCCTGTTTACCATTGGCCCAAGCATTGGTTGTTCACATGTGGTTGTCGTACGGAAGACTTTGACTGAGCGCATTATGTCTTCCATGAATCTTGCACGTGTGTATTGCTGTAGGCAGTGTTGCAGAGATATCCTTTGTAGTGTGAGGTATTTAATTAGCACAAACTCGTTTTGAGGGACATACGTAGTACGTACAGTCCAACCGGTCTTAAGAGCACCTGAAAAATAGGAACAATCTGGAGAATTCAGGGCAGGTACTTCAGTTCCTTGATCTATTCAGCACACCGAAAATCAGGGCAGTTTTTCAGTCCCTGAACAAGGTCCCACTGTAAGAATTCGTTTCTTCCAGATACTTTCTTGTATCACAAGTTGTTTTTAAGACCTCAGAGCCAGACATGAATATTTTAGCAAAGGTTCACCATGGGATTTTGCAGTGTACAGTACACATGCTTGTCGTAAGCCAAGTATGAGCCACACCATTAGGTTATGGTGCTACCAAACAGCTTGTCTGAAGTGGCCAAATTTAGCGATACGTAGCCAGAAAAATGTATCCAGTCAACTTGATGTGGCGTACATGTATATAGCCCTAAGTAATACTCATTTGCCAATCTGTGATAACTCCTGTAGAAATAATACTCTCTCTTTTTTCACATGCTGGGCATGCAGTTCTTGCATTTTATAAGTTGAATGCTTTGCCTGTGTTTGGTGTTGGGTTATAATTACAACAAATTAGAAATTTAGCTATAAAGAAAACAAGCACAGAATGGAAATATTCAGATGAGAATCAGCACACACGTATGTTTACTTCAAATTTTATTATCAGCAAACACATGTATATGAATACCTATATTAATAAAATCATGATATAAGTTTTTGTTTCATTATTAGTACTTGATGAAGAGCTACTTTACAATAGTAGTCTACGTGGTGCAACAAAGTCCGTCAGCTGCTAATGCAATAGGTTGAGTATTACTAAGATCAACAGATACAGATCAATATAAGGCTTTTCTGCTGGTAGTTGCAAGATTGGATTTACATTTACATGCATAAAGGCATTTAAATGCATTTATAGCACAGCACCCACAACTTGATGGCACAAGATATTATTGTAATACCACTGATCATTGCGTGAACCCCAACAGAGTTAGAAGACAGAAAATCAGTTGTGGGAAGATACATGTAGGTATGAGTTGGCCAAGACATGCTAATCTTATCAAAATATATAATCTATTTTAGAAAATAAAATAGGCTTAATGCATAACCATACAGCTATGCTCTACTGATATAAAATGAGGGAAAAATTACAATGGTTGGTAACCTTTGACATACCAATAATGCACTAATCAGAACAGACACATTGGTTATTTTGAAGACACCAATACCTCAACTAATACCCAATAGGAAACAATCTCATGCAAATTTCATTTTACGTTGTGCTGCTGTGAATAGACCCAAGATTGGTCAATATCAGCATTTTACAGGTACAAGAAACTCAACCAGAGGGGGATGCTTCATGGCAGCAGTTTACAGATAAATCTATTCAGGCTTACAAATGCAATACATGTAATCATAAATCAAAAGTAGTTATCGTCTTTACTGGTATTACAAGATGCAAACACGCATAAACTGTGTGGCAACAAACATTCAACGGTGGTGTCCAGAACAATCTTAAAAGCATCACATTTTCATGTAATTTAAGCTGTGAACTTCACTTTTAAAAACTGTTCAATGCAAGTAACATCCTTATCAGTTCCTGTCTGTAAAGCATGAGTCTTTCTTGGTCTGATAAATGCACATAGCAGAATGTCATCAGTGAAAAATAACTATAAAGATATGTTGAAGCGTAAAAGTGACTAGAGAAATACAAGGCTGCCTGTCTACCAGATTCTACACTCTGGGCTGTGAAAAGTTGAACTGGGTAATCTTTGACACAATTTCATTGGTGTGCATGTCCTGCTGTTAAAAGTATTGTACTGCAACAATACTTCCCCCAGCGGGTCTGTTTAATTTCACATGATTTCAACACCATCTTAGAATTTTTGTACTTCATATCTTCTTTAAGGCAGTCTAGAAGAATGTACATGTACATATTGTTCCTGTGTTAAAATGAAAATACAGAGCAGATCCAACACTGAACACAAAGACATCCAAGAGATGTGAAAATGAGTTGCTACTCACCAAACCCACTTCACTGACAGATCTTAGTAGCTAAGCGTACATACATGTAATTATATACAAATTCTTTTGTTGAATCATACCGAGAACACCTTTAGTACAGGATAAAATGTAATGTGTATTAAAAGTACTACTTTGCACATAAACCACACTCGGGATATTCTACCCTCTAGATTTAAAGCACATAAACACCAATTTCGCATCTATTAGTTCTTTCTGTAATGGAGGTAATCCAGGTCAGATGTCCACAGGCCCTGGCTCATCTTCGTTAGTGTCAGTCTCAGCTGTTTCTCCTCCACCTGAAATGACAGCAATGAGAGTGGTCATAGAACAATGCCAAGTTTGAAGGTAGGAACCAGCAATATTCAATACAGAAATTACAACTGCTATGGTGACTTAGCGAGAATGTAGCATTCTTTGATTAGAATAAAAAAGTAATAAGTACCAAATACGTAGTTTTCCCATGAAGTATCTTAGAAAAGGCAGAAGTTTCATCAATTGTACTGGCAAGCTCTTTAAATGGTCTTCCATTGGAATACTGAAAAGTGTTCTTTTATCCATACATCATCCCTATTTTTACAGCAAAGGGTGACACACTCCGTTCATCTGCATATTCACCATGATCACTAGTATTATAACAAGGGGCTGTATGGATGAACATATATAATGCAAGATGATTTGGGGAGCTACCAGTCAGGGCCCCTTACTATCACTAGATTATATAAATTGTATATTACCATAAAGTCCCAAGGCCAGTCTTCTCTTGAAGACATTTACATGTACCAACCCACCAGTGATGCTTATATCATAATGTTAAGAAATGTTCAATATAGTACAGAGCCATGGATTTTTCTGCAAATACACCTTCGAGTCATACATATAGATTACATAAGAATACTATTACTAGGGAAACATAGGGAAAGTGTTGCCACCGCAAAAGATAAAGAGAAATACCAAACCTTATTATGGGGAATCAAGACGCTCTGTTGCTGGGCTTGGGCTGCTTGGTTTCATGGTCTTATAAGCAGTATTTAGAGCATAAATATAAAAGTCGGTTCTGTTCGGGGGGCCCCCCCCCCCCCCCGCGGGAGAACGGGGGGGGGGGGGGGGTTGGTGAGGAGCAGGAGGTGCGGTGTTTTGTTTGTGGGGGGGGGGGGGTGTGGGGACTGGGGGAGGGGGG
>JAAUYG010235308.1_pt1 | contig 11725 bp, 11 predicted proteins | sample 7278091 | NCBI WGS metagenome assembly JAAUYG01 (sample SAMN14350201, study PRJNA611818) | marine sediment metagenome | isolation source: surface marine sediment (0.6m) | place: French Polynesia: Moorea | collected 2018-08 | reverse complement strand
AGATTCTTATTGCAAAAATGCCGTTGGTACAGTCTTTGTTGATTTTGCACGGTGTTTTTTGCAGTTTTTGGCACTCTGTGCATGTGAGCCAAGCGATACCATGTCACGTTTTGAGTGCTTGGTAACTGTCCATTGAAGTCACCTTTTAGCATAAGTTCGCTCAAAATGTTGTGCTCGGGTGGCAACCCACTCAAGGTTGCAGTGGTCCGAGGGTGCCCAGTGACGTGGCCTAGCTATCTGTCTGGCAAGGGTGGCACACCGAATAACCAAACCAATGGTCGTCTTGAGATTTTTCGCTCTTGAAAAGCATTCGTGAATCAAGATAAGTGCAGACCTACCTGCTTTGGTTGTCTTCGATCTGTTTTTGCGTTTCAGTTTTGATCCGAAGAATAACGAAGGAAAACGTTTCTTCACCGTTGATTTTGACAACAAAGGCATTGTTATTTCTTTCGCATGAATCCACGGTTCAATTCTGACTTGTTTGACGGTCAACGAAGGTCATGTTTCCAACAAAATGTCCACCTTGTTGGCAAATTTCAGCGCAATGTGCAACATGGATCTTCTCAACGTTTAGAGCAAAACGTTCTAGAACCTTTTTCGTTCTTTCAGTCCTTGACATCATTCAGTGTGACAACAAAATCAAAGTAACCTGAGTCACAGTTGACGACGAAAATAACAACACAACAGTGTACAACTAACTGTAGCGTTATTCCCGGCCTGGTTGTCAGGTATATCCAAAACAAAACTTGGTATTGACCCGACATCAATACCGGCTTATTTCATACCAGTGATCTCAGCCCAAGTGCGGTGGACTGTTATTGTGCAATGGGAATTTACACTGGAGTTACGATTCGCTGCGTTTTCTATTGATTTCTTCGTATCCCGATGGATTCCCGCCACAAGCTCTCATTGGATCAGCACTTCTGTTTTTCTTTTAAATAAGTTTTGAATTTTGATTGATAATTTTTGTCGGAACTTGTCTTTTTGTCGCGTGAATTTTTCTCGGATTCACACAGGAATTGTCCATTTCTGACCATTCTGCCACGAGAGAACTTAGTCAGTGAAAAGAAAAATGGAAAAGCGACTTTTGCGAAAATTAACACTTCTTGCTATTTCTGTTTCTGGTTTTTATTTCCTTGAATGGATCTTGTATTTATGATGGAAACATCAAGAACTTGAATTCGTTGAAACCCGATTCTCTTTTAAGCAATGTACATAAGATTCCTCCAGTTGCCGAGATGAATAAGGCAATCCTCTGCACATGCGTTACGGTGCCCATGCACCAAAGTCTCTTGGTTGACGATGTTTTCCCCGACCTTTGGTTGAGAACATCACTGATAGATCCAAGTCCTGTCCCGGAGTGAGGAAGCGCCTGCAGCAAAATTGCGAATCCAGGAGAACCATGGGGGTCATTTTGCACGCACAGGAACAACAAATGTATACAACTCAAACAGGGGCAACTTGCATTCACAAGCAACGGGACATTTGATTTCAGAGTGTGGAGAATCACACAACACACAGATGTGACTCAGGTTTTGAAACCCGATATTCGCAATTCACGTTTTACCACTTAAATTTGTGATTCCTTCGACACTAGCCCTGTACCTGCGATAGGTAACAATGCAATAGCATTTGAACCGATGAAACACGCAATCAAAGAGAAAACGTTTTACAACGTAAAGACACAGGGACACCACCAAAAGAACGTCCAACATCAGCCACTGGTACCATGGCAAATCGAACGCGCGTGACCTGACGTGAGTGCTGCCATGTTTGATCACGTGCTCAATCCAGAAGCCAGGATTGGCTGTTTTTGCTCCAATCATTTCCTTCATGGCAACTGAGAGTTCATTGATGTTGGTGTTGTACATTGTGTTGTTGAGAACTGTGTTCATGGAATTTAGTAGGTCAGAGGATGTGAAACCACCAATGGGGAGTACCACTGCAATGCCCTTGTCAACTGCAAGAGCTGAGTTGGTATACTGGTCAATTCCAATGGGAAACAGTACCATGGGTACCCTGTGGTAAACTGCTTCAATTAAGCTGTTGAGTCCTCCATGGTTAACAAACAGTCTCACTTTGGGATGACCAAGGACATCATTCTGCTGAAACCATCTGACAATTTTCACATTCTGTGGAATGTTTCCTGGAATATTCCCACTGTATTTCCACAGAATATTCTGCTTTACATTCCTGAAGGCTTCCAACATCTTGCAGATAGTTTGTGGCGGGAGATCATCCAACCAGGAGCCAAATGACACCACAATGATGCCATGTTGTGATGACGTCATAAAGTCCTCCAGAAGGCTGGGGAGGCGATTGGCTGGCCTGCTCATAAGATTGCCCATGAAAACCGTATCGGGAGTTAGTGGTCGGGGCGTTTGGAACAGAACATCCCGAATGGTTATGAACAGACGGGCTTGTGACACCAGATTCCCAAAACCAAGCACAGGCTTCTCGGGAACAAACTGGGAAACAAGGTCCTTGCCATTCCAGGGCCTTTGAATGTAGGCAAAATACAAAGTGTGTGCGAAGTTTATGAGTCTTTGCTTGAAGCCCATGTTGTCACTGTAGAATGAGGTAGGAGTGGGTACATAGCTGGGGAGAAAGGGCATTCTTCTTAAAAACACAGGAGGACTCAAACCCAGGATGGCAAAGGTCAAATTCAGCTGGTAAGGCACAATGTAAAAACTTGGCACCACATAATCCACCACAGCAAAGTCAAATCTCCATCTCTTGAGTTTTTCCATTGTGCCAATGTCCTGGAGAAGAAACAACCCATCCTTGATGTGGAACCTAAATAGATTCCCATTGGCTGACAGCATGTCCCACGTGGATTCTGTAAACGCAGATTTAATCAGAGGTTGTTTGTATTCTTTGAGTTCTGTGAAAGGCCTGGATTTCTGGTTGAAAGTCTCAAGCTGGAGACGCCTCAGATTCCTGACTTCCTCTGGAATGGACGTCCTTGACCCAGTCACCATTATGACGTCATGGCCACGTAACAGCAGGTCTTCCGCCAGACGTCCGAAGATGATAAGATGGCTGCCGATGTTGCCTGGCAACAGCAGAATCTTGAAGGTTTTGGCGCACGTCAGAAGACTGGTGATGAGGAGAAGAAACGGAAGCATCTTTGGCGCCATGTTTCTGCAAGTCAAGAACAGCTTCTGACGAACCCCATGTGGTTTTACGTTTTACGAAACGCCAAGAGAAGTGTATTTAAAAAAAATAGGAAGAAGTGCTGGAAATTGTCCGCAAATGCAAAAGAACATTTGAGGTGGGCGTTCTGACCCAAAGATGATATTTTGAAAGCCAGCAGACAATGCGCAAGGTGAACAGAAAAGACATCAGACAGTTTAAGCATAAAACGTAACAGTAAGTCTTCCACCTCAGTTCCAATGTTTCGTTGCAATGCTAAACTGCCCATCCTAACGTTTGAGCAGAATTCAAGGGTGATCAGCGTTCAGCGAGACTTTTGTTGCAAGTGCGTTTTTGCTCTCCCGGGATTTGAGACTTTGTTCTTTCAGAATCCTGAGCATGGGGCACTGCCCCACCCTTTCCGTGATGCTGTTTTCAAAAATCTATCATGCGTTCAAATCAGCGGTCCTGAAACTGCAATTGCAAGCAACGAAACCAAAATAGTGGTTTCCACTCAGGAGGAGGACAAGAGTGTCTCTCAGATCGTCCCTGTGTCTCACTCTCACCTCATAGAGAGTAGGCTGCAGGATGACTGTGATCTTGAGATCCCACATCCAGCTCAAGACCCTCTTGAATATCATGTCTACAAATCTTGTATCCTGGATCATGGGTAGGTGACATAAGGCACTTTTCAAAAAATGAATTGTTTCCTCTGGCGTTTTTGGATAATGTTTATGCTTGGAAGTGGACACCATCCTTCTGGCATTGTCTCTGGCATTGTCTCTGCACAACCCAAAGCAAATCAGAATCTTTCAAAAATGTCTACTCACCTCAAAAAAATTTCCTCTTGTGCAAATAATCACTCGGAAGTTTGCATTTTTTTCACAGACCAAATTTCATTTCAAAGCCCTTCTCTTCTCACACTCCCGGTTTTGCCTCTCTTGCACTTTTGGTCACCTTTGTACCGCTCATACATATGCATTCAACCTTTCTAATCTTTCATTCAATTTCAAGAATGTGGTCATCTGAAATTGAGTGCACGCTTCGCTGTGAAGAAAAAAAGTGTATCTTGCGGTCAATGGAATGCATGCGCGTCTGTCTTGGAGGCGAATCCAGGGGCTGGGGCTTGGTACCTGATGTCGTCAGTCAGAATTCAGGGGGAATGAATCAACCCAACAAGACAACCCAATGGCAGAGGAAAAACATTTGTTGTTCAATCAAGGATGAATGCGCACTGAGATTCCTGCTTCATTTCACCAAAAAATTACACAAAAAGCAAAAAAATTACGTTTCCACAAAGTACATAAAAAGATTCGGATATCAGATCATGCCCATGAATAATGCCAGGGTTTAGAAATTGGGTACGTTCAAATGTGAATTGAGTGGAACAGCGGAACAGTTTTTCGGGTTGGCTGCCCCTTCCAATTGGAGTTCGAACTCCAGGACACATGTAGCGCGGCTGAAAAAGATTGCGCGCAGGCTGCTCATCTGTCTGTTTGCATGTGTGTCTTGTCCGTACACCCCCGCTCGCCCCGAAGTAATTTTCGTAAGTTTGCCAAAAACCCAAGTTTCCCCAAAATAACTTTACCAGATGCAAATCTTATAGCACAATGTCATCAAGCATTCCAATTCTTTCTTGATCTTGATCCAATTCTTTTTTCAATTTGAGGGTTGAATCCCTTTTCCCGTTGGCTGAAACAGTGAACATCCTGTGCTGGAGGCTCGTACCCATTCTGGATCCGCGCACATGTGTCTGGTTGACAACTTAATCCACTATTTGTTGTGCGGTTTAATATTTGCACAAAACCGCAGCCACCCAGACAGCCGTATCGAGGGTGTGAGGAGGACAGGTCTGGCACAGGGCATCTTTCGTGGACCACACCCCATGACACCCAACAGGAAACAAGTGATTTAAATTCTCAAACGGACCCAGCCAAGAAAGTCTTTGAGGACACCAATGAAATCAAATCAACGTTGTCAACTTTGTTTTCGATTTCCCACATTTTTCAATGAAATCAGATCCAATAATTTGCTCCAAAAGGAGGAGAAAAATGTCTTGATTTGGAAAAAAACGTAAAAAATATGCATGCATCAGGCGTTGAAAAGAAACTCGCAAAATGGGGATGAATGTGTGCATGCTTTTCATTTTTGTTTGAGAAATGTCTGGGGTGCTTGTTGAGTAAGCATGCACGAATTTCGAACAAGGTGTGCAAACAGTTCTATTCTTTGGGTTTGTCTGAAGTGGTTTCAAGATGAATACAGATGACAGAGAAAGCAGACAAGTACACTTGAATTCAGTTTGGACTTGTCAGAGTTTTGAACATTTCCAATCCTATTCTTTGGATCCGGAACTTGAATTGCTGGTGGGTGTGGTGGGTGCTATTGTTGGGGGTCGGTTGACTGGCTGAAATCAAAATGCCAAAATTTTGATGCACTGAAAAGTTGATGTGGAGAAACATCAAGCACTTTGTGTCTGAACTTCATCTTTCACAAAACGCGAAGGAGACACACCTGAGAGTCGCTTCCAGAGATGTGGGTATTTATGGGCACAGCCTACAGAATTGGTTGATCTTGATCTACTTCCAGTTCAGGACTTAATTTCGTGTTTGTGTTGCATCATCTCTACTCCCCTGGCCTGGGTTTGGGCAGGATAGTTCACCCACTGATACACTGCTCTGCTCTGCGCTTTCTTCTTTGCAAAATGCATGTCCAACCAACTGCCCTAGACCTGGATGTGAAAGTAGTTTTAGCTATTTGCTGTTGCAACTCTGGGAAAAAATCTCCTGTTTCCAGAATGAAGTCTGGATTACTGGCGTCGGCCACTGCTTGTTTTTGTTCCGTGCATAAAGGAAATAACAAATGTCAAAACATTTTTTTTTGGTTAATCTGCGTTTATTGCAGCTAAATTACCCAGTTGATACCCCTGGTATATTCTCTTAAATATTCGTACATGTACATGGTAGACTTCCTTACAAGTTTGTATGCATCTAGAAACCTTTGTGAAAACAATTTCATTAAAAATAATGTAAATCTACAAAATAAAAGATCACTTCTGTCTCTTGATTTGTGTGGCTGAATATGTCTTGTTCTAACAATAGATCTACATTTTCGTGTAACAGAAACACAGAGTGATAGCACTTTTACCGAGGTCTGTTACAGTAGATACTTTTTGCTGCTTGAACATGAACGTAAACGTGCAAACGTGCATCGCTCATGATGGGTGTTTTCAGGCTTTCACGTTCCCTTACTCTCAAAAAGTCCCCTTTTTGTGAACATTTTTCTGTTGTCATTATATATGCACGTAGCTACACCTTTGCATTTGTGGCATGACCGAAGGAATCCTAAGCAACAAGACCCTACTTTGTACAAGATTTCTGTTTTGACGTCCACATACGGCCGTTGCTTGCTTGTAGAGAAAAGAAAAATTTCAATTCTGGATTGGGGCAAAGTTTCGTCTTGAGGATTTTTGCTCCAGCACATTTCCAAGATGGGTGGTTTTTGCAAAGTTCAACTTCGCGTGGATTTCTACACGTTAGATTCTACAAAGGAGGACTACATGGTATTTTTCATACCTATGTTGTAATGTACAACTATAAAACAGGCTGGGTCTGTTTCTCCTGATAGGCTGTTTCTTTGGCCCAGGAATCAGAGAATTGACCAATCAGGAGAGAGCTTGCAGCTTTTTAGTTCAGTTCTGGTCATCTGTGTGTGGAAATGAACACTCGCAAGTTGGACACGTTCTTTCACCTGAAGTTCCAATAAATCAGATCTCCAAACAATTTCTTGAAGAGTTTTTCATTAAATTTCATTGTATCAGAAAAAAGTTTTGTCAAAGTAGTCTACAAACTGAAGTGAAAATCTCTTCAGAGCCAGATTCCAAAGAAGAGATAAATCCGCAGAAATTTTCCAGAAAGTGGGTGCAACGATACATGAACTTGAGCCAGATATTCCTTGATGTCCTTTGTGCTATTCTGACTTTGATGTAGCAAAATGTTTGCCAACTTTGCTTTTCTTTTCTTTTCTTCTTGTTGTTTTTTTTTGAGAGAAACAAACCTAGCCTGTCGACGGCAGAATTCGTTCCTGCCCAGGGACAAGTTCGAATTTGAAAACGCTCGCCATAGTGCTTAGAACCGAAGACATTTGTGTGACAATCTTACAGAACAAGATGAGCAAGAAAGAATAACAAAACGAGCTTCGCCGCAGTGCCCGATCCAAGAAAGGGGAACATACCCCAAGATATCTTTTGACATCTGCGCAAGGAATGAAGTTTGGGTGGTTATTGTGAAGGTTGGTCTCATTGGAACCCACCTTCAAAATTCTTGGTTGGACTTCCGTGAACAAATGATGGATCTGTCTGAGGTATTCCAATGGTATTCCAGGAGTAAAGAAACACATGGGAATATATATTTCCACAAGTGAGCAAATGTTTCTTTGGGAGGATCTCAAAATTGAATTGTTGAAGACTTTGATAGGAACTCAAGATCACAGAATGGAAATTAGGGAACATCAAGCCCCAGAACCACAGTCGGTGCTCTGGGTTGAATGAACACATGAACAACTCTGGAGTCAGATGACCAAACACAATGTCCTGACCAAGGGTTTGTGGCCAGTGTATCCCTGGTTAGGCAAGCATAAAATTTCTCTTTCAGCTGCCATTTCCAATAAAAAACATGTCCCTCCAGAAGAGACATCAACAATATACACATGCAGTTTGTGTTTCTTCTGTTTTTCTCCAGGTGTCGACTTAAGCCCATTTAACCAAAAAGAAATAGTCATTTCTCAACAGTGTTTTCTGTTGGCACAAGACCCCAACATCTGTCCAAGTTAACAACAGTTTGAGACGTACACGTTGAGGTATTTTCTACTGGGATGGCAATTGCTAAACCTCCCTAATCTCATTTGTAGTGTATGTACACGTATCTAAAGTACAAAAAGCATCTGTGTTGAACTAATACTGCACCACGATGGTGTGGACATTCTGGACACTTTCGCGTTGGTCCTCCAAGCCTGGTGGGCACTTCGCACTTTTTGCTTCTGGATTCACAATTTTATTTTGAATTTCCACAGGGTTTCTGCGCGACAAAATGCATCTTGCTGTGTATATAGTTTGCTGGAGTAAACGCGAAAGAATCTAGTTTGACCATCCCCTATAAACTCGGACTACATCCTGAAGTCCAGTTGACAATCTGCAGACAATCTACCAGTTGATAAAAACACGAGACAAAGACAGAGATCACCCTGGACAACAACATTGCTGTTCTTCGTTTGTGCATTGTTGAGCTCTCATTGAAAACCTTTCAGTTGTAAAAATCTTGAAAACGTTGCACTGGTCAAATTGGTGGGCAGACACACAGATTTCAATTTGAGAAACAAATATAGAAATTTGAGAAACAAATGTAGAAACGCTTGTGGAAAAATTGAAAACTTTGATGTTGAAAACTTCCTTTTGGTCCGCTTAGACATATTTCCATTTTTTCGCTTTGGATAGTGACAACTGTGGCACAAGTCTCAATTTGAAAACATTCCATTGGTCAATGGGTTGACGGTTGAAAACATCTTTCTCTGGTGTACAAAGAAAAAGAAAACAAGCCCTGAGCAACAGTGGCCTGTACACCCTTTCCAAGTGAATTTTAAGTCTTTTTGCGCAGCAGTGTCAAGAAATGATTTGTCCTTGTTCTGAAGGTGATTTTCGTATCACTCTTCAGGGAAAATAATAATAAAAAACGAAAATCCTGGCCTTTGGAATTAAAGTGATTTTCCCAATCGCAATTAATTAAGGGACTTTTTCTACCAGATTTGTTCGCATTGATCTGAAAAGAACTGCGTCCATATGTTTTCTTTTGCTTTCACCTGAACAAATTAGCCAAAAGGATCAATTCGAAGATGAAAATTTTTCTTCATCCTTAACAAAGGATCCTGTTAAGGAGCCTTGATGCAGTTGATTTTTCTTTAAAAAAACCCCTTTTGATTGGAATAGAACCTTTGCCATCGTGACAAAATAGCAAAGAAGTTAATATTGGAGAGTCATTGGTTGAGCTACACAACAAAACACATTTTTGGACGTTTGCTCATCACCGCCTCTTGGCCTTTTCTAGAACTTTGACTCTGCACAAATTGGCAACTAGTGTAGGTCAATCCGTATGAAGTTGAACAACCAATAGTTTTCCATTTTGACCTCCTTCCGTTGGTTGATCACACCCATGATGTGCCCAAAGAACCAACCTCCAGTTCCTTTCACATTGTCCAGCACAGTTCACAAGACATGTTGACCAACACTACCTATGCCTGGGTTGACCAACTGACATTGGCTGCCAATGGGTTACTGACCTTTGGTCACTTGACCAACTGCCTGTGTGTCATGTCACCCAGGCACGGACAACAACGGGCTGGAGTTGGGTTGGTTTCCCAACTGAATACATGTACAACTGTCATTGGTCTCAAGACCATCGCTTGAGACTGACAAAGACAGACAACAACAACCATGACCAATTTACCTATCACTGCCATTTGTCACTTGACAATCATCCACCCTACACTGGTTGCCAGGATTGTGACCATGTGACCAAGGAGCCGAAGACTGACCATGACATTGTCATTGACCACAACAACCATTGGTCATTTGACTAACCAACTGCTACTGCCATTGGTCACTTGACCCCCACAATGGTTGCCAGGATTGTGACTATGGGGCCGAAGACTGGTATAACATGTTAAGTAGCTAATTGACTACAACAACCATTAGTCATTTGACCAACTGACTTACCACTGCCATTGGTCACTTGACAATCATGCACCCAACCATAGTTACCAAGATTGTGACCATGGGTGCGAAGACTGATGACTGGCATAACATGTAAGTAATTGACTACAACAACCATTGGTCAATTGACCAACTGACCTACGACTGCCATTGGTCACTTGATAAACATCCAGGTGACGATGATGCTGAGGATGGCAGCCATGGGCCCGACCACGATGCCGACGACGTTGAGCTTGCGCGCCATGTTGCCGTAGAACCGGGCGTCCTGGTCGAGTCCCGCAGCTTGAGCGTTGCCTGCTGCCCCTGCAAGTGCATAAAGGTCACAGGTCAGTGACCAGGTGTTGTACAAACTTGAAGTCTTGTTCTTGCTGAGGAATACAGCTTTTATCAGAAATTAATGGATTGAACATTTCTGAAAGTTTCCAAGAGAGAAAAATAAAGGAAGAAAGAGACAGAGAGAGAGAGAGAAAAAAAGAGAAATGGACGTTGAGTGTGTGAGAGAAAGCAAGTGAGAGAGGTATTAATGATTGTCGGAACCTTCTTGGAAAGCAGAGGGCACCAACACAACACTTAGGAGCTCCAGGAAAGTGAGGGAGTGAGTGAGGGAGAGAAGAAGGAAGAAAAGCTTAATACTCACATGAGAAGCAGAGGGCTATCAAGCCCAGCAGGGGGCAGCAGCAGAGACAGGTGAAGATTGAGCAACCGCAGTAGGTGTGAGGCTTCTCTTCCTCTTGGATGGCGACTCTGGGCTCCTGCTCTGAACCCGGCTGGGTGCTGACCACCACCACCCCGTCACTGGCGCCCTCTGGCTTGTGATTCTCCGTGGTGTAGCGCGCCCCCTCGTGATGGTTCCCACCCTGAGGCAGCATGGGTTCTCCCTCGGCTTTGCCCACATCCTCGTCTTGATTTAAAACGAGGCTCGGATACACGTGGGGCGTGGTGTGCACAATGGCATTGGATTTGGCCGGAAGTGAATCTTCGGTTGTTTCCGTCACGTCCAGAGGGACGTCGTGTAAGTCCGACGTTTTGTCCTCGGCTTCCTTCGGTTCTCCTCCCCCTTCTTCCGACATGGCTGATCAAAACAAGTTCTGGAAATACAACCAAACATTGAAGCAGGCAACCTGACATTGAAGCAGGCCATGCCCAACTCATTCAAAGATGTTGGAATCTGATGGGTTGGTCACCAGGCGGATTGATCAGGAGTCTATCACTGGTTGAATACAGCCTGTGATTTTGAGTGTCCGACTCAGTACAGTATTCTACGTTTCGCACTGGGATGTCACAGGGGCGTTGGGGGGTAACCCAGTCCATAACTTTTGACGTTTGGCGGTTGCTGCATTGACATGGAAATTCAGAACTTGAATTGTTTCTCGTAAACACTTGAAAATAGAAATTTCATGGGCAAACAGAAATGATAGACATGCAGCTGAATTCATTGCGACCAACACAATCTATAATTTTTAAATCTTTTCAACTCAATAATGAACCTCTGACATTTCATTGTTCTCGTTTCCAGACTTTTTTCCTTATATATTTGGCTGAATTGTAAGACAAGGGTGTTTGGTTCTTTGTAACATTGCTACACAGCACGGAATCTGGATGGCAATCCCTGTACCACATGGTTTCAGCTTTATGTCTTTGTAACATGAGAGGATATGCCTCCCGCGGCGGGGAGCAGGAGAAGAGATCGATGCATTTGAAGCTTCCTTGAACTGATATTGATTATTGGAAACAAATGTTGAATCTCATCAAAACAGGCGGATTCAGCAACAACTGATCTGGACCTGAAGCTCCAAGTTTCGCCCGTTTCAGTGGGTCCTGATTCTATTT
>JAAUYG010275508.1_pt1 | contig 11726 bp, 12 predicted proteins | sample 7278091 | NCBI WGS metagenome assembly JAAUYG01 (sample SAMN14350201, study PRJNA611818) | marine sediment metagenome | isolation source: surface marine sediment (0.6m) | place: French Polynesia: Moorea | collected 2018-08 | reverse complement strand
CTGAATCCATCCTGACAGACATTTGTACAAAGAGACAAAAGGTTCCACGTACTGTTCCGAATTCGTCAATTTGAGAATCGTCGTAAGGATTGTACGCCGGCTTTTTCTTTTTGTTTTCTATGTTCTGTCTGTAGCGTTCGTCATCCGTCATGTTGACGTTGACCAGAACATCGCTCTCCCCTTCCTCATCCAGAATTCCTGTGTAAAATTTTTTGAATAAGACACAAACACTCAAAACACGTCTACCCATTGTAGAACTGCAATCCTTTTCATCATTGTCAACTTACCTTTGTCCTTTATCGTCAGTATCACACTTTTTCCTTCAGAAAATGAATCTTGACCGTGTTCCACCACCAAGCCTTTCAAATCTTTTGAACAATACTCTTGCTGAAATGAACACAAAAAAAATCTTTACACACATGTTTCACAAGTCTTCACACCAAACAGAACAAGACCAACAAAAGAATGAGTGACATGACGATCAACAACCTTGACTTTGGTGTCCGCAAATTCCTCACTCATCAGATCACTTATGCCAAATTCTTCGTCCATTGCATCCAGCAATTGAGCCTTCAAAAGAAAACATGTTGCTGTGAACACAAAGAAATGATCACAAATGATCAATTATTCGCGAAAAGACATTTCTTCAGTTCCTCACGACCTGTTGCCTCCATATAATCCTGGCTAAAGAATTCAATGAGAATAAAATGGTCTGTTCAATGTAACAACGGGACCTGAACCGAGTTGGAGCAACTCACCCTTTTTTCAGCCATTTCCTTCTCTCGTTGTATTTTTCTGCTCTTGTTAATCCAAGCAAGAGCGCTTTCCTCATCGTCATCACTTTCACCAAGCGTTTTCACTTTTCTAAACGAACAGAACAAGGGACATTCGGATTTCTTCACTGTGGTTAAAAATTTCATGTTTGTCTAAGGAATGCATGCTGATGAAATCCGCCAATTTCCCTGCTGCCAATGTGAACCTAGGAAGCAGGTCTCGCTTTCTTGTAAAATTTCTGGTCAATAAACATTTCAGCTTGTTTCAAGAGGCAGAGAAATAACATCAAACAGTCAAGTCGTCGACAAGCGTACCCGAGTTTCTGGTTTATCTTTCTTTTCTGCTTGATTTGCTCCATTTTTTCACGAAGTTTTTCCGTCTTTTTGATTTCTGCAAGGTTGACAGCAGGAACGTGCACGTCTTCCTTTTTGCTGGGCTCTTCACTGCCATCTGAAGAAACAAAACAACACCTGCTGCACAGTGAGTCCCTGATCTCTGTTTTTCATCGAAAGAATGGGGACCCTGGTCTTAAGAATTTGTTGAAAGCAATAGCCGCTTACAAGTACGCTCAGTCAGAGCAAAGTTGCCGCGCGACCCCAACCCCATAACGGTAATCTCAGGGGGTGGGGTCAGCAACGGCACACACGACTTCATAAGTCCGCCCTGGCATTCAGCCTCGCGTGGCACAAAAGCACCTGTTCTAAAAGCAATCGTCAGCTTGTTTCATAAAGGAAGATAATTTAATGTTGGCTGCTTTCTGACCTTCCGATTTGACGCCTCCGACATCCAGAGGTTTGAGACCGAGTTTGGCACGTAAACGGCTGAAAGTAAATGAAACATTTGCTGAAGTGTCTGGTGGATGTTGTTCAGTTTGTGGATCTAAAACCACCCATCTCCAAAAGAACAACTTTCAAGCCACTTCTGTGCAAGTCTGACAAACACGTTCTCCAACTACAGGCAGCTAAAAAAGGTCAAAACCAGAGTTCGCTTTCGTTGACATGCTACTGTGAGAAGAGTGACGTCCATGAGGGGCACTGGTGTGAGCACGGGGGTGGCAGTCTCCGGGAAGGGGTAACTCGCCAGGAGATGGTGGTGGCAGATGCAGATGGGAGTGGGTGGAAAGCCCAAGTCTTGATTGAGCTACAAGGTCTTCTGCAGGGCCATCAGCTGCAAGTTACTCACTTGGTTTCTTCGATGCTTAAACTCACGTCTCCACCAGCGGCACCACTGCCTTCATTTCCTGTTCGAGTTCCGTGCTCTTCAACATCTACAACCAAAAGACTTCAGACGCTGTCATTCTGCAGTCAACTGAAACGCTGACAGCAAGACGCAGGCTTGGTAACAGACGTGACTTGTTGATGGTTGCAAGAGCACAACCCGAAGTTCAGGGGTGCATGGGTTGCCTAAACCCACCAGGTTGTTCTCATAAGAAGGAAACCGTTTCAGAGTGCAGTCTCTGGAACTTTCAGCCTCAGTCTGGCCCTGGATCAACAACACGAAAGGATACCCCATTGTCTCCGGTCACTCTGAAAGAGAATTCTGGTAAAAGGTGTCATTTCAGGCTTAAATGCGTGAGCATGGGGATCACGAGTCTCCCTTGTAGTACCCCTGTACCAACGCGAGATCTTTTGTAGGTGTGAGACCATCAGATCGACACGTCAGTGGTGCGCAATTTAGAGTTCTAAAACAATACGTTCCAGGTACCCAAGAAACCGGGTCCAACCTTGAGGGACTCTACCTGAGTGGTTTGTTTCCTCCTTTTTCACTGACAGCAAATCTAAGCCTGGAATCTCTCCCTCATCGTAATTCCGTTCATCTTCCCTGGGCCGCTTCTCGTCACGTTTGTCTTTCTTGTGCTTCCTTTCTCGAGATCGTGATCGACTTCGATGCTTCTTTTTACGTTTGTGTTCCTTTTCCTTTTCCTTGTGCTTCTTTGATGAACCCATTGTCAAAAGAGCACAACTTTTACGATGAAAATGTGTCGGAAAACAACACCAACACCGTAAACCGGAAGTCGACGAAGAAACGAAGATTTATGAGGTGCCAAAAAGTGCAAAGAAGCACAAAGCATTAGATATAGATGTGGATTCTGTACGGATCTCGATCCAAACTACTGCCAGAGTAATGCTGAGATTTGTGTAGTAGATACTAACACACATCTAATAACAAATACGGCTTCCACAGAGTTAACAATGCGTTTGTTGTGTTTGGTTAAATCTAGATGTACACTACTTGGCAAGGGGGTGAAGGACGGAGCCGGTGTGGCGATCTTTTTTCATATATTTTTGTACGGAATCAACTGGATCTAGACTAAGATCTCTTCATGTATAGCATGTCTCGGCTGTTGCATTTGTATCAAACTGTCGGACTTCCTAACTTCAGGAGTCTATCTACCACAGCTGTGAGGAGATTGAGGGAAGGTACGCTTTTCTGACTATTATCGCCCATCGAGCTGAGGATTCAGCCTCTCCTTGGCACTGCGTGGTACGTGTGTACAGTTTGATTGGGACAAATTCATATGTCCATGTGGTGGTTATTTTCAACTGCCCCATCGACTGCGCTCAAAACTGCTTGCCTGATGGCGGATATCCCACTGCCTCCCAGCAAAACACGCCCCGCCCCTGTCGTGCGGGTCGGTCACCGTTTTGTTTTTTTCGGCCGCTTCGCTTTGGCAAGTCCAGCAGGGAAGCAGACTATTTAAGTTACACCCTGCTGTGATTGTGTGGTTGCGAACGGCACCAGACCCCTCCCTACCCCCACCCAAAAGAACTGCTGACCAGTCAATGCTACGTTTTTATGTTGTTTTATTTTTTGGGGGGGGGGGTTGGTGGACCAAATCCCAAATGACCATTTGAAGTGAGCAAAAAAAAAACAAAAAAAAAAGAAGAAGAAGAAAAACAAAAAAAAGTGCAAGGTGCAACGGCGCAGTTATTAGAAGGCTGAGAAACTGATTGGGAAAATAATCTGAATGCGATGGGAAAGCCATGCTCTCTTCACCAGACGGGGTGGGCCTTCCATGGAGAAAATAGATGAGTCTTTTTCGAAGTCCTTGACTTCGAGTTTTCTGTTTTCAGTGAATATCACAGAAAAAGGCAACACAACAATTGTAAGTAACGACTGATCGAAAAAGAAAACACTTGCGTGCCAACAAAAAAAAAATCTATTGTTCCTTACAGACACCATGTTAAAACCAACATCTGCTTACCCCCAGAAAAAGTAAATTAAAACAGAAACATCTTCCACACAACACGTCCTCTGGTTTCTTGTGCAGGTCGAAGGCGTCTATGTGCCATCAGACAGAACAGACCGTGTGATAGAAGTAGAAAACAAAAAACAGCTTTGTCCACTTTGTCCAAACAAGCTGGGATGTAAAATTCAGTACACGGTAAGTAATGGTGTTGTGTAACGCGAGTTGTTACGTACATGTCACAGAAACAAGAAACGAAAAATTACAGTCACAAAGTGTTGTATTGTCTCCATGCACAGGACGTTTTGATAATAAGCCAATTCTTGAACACCGACGGTGAAATTCTGGATCGACGAGTGACAGGTCTGTGTAAAAGAGCACAGAGACGTCTGCGGTTTGTGACTCTACGAGCACAGAGAGCAGGTATGTTCCTTCCTCTTTCTGCACAACGTCAGCGTTGTTGCGTCCATTGCCTGTTCTTTTCTGCCAGACGGAAGTTTAAGACCTCACGTTTATGGAGTGTTTTCATTGTGTTGTTTCTTGTCCCTTTTTAAGCGCGCGGCATGAGCGAAGCGCGCTTAGTACAATCATCATAGTGTATGTCTGTGTAAATCTGGATTTAACCAAGGGGGGGGGGTCATTGAATCCAATATTTTGCCAGCATCAGGAGTTTGTGTACAATATTTCCCCCACCCCCCCTCTGGATTTAACCAGGGGGGTCATTGAATCCACTTCAGATTCAAACTCCACAGCATGTACTGAATCCAGCTCAGATATACCTTGCCATTTTGATGCCGCGTTCTTATGAAGACCGGTCTCTTGTTCAGGTTTAATACCACAGTTGGTGCAGGATGAACCAGGTGGAAAAGTGTACGACATGAGAGACTTTAAATGGAGAAGATACAACTGTTACTTTGAAGAGGGTTTCGAATCTGCTCTGAGTGATGAATAATTGTGATTTTGTGCGAGTGATGTTTGTAAGTAAAGATGTTTGTTAATAATGAGTGAAAAATCGTGTTTTGTTTTCTTGTAATCACTAGAGCACAGCTCTGTACGTCCGTCCCGACCACTTCTCCTGCCTGCCCATTGTCACTCTGCCACTTCCCCTGGAGCCCCATACTGCTCTTAAATTCTGTTCTGCAAGTATTCTTGCTTTCAAAATATTCAGTCACGTTGTTTGTGTCCCTTGCCTCTTGGCCTCTCAGAGTGTTCAAAAGGACGCCAGTTCAGGTCTCTGGCCTATTAAGGCCCATCCACACTGGAGACGAATTAATTCGTCCACGAATTTGCAAAGGAATTGTTTTCCACACTGCAGTTTTGTTGATAAACCAATTCCATTTTTGCTGACTTTCTGGGCCTTGTTAATTCCAATTAGTATTGCAATACAAGGCAGAATTCTGACCTTTTCAACTGCAATACACGCAGACAGAATGTCAATTCCTCCAGAAAGAACCAGAAAATTGGTTCCTGGACGAATTCCCAATTTGTTAGCAAATTGTGTGTGGATACTCCCATTGACAACAATGCATTGGTTCAATTTGTAGACGAATAGGTGAATTTGTCCGATAATTCGTCCCAGGTGTGAATACCCCTTTACTCGGCGCACGAACAAGAAATTGAAGATTAATCCCCAGAAATGTTCCAGTTGTGAGACACATACGACCTCACACATTTCAAAACAAATCAGTTCTGGATTGCAGGCGATAACGCCCGCGAGTGGCCTGTTTGAGTAACGCTACAGTCATGGTCGTTGTCATTGTTGTGGTCGTGGGCAGTACCACACCCCCGACCCCAATCCAACAGTGCCTTGATCATGTGACACGACACTGATCATGTGGCTTCTCATCTCAAGCTTGCATGGCCGCACGCCCAAGAAGCTGATACAGCACACTTGGTTTTGGAAAACGAGATTTTCTTTTTCCGAAATATCAAGAGGACACAGGTATTCAAGCAACCTGTTTGGTCGGAGACAATCGTTTGTGAATTGAAAGTTTGAAATTGAAGGAGCTGCGATTTTCCGTCGTTACAACATGAAAGGCAAGTCGATGTTCTTCTCGCCGTTGCCAACGTAGACAGATCCAAAGCGTGATGTACCAGGAATGTGGTAAAAAGAGTAACCCAACCACATCAAGTTTCTGAGCGTAACAAGGCCACTTCCTCGTTCAAACTGCAAACTCCATGATCCTGAAAGAAAAATAATTTCTGTTGATTCCAAAATTTGGCTCCAATTGTCAATTTTTGCAGTCGAACGATAAACTAAAAGCCAGTAGAAATGCTTGAATTCGACACCATGCTTCACAGTCTTGTGCTCTTCAGTGTGGCCAACTGGTTGGAACAGTGAAAATCGTTGAGACCAGTGTCTCTAATTGAGACCTGGGTTTCTGGACTGATCCCGTTTCCACAACGTCATCAAAAAAACCTTGTGAAAATCGTCGGGCTTGGTCAGTTCATGGAAAAGACTTTACCTTTTGGAATATCTTCATCGATGGTGTCCAGGAAGTCAAGAGACTTGTTCAGGTTGGCTTTTTGCAGCAAACTCTTTTCAGGTAACTTTTCCGGTTCACGAAAATGGAAGTAATTGCAGAGTTTGGCTGCTTCTGCCATTTGTAAACCTGGAAATTGCAAAAAAGCAGATTGAACTTTCGGTCGCCACTTCTGAGAAAGGATTGGGATCACATTCCAATGTGATGCCCCTTCCTTGGTATTGAAATACACAGAACATGTACGAAAGAAAAGACCCGACGGGTAAAAAACTGTGAATGAGGCATCCCCTTGGGTAAATGAATTGTTTTGTGACATCAAGTGGCATGTCAACCAGGCATTTTCGTAAAATTCGGAATCAACTGAATGTAAGGAAAACAACCAAGGCGCATTGACAACTTTTTGCGTGAATTTTACCTTCAAAGCTTCTGTTTTTGTACACTTGACCCGTGGCAGTTTTCACGAAGGCCCCTCTCGGAACGATTCGAGCGTCGTGGTCGATGTCGTCAATGACTGAAGCAAGCCTTTCTTCTTCCTTTATGAGGACCTAAAAGACGGTAATCAGTTGGATGCCGCTTTGTTGTGAGTTGGTTTTTCCTGTGAAACAATACATCAGGTTTTGTCGTGTCCACTGATGAGGGAAACATGGCAAAAACACCACATGCAATGTCACAGGATTCAAGGTGCTTGTTGGCCTACAACAAACTAAATGGATAATCCGACAAGATCTTGTATCTCGCAAAGAAGCTGGTGTCCTTTCATTCCCAGCTTTCAGCTGCATGCAATTTTCGTTCATTTCTTACAAATGTCCAAATTAGATCTGATTTTGGTATTTCTCTGAATGTGGTTTTCGTTACCAATTCTTCTTCCTCTTCCTGTTCTTCTCCACTTCCCGTCTTTTTTATTTCCACGTGTTCGAATTCGTAAGACGGATCTCCAACAAACCGTCCTTTCGCCAGACTCGCTTTTTGTTTCATTGCTTCTGTAGCAGGCGGTAACAGGCCCCACTGCATGCAATCTTTGCTGCAAAAAGTTTCAAAAACACATTTCTGTATTGTTTCGAAGTTGTTTTCACGCAGACAAACTTCCACAGGTCTCTCTTTAAATGAACAGGATTTGTTGACAGAAGCATCCGTGGTTTGAGTTTGGGGGAAGGGGTCATCTTCTGCAACTGTCACTGACGTACCTGTACAAGGTTTTCCTCTCTCCAAGTTCATCTTTTCCGATTCCTTGAGCAATGAAATAGTCATCCTTCACACCAAGAATTTTGCCCCAAAAATACACTCTGGAGAACTTCTGATTGTTCTGCAAGATGCACAGAGATGTTTGCAAAGCTGCCTTTTGCTCCGGACTTAGAATGACGCCACTGCTGCCGACATAGTCTATACTCAAATGCAAATCTTGTGAATCCATTTTGGTAACCAAATATATACTGCCGCAACCAGGGGCTTCTATGGAAAATGTTCCTGCTTGGTGACTTCCACCGTCAAGTTACCGCTTGACAGTTGCTAAGCGTTGTTAGGATGTAACGCATGCGCATTGAGCACTTCCGATGTCATCAAACACACGTGGCAGCCGCCTGTCAAAACGAAAGAATTTTGTCAGCAAAACGAAAAATGATGCATGCTCATTTAGATAAAGATGTGGAAATCATGTTTTCGGTTCAAAACAAGCAAATTGTAGGAAGGAATAATCTAAGAGTAGTACTGAGTCCATCCTACAACAGAAAAGCCATGTCAAATTGCCTGGAAAATAACATCAACACAACTTGGGAAGACAGGATGAGCAAAAACCCTAAACTTTGGAATGGAACAAAATTTAGGATAGATCGCGCCTATGAAGAAGATGGTTTCGTTGTCTTTGAGCTTGGTATCACATGTTACAAAGATTTCATCGGCACCAATTGGTCACCCAACGCCAAAAACATTTTGCAGCTCGGCATGAAAAACTTCGGAAACTCTCATGCGCACATGTCAGATGCTTTGGGGGTTGGTGCAATAGTGAAAACCAAAGATGACAAAGTCATCTTTCTGAAACGAAGTGAACATTGTGGAGAAGCTGTTGGACTATTCGACCATCCGGGAGGTCACCCAGAACCTCACGTAAGAATCTGTTGAGTGGAAAATTTCAAACAGATTACAGATGTTTCAAGACAGAATTCCGTTCATGTCGTGTACTGTGCTTATTTTTCAGGTGCTTGTTGGAAAAATACCCATGGAAGAAATCGACTTGAACAAAATGAAAACTTCTGATGTTGTCAATGAAATTTTTGATTCAATATTGAAAGAAACTGTCGACGAAGTAAACATCCCCCTGTCCACGTTGTCGGAGCCGATTTTTATCGGCATAACTAGAAACACCACTAGCTCTGGAAGGCCGAGTTCCTATTTTTTTATCGAGTGAGTTCTTTTTCAGGCCTTTAAAAAATGCAAAATGTCAAGTACCGTATGACAACAGGTCCTTTTCTGAAGCGCACACCCGGCGTTCTGACATTTCAATGCAAATAGACTGAATCACAATACGCTTCGCGCAGATGGCAGGTTGTGGCAAAATGGGCTTGACGAAAACATGTTCGTTTCAGGTGTTCACTCACATCGGACGAAATCAGAAAGAGATACAAAAGTGGAAATCATCTGGAAGCCGAGGAATCCACAGAAATCGCCATGGTATCGACAGATGATGTGTTACGTCTGCAAGATTCGTCGCCAACTTTTTGGGAGATGCTCGCGCCATCCGGTAAAGGTTGTGTGACATTGTACCAACTATTCACCAGGGACTGTGACATTGTACCAACTTTTCACCAGGGACTGAACACGGGTGTTCTGGCAGACTAGGGATTGATGTGGCCCATAATGACACAAAGAAACCAGTGGAATTGAGTGAACGTGTTTTTCTTTTGTTTTCTGTTGGGATACTAGGTGTCAATAAAGGTGGCAGAAAGAAAACATTTGATGGCCTTTTCACAATCAATTTTCAGAAAAAAAAAATAAAAAATTGAAGATTGAATTCGGAAACATTTGCCAAAGCAAACTAAATCCAGAGCAACCAAAAAGGCAGCATTGCGTATACAACACAGCATAAAACAGTGAATCTCTTGGAGACTATTCAGACACAAATAGATGCACAAAATAATTCCATTGGATTTTCAAACGAAAGAAATTCAGCCAATTTCCCATTTTTCTCACACCATGTGTTCACTAGAAGAAAGACGAATTACTGTGACATTCAATACAGGTCCAAGACTGATTGTGATACTTCTAGTTTCCTGCAACCTACAAACATTCACGTCAAAAAGTGCAAATAAATACAGGTACCTGTTCTGTAGACTTACGAGTCAGTCTTAGAGATAAATTTGGTAGAATAATAACTCAGTCTTCCCAGAATCCGCATAAATAATCTCTCAAGAAAACCGGTTCTTTCTTTTTTTCTGAATTAAGGCAGTTCCATTTGCGCAACAAACGTTCAAGATTTCTGGGCTTTCTTCGCAAGTACGCGATCTAGTTTCATTTCTTTCACTCGGCTAACAAACAGGCGACAAAGGCGTTGCCCTGCTTTGTACTCGTCTGCATTGGTCACGTTGTATTTTTCGCAGTTGGCAAAGACCAAACGCATGTCCTCCAGAATGTCAGCAGGCTCTCGATATTCGAACTTGTTCAGCTTGCATTTGATGGTTGAAAAATCCATCGGTTTCTTTATGATGTCGAAATAATCCGGCGCCTGGAAGTAAAAGACAAATATGAATGTCACATGTGGCAGAAATATCTGCACGTGGCTTTTGATGTGAAAAAGTTTCCACATGAAATCACATGAACACCACCAGATTGCAGCCAACAAAAGCGATGAGGAAAACACACACCGCGCGTGATCGACTACAGACAGTAGACAACCGGTGCGTAGTGCCATGGGAAGACGTTTCTCCTCTCTCTTACTTTTCTGCACTGGCATACCCAGGAAGGGGGGGGGGTGTCTGTGATGACGTCAACGGCAAGAAGTAAATTTACCGCCTTCTTCGTGATAAATGAAAGGTTTTTTTCCGTCTGGAGGGCAGTGTGGTGGCATTGACGACTGGGTGCTTTGTGGTGATACAAACGCGCCTTTCCTTGCGGTAGACTCTCAAAGCATGGCAGCTTGAAAGATCCATCCGGCTATTGATTCAACTTACATCTCTCTTTTGCACAGGTCGCAGGAATGGCCAGGCGTCCTCATGTTTCATCAGCTCTGTCAACAACCCCTCGCACTTATTCAGGCTCTCAGCACTTTCTCCACCTCTGCCTTTCGTTGCTGCTTTCTTGACGACAGGTTGGTCATCTTGTGGAAAAAGAAAACCTCTGACTCTTTAAAATTAATTCTCCAATCAAAACAATCACAGAAACTTTTCCATTCTTAGCAGGCGTCAACCTTTTGAAGATTATTACCTTCTTCACTGTCAGAGCTTTCGATTCGCCTTCCTCGTTTTGGCGCGGCATTTCGACCGCCACTCCTTTCCGTGCTTTGCCTCCCTCTTCCCTCGGAACTCTTCGCGTTAGTTTCAGCACTCCGTCTGTTGTTGGCATTCTGGCTGCGACGGCCTCCGGTTTTCTTCGTCAGTGCGGTGTCGCGGCTGTTGGTCAAACTGGATCTTGCGCTGCGTGATCCGGAAGGTTCTGGCGTGCCTTCTTTGGGTGTTCCAGGTTTGGAACTCCTTCCGCTCCGTGTTTGCGTGGGAGTCGACCGCCCCGACGATGGAGCCGATCTTGTTCCCTTGTCGAAATTCAGATTTCTCCGCGCAACAGCAGAACCTACAATTACGCGAAACAAACTTCTGAACGATAACAAAGAATAAAGTTTGTCTCGCACTTCTGGCTTGGACAGCAAGTAATCAATTTGTCTTTGACCACTCACCCTTCTTCTTGATCACATTTCCAATTTTCCTCCGGACTTTCTTGGACAATTTTTTAGTTTCTCTGATGTTCCAGATTTCAGCGAAAATGTCTATTTTCTGACTGGAAAGGGTCTTCTGAAATTTCCAGGTTTTCCAGACCCGATAGGAACCATAACATGTCGAACTCAAAACCTCTCCGGTAAAATACGTTGGGGATGAGAACACCGGAAACAAGTACGCTTAGTCAGTGCAAAGGCCGAGCACCCCAACCATCCGTCACGTGGGGGGGGGGTCAACCACCCCCGGGGGGTCCGCCACGACCACAAAGACAAGTTCATGACTCCATTACGCCGATTTATCTCCGAAGAGAGGCGTGTAGGGAAAGACTGGGGACGAGAGTGGGTGTCGGCGGGGGGGGGGGGG
>JAAUYG010092890.1_pt1 | contig 11726 bp, 5 predicted proteins | sample 7278091 | NCBI WGS metagenome assembly JAAUYG01 (sample SAMN14350201, study PRJNA611818) | marine sediment metagenome | isolation source: surface marine sediment (0.6m) | place: French Polynesia: Moorea | collected 2018-08 | reverse complement strand
ATCATGACTGAGACACCGCATTTGTCCAAGGTTTATTCACATCAATGTTGATTTTTCTGCTTTATTTACTATGAATAATGAGCATGTTACATGTAAATAAGTTCTTTGACACCTCTTATTTCCATGCATAATGACATATATAAAACACATACATTAATGATATTGTTAATTTCGGACTTGAATGCTGTACTTGATGATGTAACGAAATTTGCATGACAGTAAAGCCTCCATCATATTTATTATGTGTTCTTGGTGTATGTGCATGGTAATACACGTAGCATCTAAAACATCAGTAGATTGATGTAGATTGCACTAGCCATGCAGCCTATGGCAATAAGCTGGGCTTTCACTGGTCGCTGAATAGGGTTATAGATTGTACTCATATTGGCTACAGATGACAATTGTTTTTACCCCTATGAATAATGTTGACAGAAGTATTAGTATTTTGGTAGTGAAAAATGCTTAGTTTAATAATTTATATCCAGTAAATATTCTGGTATATTTTGTAGCTAATCTGCGGGTAATTAGAGTTTGGCAGAATCTTACTAACCATTCCCTGCCTTATAGAACCTGGAAGTCAGACTATTTACATATTAGCTCAATGTTTAATAACCAAATGAAGAAAAGCCTGAGACTGGCAAATTTGGTGATCTGGAGTGGAAGTACTATTGATAAGGGTATACATACATTGTACCAGTATATGTATACCGGTATATGGTAATGATACATGTATTTGCATTGTGTCAATACTTGAGAACTTGTGCCGATAATCAGTCAGGCACATTATTTTCCAGCACAATGTAGATGTATAATTACCAGTGATTGGCTGTTGATTATCATATTTTGTCTCCCCACCAGTTTCCGCCAGCCGTGGTTCTTGCTTTCACTTCATGCATTATCAGTGTGTGATAAGGCATAAAGTATGTAAAGGCTGTGAACAAATTATCTCAAAAATGTTTGAACAAGCAACTTACTTTATTTTTTGTGTGGGACTCTGTGGGAGCCTTTTCTTTGACCCACAGAAGGGACAATATTCCATTTCGTTGCATAAAAAAAGTCTGCATGGGGTATAGTAAGGACGGTCCAAGTCTCAGAGGGGTTTTGATGAGCTTCCAAATTTGGGGCTCACAGGGAACATACATGTTATAAACATGATAAAAGAGATACAAGTAGGAGAAAATAATTCAAGTGGATGTACATGTGACTGACATCAAACAGGAGTGCAGTATGTACACATGGAAGTCACACATGGCCAGTCCACCTAACATGGACAATCAGTATCACACAATATATATAATATAATTAATTAATAAGGCAGAATGTTTAACGATAATTTTCTGCCTAATTATATAGTGTGAAAGTCAAACTGAAAGGACTGTTTTAGTAACAGTATGTGCTCTGTAGGCCTCTGGTGATCATAATGAAGATAATAAATTACATGTAATGCACACATATTATAGATGCTGCATAGAGAAACCCCAACCCACCACAAGCCTGCCTATCCATGCTATCAGCACAAGTACATGAGCACTTGAGTCAGCGGATCTCCCTGGAACGCCCCAGGTGCTATTTATAGATCCCCTTTCAGGGTATAGAATGAACCAGTCGGGGCTGGTTGGGCCCTTTAATTGGGGTGGCTGTGGGACTTAGTATATGATTTTGTTTGTCAAATAGTGGAACAGTCCAGACTAGTATTTGTTTGTAAACAATTTTGCATGGTCTAGGGGGTTTACCATACTGACGTCTTTACAGAATTCCAGAGAAGGGGGGGATATCTAATAACCTAAGCCATCATATATATCCTGCAGGGGGGCCTTGACTGTTACATGATAGAATCAGAAGCAACAGCAAGCAAAGTTATATAACTATTTGCAAAGATTGTTAGAAGACTTGGCAGAAGCTATAAGGGATTTGGTTAAGACTATGGGACAGAACACAATGCACTACATCTCTGACTTGGTAAGCATATACAGCATGTACAATTATAGTACCGGTAATAATAATTGAATTGAAAGATAACACTATCGTGTTAGATATTCAAGCTCAACCCTCATGCTAGTATAAGTGAACCTGTTACCATAGGACACCTGTTTTAGAAGGCCACATTTTATGGCCAATGGGGCAGACTTGAAGACTGCATTTAAGGCAAATTCTACTAGATAAATTTTCCATTGCACTTGCTTATAGCTACCAAATATCGATTGGGTATATTTTACATGTAAAGGTTCTATACACCATATGTCATGATCTTTGGTAATATTGATTCTTAGCTTCCCGCAAACATCTCAAAAGTGACCCGAGAGCAGTCTTATTTATGTAGGTCTAAAAGCTTAATGTTCACAATAGAAGTTATCAAATACCGGTATGTTTTCAGTGATGCTTGGGGACTTTGAAAGAAAAAATTTTTTAAAAGAAAAATGGCGCTATGAGCTAAGGGTCTGGGACACCAAAAGCCCATAAACACACTGATCAGCTGCTGATCACTTGTTAATTAGAACACACCCGCGCATAAATGTACACTGTACCCAGTACTTTGTACAGTAGTTCCTCTATTTTACAAGACTTTTATTTTAAGACCCCAGGTTTAAGACCACCTTGATAATGACCTTACATTTGTAATTAGGTGCCGACTGAAATGCATATTTTGTGTACTATTTAACCTTATTTTTAAGACCATTATGATATCTGCCATATGGTCACATTTTCAGAGGACCCATGGGTGGTCTTAAAATAAAGTGTCCAAGTTGTATACCTAATAGAATAAAATAGGGAGATTCCCTTCTGGGGAATGTGGGAGGAAGAGAGATACCAGTTCCTAGTACTGGGCCTAGATCTTCATTCACAGCCCCAGTTTTTCCCTTCCCAGTGGCCTATATTAAGCCCTGAGGGTTTTCCCAGATCTATAGAGGAGGCTTCCTTCCTGCCTAGATCCCTCCCCAGTTAAATATTGATTTACTCAGCCACTGGGCCAGCTGAGATGCCAGGTTGTAACTGTAACAGTGGGCGAATTGTACATTGCAGCCTGCCAATATTAAACATACATGCTTTCCTATGACGTTTTGTGGCAGGCATTTGGGTGAATGCCCTGGAATTTGGTCAGTGAGTGCTCTATAGGTGATTGCAAATTCAGGTACATGGCGGACCTTGACAGTATTATTAAGCTGATATGTTAATACTGTCAGGGATTGGAATATAGAACTGAATGCTTTGCAGGAACCCACTGGGAGTGTGGTGCTGAGGTTGGTAAATTACTAGTATACAGTGATCCTTCTATTTTAAGACCAGCGGGGCTATGGAAATGTGATCAGTCTTATATTGGAGGTGGTCCTAAAATAAAGGTTCAATAGCACACAAAATGACACTTTGGGACCAAATTATGTGTTCTTATAATCAAGATGGTCTTAAAATAAAGGGCTGTGAAATAGAGGGACCACTGTAATGTCACTTTACATGGTGACTGCATGGCACGTGTGTGCTGGTGGCAAGGTAACACATGTCACATGTCCACATGACATAAATGTGGGTACCAGTATGCCATCTGGGCACTGTTTCATGAAATAAAGTAGCATCTAGCTGTTCTAGAGCATGTATACTGGTGTTTTTTCTGGCTAGAGCATGTAGAGGACATGCTACTTTGCAATTTGTTGGCGATCGATCATTTCGGAATTACCATGAAAGACTTATTTCTTCTGGGCACTGTTTCAGGAAACCAAGCAACAGAAGCAGCAGATATCTAACTTACAACAAGAAAAGACCCGAGTGAAGGAGGAAAACGACCTTCTACGCAAAGCCACAGAATCCTCGCCTGAGACAAACGTGCAAGAGATTTTCCGTCTGCGGCAACACGCCCAACAGCTGGAGCACCGTATCAGGCAGCAGGACATAGTGTGCCACGAGTTACATTCACAGGCCACGGACTTACAGAAAAAACTAAGCGCAACCGCGCTAGAGTGCCAGCGATACGCCGTGGAACTCCGAAAACAAGAATCCAAGTTAGACCACCCGCCCCCACCAATGACACCCGAGAAGATTGAATCTGCCGTACAGAAGGTAAGGGAATTGGAAACTTGTGGTAGTGGAACCTGTCATGGGGGACCACTCCTATTAAAGGCCACTTATGTTCATGGGGATTATTATTTGCGTTTAGCCTGATCTTCTGCCACTTATATGGAGATGACTTGTGTCGCAATAATTTTGCATTTTTTCGGCGAATTGTTTTTGCAGTATGGTTAAAAGAGTGTTGCAAAATTATGAAATACATACATGTATATTCCCCACAAACATGACAAACATCAAACGATTTACAGCATATTGACAGTGGTCATAGCATCATGATTCATATGCCACTGTATAACAGAATACTATATAACAAATTAGCTTAAGATAAATGTAAACATTAGCTAATCCACAAGGTTGCAGTCCTGTATTTTTGGTCCTTTATTTAGATGAACCTGGGAGAGACTAGCAACTTCAATGCTGATGTCAATGTACTAAGACAAGAGAATACAGGTCTGAAGACGAAGCTACAGGACTGTGAACAAAGGCTTCAAGAGGTAAGGAACATGCAAATTTTGCACATTGGTTTACGATGTTTTTACTGCACCAGGGACTTCCTCTCTGTTACTCTGATGCAAGCATAGATGTACGTACGTATGTTTATCATGTGCACAAAGTTTTGTTGCTGGTATTTCATGTATTTGAAGTGTCCAAAATTCTATCTGTGACAGTGTGAGATGTTGTAGCATACCAGCTCAAAACTTTCGTCATGTGACGTTTGCTGTTTACCTGTATACTCACATTCAGCCCTATAAAAATCGTCCTGGCGTGTTTTATGGAAAACACTGTATATGTAAACACATCGACTGTAAACGCCACACATTTGGCAGTTTTACAGTCTGTTTTGGCTATAAAAATACTTGGCCAGCAAGGTACATGTAAATGGACCATTAAACTGTTAGCTGTCTGGAAAAAAATTCTGTCATAAAACAATTTCATGGATATGTATTGTTGTGTGTGGTTTCATACACACAGTGAATTACATATGACGGTTTGGAGACTTTCTGTCAGGGAGTTTTGTCATGTTGACAAAAAATGAATGTTTACGATTGTTTGTTCAAGGGTGATTTACAACGTTTACTGTTACTTCAGCGAGTACTAGTAATGCAAATTTCATGTTGTTGTGGTAGGTATTTCATGTTAATCAACATCCAATCTTTGTTTTTCCCTTCGCTCTCTGGTAGGTGGTCCGTGTTAACCAGGAATGGCAGCGACACAACGCAGAGAAAGAGGAAGAATTTCGGGTCATGCGAGAAAAACTGATGGAAACCGAAGATGCGTTGTCACGGGTACAGACGACGCAGATCAGCCAATCACAGCAGGAGAAGATCGACAAACTCATCCTTCAGTACAAACATCAACAGGAACGGGTGGAGAAACAGAAAGAAGAGGTAATTACAGTAGTCCTTCTATATTAAGACCACCTGTGAGACAATATATATATATATATATATATGTAGCGGGGGATGTTAAGTAGATTATAATAATAGAGAAAATCTTACTTTGAGACCATGTAATGTGGTCTGGTAATGAAAGTGGTCTTAAAACAGGTTGTAAAACAGAAGAAGACCACTGTACAGACATCAAACAAATACCACCATAATACCTGACCGGTAGTAAATATTACCATGATAGCTGGCCTATGCATGTTTCCCTGTACCCTGAGTGATATAATATAGGGCTGGAGGGAGGACATTTGTATCATTAGTGAGACTGATTTCTAGAAAAAAAAATACTTCCAAAGCCCCTTTCTAGACTTGAGAATTTTCTAAACCCCCCCCCCCTCCCCCAATAGGAAGATAAGGGAGGAATCCTATCAGAATTGGTTATTTTATTCATTAGCATTTTAACGTGCTAGTTCAACTAAGTCCTAGAAACAGGTGTATGCTTTGAAATCGCATATTTCTATAACCACGACTTCAACAATAATTGATCATTGTTTACATATCTGTACATGAAAATGAAAAGTTATCTATCGGAATATCATTGTTGATATATTGAAACTACATTTTTCACAGATCGAGGATGAAAACCGCCAGCTACGTATCCAGTTGGAACAGACGCGACACCGCTGCCAGGATGTGGAGACACAGTTGGCCCGGACAACGGCGGAACTCCGGAGCAGCCCTCGTGGCCGGCAGGAATCCAGACCTGAGGACAAAGAGCGGATCCAGATGCTGGAAGCACAGATCCAGGTCTGCACGGAGGATTTTGAAAGTGAGAGACGGGATCGCGAGAAAGCCCAGGGCCGGGCTTCTGATATGGAGGCCCGAGTGAGGGCACTGGAGGAAGAGAAAAGATTCATGGAGCAACAGGTACAGTAGTAAACTCGTGGAATACAGGAGGCCCTTCTAATAGGGACACCCCTTATGCCAAACAATTCTGTCCTTATTAGAGAGGTGTCCCTTGGTGAGAGAGAGCATCACGTATATTCATGACACTTGCTGCCAACAAACTGTCCTTTCTATTTATGGTGTCCTTTAAGAGAGGGACCACTGTACAATGCTGTATAAAAGGAAGTTGAGTGAACATTCTTGATGTGAGTATGGTGCATTGATTTATCCAACATAGGTGCAATATTTCTGCATTAACTGAGTAAATGATAAATGTACCAAGTTTGTCACAATAGAATACAGTGTACTTGTCCACCTTGATATTCGCCACTCTCTTCAGAGGTCACCCCCTTTAATGAGGCTCTGGCCAAAACATCACATGATACTCCCTCTCACCATGAGACAGCTCTGTAACAAGGACAGAAATGTTCGACGGGAGGGTTGTCCCTATTGGATTAGGACTGTTGTACACACTACATTGTACTAACTTCGTTGAAATTCTGAAGTAGCAGAAGACCATTTTGTTTCAGCTTGTTTTATTACTTTGCATGGCTGTGTAAAGCTAGTGTACTTTGAAAGTATATTATACGTATTTAATATGTCTTTAAAATTATCTTCCAATGTTCATTTACAAAGCACCTCTGCTGTCTTTCCAGTTGAACGCATTTCAGCAGCAGGCAATGTTCCAACATCGTCAACGGCACCTGGCAGCCATGAACCTGTACCAGTGCGACACGGCTAATTCCCCCATGCCCCAGGTACTACACACATGAGGCCTTACCCTACAAATACACTACACAAAAAAGTTAAGGATATTAAATATCCTTAACTTTTTTTGTGTATTTCATATATGCTATGCGTGCACGTATAGCATATATCAACTACACAAAAAAGTTAAGGATACTTAATATCCTTAACTTTTTTTGTGTAGTGTACAATTGAACTTCTTCATAGATTGTGTGTGCTTGCAGAATAATACTGTGCGCTTACCAGTAGAAGACCATATGCACCTTGTTAATATTTGAATAAAATTTTGAAATAGAGATATGGTCCAGTAGAAGAAAAAATATATAAATCTGGTAAGTTTCTAACATAAAATGCAATAGTTAATAATAGTGTTGCTTGAACCCAATCGCCATAATATTATTATTAGAAAAGCTTAAACGGTTAATTTAAAAACAGCCAATAGTATTGCAGGGAACTGATAGCCAATCATTGCTGGAGTAATGGACTTGCATCGATATGTGCCTGTTCAAAATGAACCAATAGCATTGCAGCTTACATTTTCTGACAACCAATAGCCATTGTCGTTACAGCCAGCACAGCAGCCCCAGCTGATTGGCCGAGGTACTTCAGCAGTTCTCACCACAGACATGGTAGAGGATGACGATGACGACGAAGGAGAAGACACTGTCGATATGCCGATGCCTTCTCACAGAAAACTGCCGTTTAGCACGGGGCCAAGCAGCCAGCCAATGGCAAACCTGGACACAAACCTAAACAGGGGCCAGCCAGTGAAAGCCGCGGGTGGCTCCCTGAACTGCCCCAAATGTAACAAGCAATTTTCGGTAGATAATCACATGGACCTTATTGAACATATGGATTCGTGTTGAGTAGTGAAAGAGCGGTGTCCGCAACTGGCGGGGAATTGTATGCCACTGTGATATGTACAAAGAGAGGGGAACTAGCACAACTGCCTGGATGGATAGTGTGTGCTCGAACTGATACACTTTCAGTTTCAATAAGGATATATATGACGAAACCCGTTTTGTGAGACAACTTTTGTGAGACAATTTGTCACTGCGTGTATGACAGCAAATGAGACATTTTGTTGAACTGTCACCATTGCTTTATTTGGCTGTCGGACACGGCATGTCTATACAGGTTTGCTATTCATTGTTATTGTTGTTTTTGTTTTCTGTTGTTATATGTAGATAGTGTATATGTATAAACTTGTCTACATGTGTGGGCAGTGTACAGAGACTTCCCTAGTGCCTGTTTGGGTAGGCATCATTTATGCAGATTATTTATTTCCATACAGCAAAATAACAAAATAAATATGTATACCACAGAGTGTTTTACAAAGTATGGATATTACCTATTACGTATATAACAATAAACAATATCAAGAAATATAATCTGCCACACTGAAGTACATGAAGTCACAGGATGCATTCAATACAACAGAATGTTGTCTTTAAGGAAAATAATCTCTTCTTTACCCCACCCCTTTCTCTCTAAACTCAGCTAAATAGAGATTAACTAACCATATTACTAATACATGTATAGCATATAGGGTCGTGATAGGGAAGCATTTACATGTTGTTTAAACCAGTTTAGTATTGGTGTTTTCCTACAATGTTATACCAGAACAGTTGTCAAGAGCATTTTATCGGCAAGTTATGCCATAGGCTCGTAGCACATATTTTTTTTGTTACAGCTACTTGAACAGTTTTGTGTGGTGATCGGTGTTAGTGGTGTAAGATTTTAACTTCACTGTCGGTTTTGCTGCGTTGTAAAAATATATTTCCCAGTTTTGTTTCAGGAAGTTTCTCTAGATATAGTGAGTGATTCAATGAGGTGATGATGCAATGAAGTAATTTTTCTTCTGTCTTTATTCTCTCGTGTTATGTACACTCATGGTATTTCATAACATACCATGTTTTGTTTGCCTCTAATACACATAAATGTACACGTCTATTAATAGCTTAGGCATATCAGCACAGTTAATTACTGTAGACCAAGTAACCAGAGTTTTTCTGGGTGGAAATTTAGCATTTTCTCTGTGGCCCTAGCATCGCTGTTGTGGGTCAGTTTGACTCTGTGTGCCATTGAATTCAAATCCAGGAAGTACCGGGAGGTCAGAATGCAATAAATATTTCAAATCAACAGCGGGTCATTCGTTAAAGGAAAATCCCAGTTAAGAATAAACTTAAATTCAATAATCACATTAGCAGCCATTGTTTTTCCATACTTAACTTAGGATTTGGACTTAAGAAAAACCCTAATTCTAGCAGCCAGCCCCTGATCAGGAAGCAGGAACTGTGCTTGTGTGCTTGTGCAAACACGACGGTCAAAATTACACGTATTGATAAAAGGGGCGAAAATGTTTCTTTGGCAAACCAGATTTTGAACTTCTGTGTTCCAAAGAGAATTGCTGTGTACTGAGAGGGTTGTACCATGCATTTTTACAATGGTACTTTTTAGCAAAGGCATGAAACCACAAGGTGTGAAAATGTCTTGAGAATCGAGAATTAAATACAAAACTTACCAGTGCTCCTGTTCTTTTTGAAAAGTTTTTTTTTCTGGGTTCCTTGTTGAAAGAGGTCGTGCAAATATGTTTCCATACATGAAGTTTGCTCTCAGGAATAAACTGTAAAAAAGGGGGGAAAAAAACCCTGCCTGAATTGATGTCCAGGGCAGGGTTCTAGAACAATCTTGTAAAACAGAGTAAAACTGATCTGAAATATTTAAAACACAGATGTTGTAAAGGTGACTAACTAGTAAGTATGCGAAGGGTTGGCTATGAAGGGGATTAGTGACCTTAAGCTAATTTTTAGACATAAGGTTTGTCAAGAAACAGACCCCAGGTATGATGGACCTTCCAGTTGACCAAGATGTAATTTAATAGCTCCTGCATGGATATACAGTGGTCCCTCCGATTTAAGACCCTCTATTTAGAACTTCCCTCCATTGTAAGACTAGCTACCAGTGACACAACTCTGATATTTTCAATATAAATATCCCTCCATTTTAAGACCACCTCCAATTTAAGACCATATGTTTCTGGCCGAATGGGTGGTCTTAAAATGCAGGGACCACTGTGACTGTATAAAAACAGTGTTACTTCACCTGGACTGGAGGTCTCAAAAATATTTAAGTCGAAGCTTTGACGTCAGTCACCAATCGGAGCAATGTGATTGGCTAAGATTTTGACTTGTACCAAACTTAGATGTTTGAGAACTCCAGTACATTACAGTTCTGTTGGCGTCACTTAAAATCTCCAGATATATTCCAAGGCAATGTATCCACCAACTTGTATATCACAGTCCAACCTACTGTACAGACTGTCTGTATATAAAGACCACATGCTTATATGTATCACATGTTTCTGATCGCTGGGACTGTATTCATGCATGCAGTGGTCCCACTCTTAAAGGACATCCTCTTTGAGAGGACACCCCTCTAGAAAGGACACAAGCTCTTGACAACAAGTACCATGAATACATATGATGCTCCCTCTAACAATGTGGACATTATTGCGTGGCAGAAGGGGTGTCCTTAGTAGAGCGGGACTACTGTACAGTGGTCCCACTCTAAGAACGCCACCCAATTTCCCAAGAAATTGTGACCACATTAGAGAGGTGGCCTTTGGTGAGAGGGTGTGGTGTATTTATAGTAGTAGTAACATAGGCCCGTGGCCATATTATAGAGGGTGGCCTCTGGACAGGGTGGCCACTTAGAGCAGGAAGTTGTGTTTCTCTGGACAACAGGTTAGGCTAAGGTGCAGGATGTTTGGACAGAGTAACATTGATTTTACTCAGTGATCATAAGGCTGTAAATTTACACCAAATGATAGTGGAAAGCTTTTTCAAGGCACAAAACTTTTGTTTAGCTGGATTAAATTATCTTAATATAGTGGACAATGGGTTCCTTTAAAAGTGCTGTACGTGTGCATGCAAGTCCACATTTGTATGTTCTTAATGTGCAATTATGTCTTGAAGAATTGGGGAAGTCTTAAGATTGGTTACAAAAATTTGCAATAGTGTTGAACTATTTTTATGTGAAATTATGAGGATAAGCGATAACGTTTTTCACGTTTCCTGATAGTGCTTTCTTTCTGTTTAAAATGGGGTAATTTTATTACCAGACTTCTGCATACAAATAAAACTTGTTGCCTACCTAAACTTCCTTGTTTATGGGTTTCGGTATTGACCCCCCAAAAACACCCAAGTAAAAATTTCCTATCCATGCTAAAGATAGCTACGTATCATATGTCGCAATTTGCACCAGTATTCACATGTACTATTATTTTTGCAGCCTATGAAGAGTATTATAGCATACAAAAGTCCCCTGCGGCTATAAACCACTAACTGCTGAAAAAAGTGTGAAACTGCCTTTTGGCCAAATTTGAGCAATCTTTTTTTAGCTCTGCTTGACTATGTCAGCAGACGGGCAGCGGTTGAAAGAGGGTATATGTGCAACTTCTGGAACTTTGGCCACTTGCCAAGTTTCACGCCCAAATATGGCAATTTTGAAAATTGGCCTGTATCTCGGAAACCGCTGCCCGTAGAGCAAAAATAAGCTCAATTTCGACCCCTTGCGGTAGAAGGAGGT